>Ga0114918_10002239_pt1 | contig 17373 bp, 16 predicted proteins | sample LantaG_FD_87015 | JGI IMG/M metagenome (GOLD analysis project Ga0114918, IMG submission 87015) | Deep subsurface microbial communities from Baltic Sea to uncover new lineages of life (NeLLi) - Landsort_02402 metaG | ecosystem: Environmental > Aquatic > Marine > Oceanic > Sediment | place... | reverse complement strand
CCGAAGCCGCGAACGGGCTGTTCATAGCCGGCGGGCGGGAATATCGTAGGGTCGCTTTCCGGCAGGGCCTCGTGCCAGGTGTCCTCATAGCTCTGCCAGGCGCCGTTATTGTAGAGGACGTAGATCCAGTCGCTGCCCTCGATGCCGGGGATCCACATCATCGTGCCTCCCTGGAACGGCTGGCGCGCGCCCCGTACGTTGAGGGCTGCTGCCGTCGGACAGATCTCGGGACTCTCGACGGTCGCCGCAAAGAAGTAGGTGTGAGGACACGGCCAATCCAGGGTCACGGTCTCGGTGGCCTCGCCGCCGCCGATGCCACGGGCTGTGAGTGTGACATCCGGGTTGTTGTAGAGGGTGTCTGTCGCTTCAAAGGTCAGTGTTCCGTCCGGATCGCTATTCTGCCAGATCGGAAACCGCTGGCGGGTGCCCAACACGATGCGCACGCTCTCTGCGCCGGCCGTCTCCCACGTGCAGCGCACCACCTTTCCACCGCCGGCTGCGTCTGATAGCTCTACGTCGAACGATTCGATCTGCAGAGCCTCTGGCGTATCTGTGGGTGTGGGGGACGGTGTGTCAGTGGGCGGTGGTTCCGGCGTGTCGGTGGCTGTCGGCTCGGTCGGCGCTTCCAACGTGGGGGTGGCGGTCTCGGTCGGAGGGGAGGTTGTTGCGGTCGTGGTTGGGGTGGGTGTAGGCGTGTCGAATGGTGCCGGCGTCGTGTCTGTCGAGGTGATCGTTGGCGGCAGAGCCGGCGTTTGCCGGAACAGCTCGGTCAGGCCGCAGCTCAAGCCTAGGGCGCCGAGACACAGCACAAGGATCCAATTCGTTGCGCGTTTGCGAAGCGCCATGTCCGCCTCCTCCCGATCTGGGTGGTGACTGATCCCGCATATCGTCGATGTACCCTAGTGCTAGCACCGGTCGGCATGTTTGTCAATTCTGCGCCGCTGCATCGGCGCAGAAGACGCCCCACCGGGGCGTCTGTACAGGGGGATCGGACCAATCCGCACGTGGTACGCGTCGCGCCCGTTCGCGCTTGCGCCGCCATTTCCATCGCCTATACTGGGCTGATGAAAATGAAACCAACTACCCGTCTGACGTTGATTGCCTTCCTGCTGTTTATGGCCCGCGGCATGTCTGGGCCGATCAGTTCGGTCGCGTGGCGTTCGTTGGGCGCGAGCTACCTCGTTATCGGTTTATTGGGGACCGTGAGCTCGCTGACGGCGATTGTGTCCAATCCGCTGTGGGGAAGGGCGTCGGATCACTTCGGCCAGCGGCGGGTGTTCCTGATCGGTGGCGTCGGCGTGCTGGCGCTGGCCACGGCCTCAGTGGCCCTCGTGCCGGGGTATGCCTGGCTCTTCCCGGTGCTTATCGTCACGTCGCTCGCGCAGGCGGCGTACGGTACCGCAAGCCTGGCGCTGATGGGGGATTGGCTGGAGCATGAGGCAGCCGAACGTTCTGACTCCGGCTCGCGGGGCACGGCGGGCCGCCGCATGGGGACCTACCGCGGCCTGGCGTCACTTGGTTTCGGACTGATGGCCTTTTTCTCGGGTGCGATTGCGGATCGCCTTTCATTGCGGGCGCCGTTTGTGATCGGGGCGTTGTTTCTTGCCGTCGCCTTTGTCCTGGCACTGAGCCTCCGCGAACCCGCATCAGAGGGCGACGTGGAGGACGAAGAGGAACCGCACCCCGGTGTCGCTGCGGGACTTTCCTCCTTGCCTGAGAGTGTGTCTGAGGGAGGGTCCGGGCTGCCCCTGGCGCCGTTGATGGTGGCTGCCTTGCTCTGGTCGCTGGCCTTCGGGGCCGTCTATTCTGTATGGGGTAACTACATGGTTGAGGGAATCGGCTACACCTCGACACAGATGACGCGGCTGTGGGCGATTGCTTCCCTCTCTGAGTTCCCGCTGATGATCCTGGCGGGATGGTTGTCGGATCGTGTGGGACGCTTGCCGATGCTGACCGCCGGCTTTGTCTCCTGGGCACTGGTCTTTGTCGGCTATCTTGTTGCTCCCACGATGCCCTGGATCGTGCTGATACAGCTCCTCCGTGGCTTCGCGTTCTCCGCGCATACTGCGACGGCGCTGACGTACGCAGCCGAGGTCCGAAAGCGCTCCGAGCGGGGTCGGATTTCCGGCTTCTACGGCACTGCAGAAGGGGTTGGCTCGATCCTCGGATCGTCATTCGGTGGCGCCACCGCTGAGTTCATTGGGTTCCGGGCACTGATTGCGTCCGCTGCAAGCGTGATCTTCGCCGGTGCGCTCTATCTTGGCGGTGCTGCCATACGCCACGACCGAACCCAACGACGAGCCTTTTCATCTTCACGCGAGAGCACGTAGGTCAGTCCTCCAAAGATAGTACCTTCCACCGTCGAGCAAATGGTCGAGCACGACAGCTTGTCCTCGGAGGGGAGCTCGACCTACATGGGATCTGTATGTGGGTCGAGCTGTCGAGCTCGACCATCTGGCGCACACGTGCGCCAGAAGATATGGCGTATACTTCGAAACTAACCTTCCGCGATCCGCTCTGCCGGCCCAAAGCCCTTCGCCTGACCTCGATCGAGGCTTTGGGCCGTTCTGCGCGCTGCATATTGACACCGCTGTTGCTGATGTGTATAATGAGCCGGCTTATGATTAGCTAGGCAACAAACTGGCAAATCTGCCGGGAAGGATAGCATGGAGACAGACAGATCTGATGTCGCCGGGCTCGATTTTCGGGTTGCGCATCTATGGCGGTTGCATTATGGTCGGGCTCACGCACTGCTGGAGGTTATTGGCCTGTATCGGGGTCAGCCGCCCGTACTCCACGCCCTCTGGGGACAGGAGGGTCTTTCGCAGTCTGAGCTGGCTGCGAGGATTCACGTCACTGCGCCTACGTTGAGCCGTATGATACAACGGATGGCGAAGGCCGGTTTGCTGACTACGGAGGATGATCCAGCGGATCACCGTGTTTCACGGGTCTATTTGACGGATGCCGGCCGCGCGATCAAGGATCGTGTACAAAGCACATGGGCGCAATTGGGTTCTGAGATGTTGGCTGGATTCACACCGGAGGAAACTGAGTTGGCGGGCCGGTTCCTGGAGAGAATGGCTGCAAACATAGAGCATGTGGGCGGTCTGCGGCGATGCTGCAAGGAATCCCCAAAGTCTGAGTCATAGCGATGAAAGGATACAAGTAGATACATGAAGCATTTGGGTAGACTGTTTAGCTATCTCAAGCCCTATTGGATATGGGCAACCATTGGCCCGGTATTGATGGTTCTGGAAGTCATGATGGACCTGCAGCAGCCCCGCCTGATCGCCAAGATCGTGGACGAGGGCATCGCGCTGGGTCGGATGGACGTTGTTATCCAGAGTGGGCTAGCAATGGTCGGTTATGCGTTTCTCGGTGCCGTCGGAGGCATCGGTTGTGGGATCTTCAGTGTTATGGCTGCTCACGGCTTCGGTGCCGATGTGCGTGACGCGCTGTACCGCAAGGTCCAATCCCTTTCCTTTGCTAACATCGACAAACTGGAGACCGGTACTTTGGTCACGCGGCTGACAAATGACGTGACCCAAGTTCAATCCGCTGCACTCATGATGCTCCGCATGATGGTTCGGGCGCCCCTTCAGTTGGTGGGTAGCCTGATCATGGCGATTATCACCAGTGCGGCACTCTCGCCGCTCTTTGTGGTACTGATCCCGATCGTGATGGTCACCATAGGGATGATCATCAAGCGCGCGTTCCCGCTCTTCAAACTGGTCCAGGGCAAGTTGGACAAGCTCAACACGGTCATGCAGGAGAACCTGATGGGCGTCCGTGTGGTCAAGGCCTTTGTCCGTGAGGATCACGAGGAAAAACGCTTCCGGGTAGCCAACGACGATCTGATGGCGTTGGCGATCAAGGCCGGACGTACGGTGTCCGTCGGTATGCCAATCATGATGCTGACCGTCAATGTCGCCATCGTGGCGGTGCTGTGGTTTGGCGGCGTACGTGTCGTTGGCGGCACGATGCATGTGGGCCAGATTATTGCGTTTGTGAACTACTTGATGCGCGTGCTGTTCTCGCTGATGTTCGTGAGCATGGTGTTCATGCACTTCTCACGAGCCGGCGCGTCTGCGGAGCGGATTCTGGAAGTATTGGATACCGAACCGGGCGTCGAAAACAGTCCTAGCGCTATTACGAGCTTTGCCGACGCGAGCAACAATGGCCATGACAAGACCTCACGCCCCCTCGGTCGCGTGACATTTGAGGGCGTGACATTTGCCTATAGCGACGAGGATAGTGAACCCGTGTTGCGTGATGTCAACTTGACTGCCGAGCCGGGTCAGACCGTGGCTATTATGGGTGCGACGGGGTCGGGAAAGTCAACGTTGGCACACCTGATCCCGCGATTCTATGATGTCCAGAAAGGGCGGGTTGCCATCGACGGCATCGACGTCCGGGATCTCGATAAGACGGTGCTGCGGCGGAATGTGGGCATGGCTTTCCAGCAGCCCATCCTCTTCACCGGTACGATCCGCGACAACATTTGCTATGGTCGTCCTGAAGCAACGGACGAGGAAGTTGAGGCTGCCGCGCGGATGGCCCAGGCTCACGATTTCATCGTCGGGTTACCTGACGGCTACGATACTGAGTTGGGTCAGCGTGGTGTGAACCTGTCGGGCGGGCAGAAGCAGCGCGTTGCAATTGCCCGGGCTCTGGCTACAGAACCCGCTGTGCTGGTGCTGGACGATAGCACAAGTTCGGTAGATGTGGAGACCGAGGCCAAGATACAGGATGCGATGGAGACCTATGCCCAGGGACGGACGACGTTCTTGATCGCGCAGCGCGTCAGCAGCGTGTTGACGGCGGACAAGATCGTTGTTCTGGACGGTGGACGGATTGCAGCGGAGGGGACACACAAAGAGCTGCTGGCGTCCAGTGAAATCTATCGCGAGATCTACGCGTCGCAGCTGGGCATGGGAGGTATGACAAATGGCTGAGAATCAATCCAATAATCGTTCCCGCGGCTCAGCGAAGTCCGGGAGCACCGGCGGCCGGCCGGCTGCCGGCCCCGGACGCGGCCCAGGAGGCGGTGGTCCTGGTGGCCACGGCCGGTTTGGGCCGGTCCAGAAAGCCAAGGATGTCCGTGGTACCTTGCTTCGCTTGACGGGGTACCTTCTGCATTACAAGGGCGCACTGGCTCTTACGATCGTACTGGTGGCGTTGTCGTCCGGCTTGGGCGTGCTGGGGCCATACCTGATGGGAGTGGCCATTGACAGCTACATCCTCGGGAGCGATCTGCCGGGTCTGGTGCGCGTGTTGGGTCTGATGGTGGCCGTCTATGTGGTGGGGTCAGGCGTTGTGTGGCTGCAGACCATTGTGATGATTTCTGCTTCTCAGAAGACCATCCGTGATCTGCGGAATGACTTGTTCAGCAGTCTCCAGACGTTGTCTCTACGGTATTTCGATCAGCACACTCACGGAGAGTTGATGAGCCGGCTCTCCAACGATGTAGACAACGTCAGCATGGTGCTATCGAATGCGGTGACGCAGCTGGTCTCCAGCGCGTTGAGTGTCACCGGCGTAGCGGTGATGATGTTTGTGATCAACTGGCGGCTGGCGCTGGTGAGCTTGATCACCGTCCCGCTGATGATGGTCTTGACGCAGCTGGTGGCCAAGCAAACCCGCAAAGGGTTCCGCGATCAACAGCAGTATCTGGGCGACCTGAACGGCATGATCGAGGAGACCGTCACAGGTCAACAGGTTGTCAAGGCGTATGCGCGCGAGGAGGCCGAGATCTCGCGCTTTGCTGAATCCAATGTGCTGCTCCGGAAGGCGTCGGTGAAGGCCCAGATCTTTGGGGGCTTTGTGGGACCGATGATGAACTTCGTCAACAACTTGAGCTTCGCCATCGTGGCGGGGGCCGGCGGGTGGATGGCGGTGCAGGGATTGGCGACCGTGGGTACGATTGCCAGCTTCGTGAACTATGCCCGCCAGTTTTCGCGTCCCCTCAACCAGATCGCCGAGCTGTACAACCAGATCCAGTCGGCTATCGCCGGCGCGGAACGGGTCTTCGAGGTGATGAACGAGGTGCCTGAGGTCCAGGATGCCCCCGATGCTGTCTCACTGACCGAAGTCGCAGGCGACGTTGTCTTTGATGACGTTAGCTTTGGGTACGACACGGATGTCCCCGTGCTCGAGAACGTGAGTCTCTACGCCAAGCCCGGGCAGACCATCGCGTTGGTGGGCCCAACCGGTGCGGGCAAGACGACGATCGTCAATCTTCTGACGCGCTTCTATGATATCCAGAGCGGCTCGGTGACCATCGACGGGGTTGATATCCGTCAGATCAAGACCGCTGACCTGCGACGTCAGCTGGGCATCGTGTTGCAGGACACGTTCCTTTTCGGGGACACCGTTATGGAGAACATCCGCTACGGGCGTTTGGAGGCTACGGATGATGAGGTCATCGCAGCCGCCAAGATGGCCAATGCCGATGAGTTCGTCCGGCACCTTCCCGAGAAGTACCAGGCCGAGCTGACGGAGAATGGCAGCAACCTCAGCCAGGGGCAACGTCAACTGCTCGCTATCGCGCGCGCAATCCTGGCCGATCCCGGTATCCTGATCTTGGATGAGGCGACCAGCAGTGTGGATACGCGTACGGAACAGCATATCCAGGAGGCCATGCTGCGGCTGATGTCGGGGCGCACGAGCTTCGTGATTGCCCACCGCTTGAGCACGATCCGCGAGGCCGATGCGATCATGGTGATCAATGCCGGCAGGATCATTGAGCGCGGCTCTCACGACGATCTGATCTCAGCGGGCGGGTTCTACTACGACCTGCACATGAGCCAATATCGCGGTGACGCGATGCCGATGGGTGAGATGATGTCGGGCGACTGATCCTGTTGCGGGATCCCTGGGATTTCAGTCGGCATCGTGTGGTGCCGGTTGTGCGGCGCTGCGCGAAAGCAGACCCCCTCTCTAGCTCTCCCCCCACCAGGAGTCCGTGAGGGGGGAGAGAACCGGATCGCCTCTCCTTTTCCCCCACGGGGGGAAAACACAAAAGGGGGTCTGCCAGTTGCGCAGCCCCGCTCGGGAAGCAGGCCCCCTCTCTAGCTCTCCCCCCAAGAGGATGCCGTGAGGGGGGAGAGGACCGGAGCGCTGGCGTCGTTCTGCTTTTCCCCCACCGGGGGAAAACACAAACTGGGGTCTGCCAGTTGCGCAGCCCCGCTCGGGAAGCAGACCCCCTCTCTAGCTCTCCCCCCAAGAGGATGCCGTGAGGGGGGAGAGGACCGGAGGCTGCCACGTCGCCTTCTGCCTCATGGGGAAAAGGGGTCTGTCAGTTTTCGGCCGTTAATGGTCCAGGAGTTGCACCCAAGAGGGGCTAGATGTTTTCGGCCAAAGGGGGCCACAGGTTTTCACCCAAACTGGTTCAGGGCGCTGGTCTGATGCCTGAGCTGGGGCATACTCGCTTCCACCCAAACTGGAGGAGGAGCAATGCCGCAAAGGAAGAAAGATGCCATTGAGATCTGAGAAGTGCTGAGACGCGCCCGCCGGGTTTGACAGCGTGGATCACCTCGGCATGCTTGTGGCTGCTTCTGCTCCGATTGGGCATCCACTGATGACACACCTGTTGGCCGACGCTGCGTGAGGATCTGTGAACCCCTTGTGGGTTCATGTGTGAGGAACGGTTGCACGACAGGAGGAGGCAAGGCGATGATCAGCCGGTTGAGGCGCGGGTGGCACCGCTGAGGGTTCGTGACGCTTAGGTCCTGATTTGTGATCTGCGGCTCTGGTCCTGCTCTCGGCCGGCGTGTTCCTGTCTCTGGTTGCGGGAGGCTTGTTTACGCTATGATCTACGATTCCTCAGCTTTCTACTTCTACAGCGGCACCGGGAATTCCCTACGGGTGGCGAAGTGGATGGCCGACATCGCGCGCGAGGCCGGCGTTCCGGCGACGGTGTCAGCATCCAGCGGAGCGGCACCGGAATGTCCGGCAGGCGAACCACCTGCCGGCGGCGGTCAGTCGCTGGTTGGGTTGGTGCTGCCAACGCATGGATTCACGGCACCAGGCGGGGCGCTGCGCCTGGCAGGGTCGCTGCCGAGGGTCGCGATTCCGGGCGAGCGGTGCGACGTGGTGGTAGTGGCGACACGGGGTGCGATGAGGGTTGCGGGCATCGTGATCCCAGGATTTGAGGGAGGCGCTGCCCTGTTGTGCGCTTTGATCCTGCAGCTCAAAGGCTACCGGATTCGGGCCGCGATCGGTGTGGATATGCCCTCGAACTGGACGGCGCTTCATCCTGCTATGTCGGCGAATGCCGTTGCCGAGATCCGATTGCGGAGACGGACGCAGATAGATTTTTTGATGGCAACGGTCCTCTCCGGGGCACGGGTGGCGCCGTCGGTTCTGACGGCCCTTGCTGCGCTAGCGCTGCTGCCGGTATCGGTGAGCTACATGCTGGTCGGGAGGCGGCTCCTTGGCAAGCTGTTTTTTGCCTCTGAGCACTGTACCGGCTGTGGGCGATGTGCTGCACGTTGCCCGCACAACGCCATCGAGATGCTCGGTCCCGCGGGGGGGCTGTATCCCGTGTGGACGCTGCGCTGTGAGAGCTGCATGCGGTATGGCGTTCTGTCCGGCACAGTCGGTGGAGGTGAGCCACGTCTACGCTATTGGAACAGCCATCATCGCGATGGGGCTGCCGACGACGCGTTGGTTGGGTGAGGTGGTGCCGTCTCTTGTTCCGCTTGGCGCTGTACCTGGCTGGGTTGCCGATCTGGTGGTGTGGTCTGCACTGATGTTGCTGGGGTATCCGCTCTGGGATCTGTTACTCAGGGCCTCTTGGTTCCGACGCTTGGCCGGCTTTGCCACCGTGACCCGGTGGTATCGGCGCTACCACGAGCCGGAGACACGGGCCACGGACTTGCTAGGGCACGATGCGCCCGAGCGCAGCTAGGCGCGTGGCTCTGGACCGCAGCACTGTCGCAACCGGGCGGTGCGCTCGGAGATCACCGGGCCGGCTGGCTGTCAGATCCGTAGATGACGAGCGGCTCGGTCACGTCGACGGTGGACGGTGTTGTCTGCGTTGTCGACTCTGTGTCATAGGTTTCCGCCGATACCGAGTAGACGATGAAGTCCGTAGTATCGCCGAGGAGTCCGTCTGCGGTCAAACTGACGTCGCTCGTGGCCTGTTGTAGGTTCTGGCTCTGGATAGACAGATCGGCGAAGTGTCCGAGCAGACTGCCGCTTAGCATCTGTCCCAGCGCGACCGTTCCCGGTGAGACGTGGCGCTGAATGTGGGTTGCCCCGCGCGCCGGTTGGGGCAGGTATCCCAGGACACGCTGCACGGCACGGTTACCGGCCATTTGCTGAAGCTTGAGGATCGGGTGCGTGCTCCTGTCAAGCGCCTGGCTGGGTCGGTCTCGTTCCGCGGTGCTTTTGGAGCCTGGTTTCTCGCGAAACTGGCGTGTTTCGGCTGAGCGTCCATTGTGTGTCATGGTTTCCTCCTTGGATCCAGTCTGAGTTTACAACACATGCGCGGATTCCGCAATGGGACGAAGCTGGTGGACGGGGAGATCCGGCCCGCCGTATCTGTGGCCCAGGTCGATGCGACGTCGGCGCCCGATGCTGGACCTCGCCGAAGGTCGTTGGGTACAGATCAAGATTGAGGACACGGGAGGGCATCCCCGAGGAGATCGTGTCGTGCATCTTCGAACCCTTTTTCCCGCAAAGTGGCCCGGCAAGGGAAGCGGACTCGGGTTGGCACAAGTCCACGGTATCGTACAGAGCATAGCGTGCAGACCGGCGTGACGAGTGACGTGGGAGACACGCCCTGGTAGTCTTGGCCCGATGGTGAAACGCTCTCCAGCGTTACCATATTTGGGATCAACGGAGAGCCCGCGACCTTTCTGTCGGTGGTTTTTCCTGCAGGCTTGGCAGATTCGGCACCCTACAGTATGATTGTTCTTGACGTTCTGCATCGTCACGTCGCTCATCGTACTACCGGGCACTTAAGGCATGGCGGCGTATCTGGACCACGGATACTACTTGTGGGCTGCAATGAAAGGGCCTGGCTTTGCCGTTATGTTCGGGTTGCTGACCGGCGGGATCGCCTGGCTGATAGAGACCATGGTTGGGCCGTGCGCCGGCTCCAGGGGAGGTTTGCTGTGAAAGAGATAGCTTTCTACGAGGTGTACCAACATGTGCCGGCAGAGAGACGTGAGCGGCTGCGGTCGTTCCGGCTACGGCATCCCTATCACCGAATGACTTTGGGAGGCCTTGAGTGGGGCTATATCGCATCCGGCTCTGGACGTGATGCCGTGATGATGTTGGGGGGCGCCACCTCCACGGCCGAGTCGTCCTTTGAGTTGATCTCGGCTCTGGAGCAGGAATTTCGGGTGATCTCCCCAACGTACCCACCGGTTGCCTCGGTGGATCTCCTGATCGAAGGATTCGTGGCGATGTTGGATATGGCGGGCATCGACCAGGTGCATCTCTACGGGCACTCGCTAGGTGCTGGGATCGCACACGTATTCGTGCGGAGCCGTCCTGACCGTGTGAACAAGATCGTCCTGTCCAGTTTCGGACTGCCTTCCCGGAAGGCGGCGCAGAAGTCGCGCCGGAGGTCGCGGCTGTTTGAGATTCTTCCGTATGGCACTCTGAAGCGCCACTACCTCCGTGACGTTAGGCGCTCTTACGCAGACGCGGACGACGGCGAGGCCGCTTTTATGGCAGCGTACACCTACGACCGCTTGGAGCTACAGCATACACCTGCTGCGCTGCGCGGGCGCTATCGTCTGATGCGCGACCTTATTGACAACGCCGACGCCTATCGCGTGGGGGAGCCGGTCGAGCGTCCGGGACAGGTGCTGATCCTACAAGCGGAGGATGACGGTGACTTCGCCCCTGACGCGCAGGTGGCGCTTCGCGACGCGTACCCCGGAGCCACCGTCAAGGTTTTCCCCGCGGGCGGACACGACGTGCGGCGGCACAACCGCGAGGCTTATGATGACAGCCTCTTTGATTTCTTGAGGGGCTGAACTGGCGGCCTGAGAGCGACGACAGTGGGGGGGGCGAGATCTCCGCACCCTGCTGTAGTGTGTGGTGGTTCCCAGACCACGCGAGGGACAAGCCTGTGCCGCTACTGTGTCAGACTGGCGATGTGCGCCGTGGTCTCTGTGCGGAGAGGGTCCTCTGAACTAGCCAGCTCCAGGTAGGCACGCAGATCACTCGCCGCCGCCACCGTGTCTCCCATCGCCTCGTGGGCGTGGGCGCGGTTGAAGTAGGCGAGTGCGCTGTCGGGTACAAGGGCAACCGATCGATCGAGATCCTGAAGCGCAGACTTGAACTGCTTGAGCCGTAGCCTGACGCCACCGCGGCGGCTGAGAATTTCATGCGTCGCCGTGCTGCCGGAGTCGACTGCAAGGTCCAGGGCCTTGGTGTAGCAGCGCGGCGCCATGTAGAACTGCCCCAGACGCTCGTAAGCGCGACCGCTCTCATAGGCGGCCTGGGGCAACCACGGTGGGGCATCGTAGCGACCGGCTTCGGCTGCCAGCGCCATAGCCCTTTCGAGGCTGCGCACGGCACGTTGTGAGCGGTTGAGTCTAGCAAGGCTCAGTCCTCGACCGGCATAGGCCATCGGTGAACCGGGTGCCCGCCGGATAGACTTGGCGAATGCGCCGGCGGCTCTGCGATACCGGCCGGTCTGGTAGAATTCTTCGCCGCGGTCGTAGTACCACTTGGCGGCCCGTCTGTTGGGTGAGTAACGTGCGGCGTTGATAGCAGGTTCCTCTCTCTGTTGCCCGTGTGCTGATAATAGGTCTTTGCGCACCACGGTGTTCCAAGCTCACTACGAACCAACACAGTTCCAGGTTTCATTGAGAAGCGAAACCGCACAGCCTGCGGAGTAGCTGTGCGGCCTCAACTATCTATTCACACTGCGGAAACGGCTTGATACCTGGTAAGAAACCTCGCCTCGCAGTTCGCCCGGACCAGGCAAGCGCCCCAGGCTAGTTACTTACCAGCTCGTGGGGCTGGGACTGTCGGAGCTAGGACCCGCGTCCAAGGCCAGCACATTCGTGGCTTTGGGTCCTTTGGTGCCTTGCTCCACGGAGAACTCGACGCGCTGACCTTCGCGCAACGAGCGGAACCCTCCGCCTTGCACGTCCGAATAGTGGACGAAGACGTCATCTCCTGATTCTCGCGAGATGAAGCCAAAGCCCTTAGAATCGTTGAACCACTTGACGGTACCAGTTTCTCGTTCGCTCACGTCTCTACTCCCTATACTACTAGAACACTGAATGTTACCGCAACGGCATGCCAATGGCGACAATACGGCTAGCCCACTCCGCAGATCTGGGGTCGCACGTAGGTGCGAGCCATCGCATCCGCTGCTGATACCATACATCCTACCATAAGTCTCGCGCGAATGCAATATGAACTACATCATATTGGCATAATGAGTATCGATTCCTACGACTTGACGGGGGCCGCGGATGGTGATACCGATTGATTCCGCATCAGTGCTGCTTGACTTTCCGCAGATCGAGAGGCGGAAGGTACGTGGGTGACGGGAAGGTGGTTCGTGAGACCGACGTGGAGACCGGTCTCGCGAGGAGCAGGATGGACGGACAACTGCAGCGACTGCTCTGCTTTGGTTGGCGATCTCTGGGTCGTGGCTGAGACAGGGGCCAATCAGGCGAGTTGACATGCGCAGTTGGAGCAACTAGAATGACCCTCATGATGCCGAACCTAGAGCACGCTATGGTGGCTGAACGCAACGCCGAGGCCTCCCCGTGGTCGCGGCGCTTCTTGATCCTTGTCTTGTTGCTGTTCGGAGTGCTGCTGCGGTGGACAGCGCTGACACCGATGAGCACGACAATGCTGCACTATGATGAGGCCTTCAACGCGGTGGATGCGCTGGGGCTGATGCGCGACTTTCGGTTGACGCCGTTCCTTCCCGGCAACTTCGGGCGCGAGAGTGGTTGGGCGTACTGGCTCATCCCGTTCCTCGCCACGCTGGGGCGAGGGCTCTTTGCGATCCGATTTGCCGCGACCGTGGCCGGGCTGCTGGCGGTGGTGACGATGTACCGACTGGGGCGCGAGCTGTTTCCCTCTCGGCCCTCCGAGCGTGTCGCGATCTGGGCGATGGGGGGGATCGGTGTGCTCTACTGGCACGTGCATCTCTCTCACCTAGCGCTGCGGGCGAATCTCTTCATCCTGGTCGGTACGTTGGCGGCGGCGCTGCTGCTGCGAGCGTACCGATGGGACCGGCCGGGGTTGTGGGTGGCCGGGGGCGTGAGTCTGGGGTTGCTGGCGTACACGTACTTCGCCTCGGTCCCCTGGGGCGGCTATCTGGGGCTGTTGCTGCTCGGGGTGGTGGTGATGGATCGCCACCGGCGCCGCGGTGCTCTTGTGGCGCTGGCTTGCGCGGCCCTCGTGGCGGCGCCGATGGCCTGGTATGTGGTCGCGAATACGGGCCAGGTCCTGGAGCGTTCGACCACTGTCTCGAATGTGGGCGCCGCGGCTCTGGTGGCCAATACGAAGGCGTGGGGCCGGGCACTCTTCCAGACCGGTGATCCGAACGTGCTCTTCAACCTGCCGGAGCGCCCGATCCTGGATCCGCTGCTGGGTCTGCTGGGCGTGGCTGGTGTGGGCGGACTAGCCCTGAACCGCCGTTGGCGCGTGCAGGGCCTGCTGATTTTGGGCCTGTCTGTGTCCGCACTCGTGCCATCGCTCTTCAGCAACTTCGCGCCGCACTTCCTGCGGGGCGCCGGGTTTATCGTGCCCCTCTGTTTGGTTCTGGGTGCCGGTGCTGCGACGCTCTCGTCGGTACTGGGACGGTTCGGATGGCTTGCAGAATCACGGACACTGCCGGTGCTTGTGTTTCTAGTCGCAGGGATCGTCACGGGGCGGGACTTCCACAATGGTTGGCTGACACATCCTCAGACTTTCGTGGCCATGGAGATGCACATCAACGAGGCTGCCAACCTGATCCGTGAGGAGACCGGACCGGACACTTATGTCTACTTCAGTCCCTTCACACCGGCGCATCCCGTCGTGATTCTGCGCGGTCAGGACCTGGCCCCGCGGCGGGTCAGCGCGTTCAACAGCCACGAGTGTTGGGTGGTACCGGACGCTGCGGCGTCTGTTGACGGCACCCCGTCCGAGGGCGCGGTCTATGTGTCTCTGACGACGTACGAACCCAGCTTCGCCCATCAACTATCACGATGGGCCGATGTCTCGCTGCTTTATGAGGATGTGACGGATCTAGCACCGCGTCCCCGCTTCAGCGTCTATGCTGCAACGCCGCAGATGCCGGAGCCGGTTGGGCCGGTGGTGCAGTTTGGGGACCAGTTCGAGGTGCAGCGGCTGAATTCGCTGCCGGAGACGGTGAGCCCTGGGATGACGCTGACGGTGACCGTGGGGGTGCGGGCGCTGCGGACGCCGGAGATCGCCCCGAGCCTGTTCTTGCATCTCTACAGCATCCCGACACCGTATGAAGGCGGGACGATGTGGTCACAAGCCGATAGCCAACTGTGCACCAGCTATCCCGCGCATCTGTGGAGGCCTGAGGAGACCGTGATCCAGAGCTTCGCGCTCGCGGTGCCGGCGGACGTCCCGAAGGGGTACTATGTGATCGGGATGGGGCTGTATCCTTTCCCGGATGGCGTGCGGGTTCCGGTGGTGAGTCCAAGGTCGAACGACTGGGACTACGTTGGGCTGCAGGAGCTGGAGGTCGTTGTGCCGTAGCCGGGGATAGCGCGATGCACGTCAGCGTGGGGGGGCGCGCATGCCGATCTGCGAGATAACCGGAATGTGGCGCACTGGGGTCCGCGGCTAGGCAGACTGAGCCGCAGCGGGTGTCGCCGGCGATGGGCGCGAAGCTGATCCCGGGACCGGCCTGTCGTGACGTACTGCCGGCGCAGTGCGGAACGTCCGGCCGGAGTGCGAAAGGGTCGCAGGCCGTTTGACTTACGCGTTGGTGACGCCTAGAATGCGGGTGTGAGTGAAGTCGGTGTTATTGGGGTGATTCATGCCGCAGTTGATGTCTCTGTTGAGGTGTTTTCGCTATCTGGATAGGATTCTGCCGGATCTGTGGATGACGGATACCCGGCGCGCCGAGTCTCCGTACCAGACCATCACCTGCCACGACAATAACCTGCCGCCGGACGTCAGGTCTGAAGATTGACCCAGCACCCACACCATCTTCGAGTTTCAGTTGGCACCGTCAAGCCGGCGTGAGGGCAGCTACGAAGCGGTCGCCATCGAGCTGGTGAGCCGCTTGCCGGGGCGGATCTAGGGGTGTGGCGAATGCCTGAGGACCAACTACTGTATGCGCTGGTCGGTATTGCCGTTGCGGTGTTTGCTGCTGCAGCTGCTTGGATCGAGGTGCGGGTTGAGCGCCGCGATGAGTCATCGCATCGCAAGGTGCTGCGATCCGATCCTCGCTATAAGGAGCATATGAAGCGCCGGCGATAGGGTCTCAGAAAGCCATCAGCAGAATCCGCGATTGCAGGCGCCGTTGCCGAGCGGAAGAGTGGCAAGATTCCGAGCAAAAGAATGTCCGCGGTCAACAGACGCCGTTCTCTGTCGGCGCTGTGGTCCGCTGCACTTGAGGTCTGGAGTGGCGCACCAGCAAGCCTTGACCAGATCATGGTTGACAACCGCCACGGACGCCCCATTGGGGCGTCCGTGGCTTTGACAGGGGGAGGGACGCAGAGTGGTAGGACGATTTCTGGCGGGGATAGGTGCGGTGGTGTGGGCGCCGGCGCTGGCGCGGTATGTGCTGTTGAAGCGGTCCCCGCACAAGGATTTCGCTCCCGGCGTCTGGGAGTGTGTGACCGGGCGTGTGGACCAGGGCGAGGGGTTCGCTGAGGCTCTGATTCGCGAAGTACGTGAGGAATTGGGCGTGACGGTCGAGGCCGATTTCGTGATCGGCACGACGCACTTCTACCGCGGTGCCGCACAGCTCAGCAACGAGCTCCTTGGTGTGGTTTACCATTGTTCGCTGTCGACGCCGGAGGCCATTCGCCTGAGTGCTGAGCACACGGCGGTGCGCTGGGTGACGTTGGTGGAGGCGCGCGGCGTGCTACGGCCTGAGAATCCGAGCGAGGCGTGGCTGCTTCGAGTGCTGGTGCGGGCGAATGCGCTGCGGACGCTGCTGCCGGCCGAGGTGATCGAGATGCAGCGGTTCGGGATGGAGATGCGGTGATAGCTCTCAGCTACCAGCGGTCAGCTTTCAGCTGAAGAGCGTCGTAGCTGCACAGCGACCTAGCGACCTGGCGGGATTGTGACGGCTCTGTTGGATGGTGTGAATCGACGGATTGCTGGCGGATTCTCGGGTTGGCGACTGAAAGCTGACGGCTGACAAGCTGATTGCTTGGCACGAGGTGATAATGAAGACAGTGCTAGTGACCGGGGCTGCCGGGCACGTGGGGCAGGCGTTTCGGCGATTCTATGGCGACCCGGCCGAGAGCGGCTACCGGCTGCGACTCACCGATCGGGTGGCTGAGATCCCGGCGAGTTCGGGGCAGGAGGTGGTGGTCGCCGAGTTGACGGATTACGATGCGGTGCTGGCGGCGATGGCGTGCGTGGACGCGGTCGTGCATCTGGCGGCCGACACGCGGGGCGCTGCGCCGTGGACGTCGGTGCTGCCGAACAACATCGAGGCGACGTACCATGTGTTCGAGGCGGCCCGTGAGGCTGGGGTAGGCAAGGTCGTGTATGCGAGCACGCACCACGTGTGCGGTTATGCGTTAGGAGAGGATGGCGCGTGCGGCACTCCGGGTCTGCCCACCGCGCCTATCCGGCCGGACAGCCTGTATGCGGTGAGCAAGGCCTTCGCCGAGGCGCTGGGCCGGCATTACGTGGATCGCTTCGGGATGTCGGTGATCTGCCTGCGGATCGGGTCGTGCCACGGTGGCGACGAGGTAGAATGCCAACGACCGCGCGCGCGGCGGATGCGTGAGAGCGGTGCGGGGTTCCCCTACGGCGGACGGGAACACGCTGGGATCTGGATCAGCAACCGCGACATGGCACAATTGATCCACCGGAGCTTGGAGGCTGATGTCGCCTATGGCATCTACTACGGCGCATCCGGGAATACACCGCCAGTGCTGGACGTCAGTCTGGCGAGGGAAGAACTTGGCTACGTGCCGCAAGACGATGTGGGCGAGCTATTGCAGAACTAGGATGGTGGATGCCCGCGGAAGCGGGTCAGGGGATGGGTCAGATTTCGAGTTGTCTTCAAGGTGAAGGAGCTGGTTTGTGACGATGCTGATATCAAAGATCGTGGTGGTGACGGGAAGTACGCGGGGCATCGGTTATGGGCTCGCGTCGGAGTTTCTGAAGGCCGGCTGCAAGGTAGTGGTCTGCGGCCGCTCTCAGGAGAGCACCGATCAGGCTGTGGTGAAACTG
>Ga0114918_10002238_pt1 | contig 17374 bp, 17 predicted proteins | sample LantaG_FD_87015 | JGI IMG/M metagenome (GOLD analysis project Ga0114918, IMG submission 87015) | Deep subsurface microbial communities from Baltic Sea to uncover new lineages of life (NeLLi) - Landsort_02402 metaG | ecosystem: Environmental > Aquatic > Marine > Oceanic > Sediment | place... | reverse complement strand
CTCTCTCTCTCTCTCTCTCTCTCTCTCTCTCTCTCTCTCTCTCTCTCTCTCTCTCTCTCTCTCTCTCTCTCTCTCTCTCTCTCTCTCTCTTTCAACCAATCCAAGGCCTCCGCCAACCCGGTCGGCTCCAGGTACAACCCCCGCCTCTCCGTCGTCGACAACATCGGTCTTCCCCCTTCTTTGGTCTCCCGCTTCGACCTCATCTACTTGGTGTTGGACAAGGCCGACGAGGCCGCGGACCGCACGTTGGCCCGGCACTTGATCTCGCTGCACCACGCGGTGCCTCCGCCGCCTCCCGCGGCGCTGATCCCCATCTCGCTGCTGAGGTAAAGAAGAGAATGGAGAGAGAAGTTTTTGGTTTTTTTGCGAAACTTTTTCCGACGACGAAAAAAAAAACTCTTCAAAACTCACCTCTCTTTTCTTTTTTCTTTCTCTTTCCCTTCGAAAACCTCTCTCCCTCTCCAACTCTCCCATAGGGACTACGTCGCCTACGCCCGCGCCCATTGCCACCCTGTCCTCTCCGACGAGGCGGCCCGAGCCCTGACAGAGGGGTACCTCTCGCTGCGCCGCCTCGGCGCCGCCCGCCGGGCCATCTCGGCGACGCCGCGCCAGCTCGAGTCGCTGATCCGTCTCGCCGAGGCCAGGGCCCGCATGCGCCTGGCCGAGGTCGTCACGCCCGAAGACGCGGCCGAGGCGCTGCGGCTGGTGCGCGTCGCCCTGCAGCAGAGCGCGACCGATCCCAACACGGGCTCTCTGGACCTCGACCTGCTGCAGACGGGGGTCTCCGCCGCGGCGAGGGCCGCAGGCGTGAGGCTCGCTCCCGCCGTGAGAGCGGCTCTGCGGGCGGTGGCTCGCGGTGGTGAGGGCGGCGCGGCGGGCATCTCCGGGGGTCTGAGCGTGGACGAGCTGGCCGCGGCGCTGTCTCGCGGCGGGGCGGGGGCGGGAGGAGCGGGAAGCGCTTCAGCTTCGGCGGCCGCCGCGGCGGCCGCCGCCGCCGCCGCCGCCGCCGCCGCCAATGACCCCGCTGCCGTCGCCGCCGCCGCCGCCGGGCAGACAGCGGTGACCGCCGCGCACGTCCGCGAGGCCCTGCGCGAGCTCGGGGACGAGGTGGTGATGGGAGGCGCCGCGGGCGACGTGGCGAGGCTCGCGGGCAGGGGGGGCAACAACGGAGAAGGCGGAGGAGGTGCTGGTGGGAGCGGCGGCGCTGCGAGGTGAAAGAGAGAGAGAGGAGAAAAAACTCACTCTCTCTTTGAAAGAGAGAGTGAAAGAGAGAGAGAGAGAGAGAGAGAAAAGAGAGGTAGTTTTTGATTTTTTAGAGGGGAGGAGAGAGAGAGAGATAAAATAGAGTTTTTCTTTGCCTTTTTTTGGGGGGAATGACAACAACAACCGAGCCTCCCCTCGTCGCGAGACGCGGGGTGGGGCAAGGGGAGAGAGAGAGAGACGAATAGTTTTTTTGTCCTTGTTCGTCTTCGAGACGCGAAAAATGGTTTTTCTTCTTTTTTGATTTTGGGGAGCAGCGGGGTGAAACAATAGAGAGAGAGAGAGAATAAGAGAGTTCAATTCAATACAACAAAACGATATGCAAACACAAACGAGACAACACGAGGGAGTCGCGAGTGTATTAGTGAGAAAGAGAGAGAGAGCGAGGAGAGAAAGAGAGAGAGAGCGAGGAGAGAAAGAGAGAAATAACTTTTTTCCCCGTTTTTTTTCGCGTCTCTCTCTCACTTGCTCTGAACCTCCTCTTTCCCCCCCTCCCCGCTCGCGCGTTTCCTCTCTTCCTCTCTCTTTTTTTCCTCTCTAGCCTTCCACAGAACAAGCCAGATGAAGCACGAGGTGCGTTCAAAAGAGGAGGAGAAGAAGAAGAAGCGGTGAGAGAGAGACAAGGAGAAAAAACGAACTCTCTCGCGCCCACCTCCGAGCCCGAGCCGAAAATAAAAAAAATTAAAAAAAAACTCACTCTCTTTCTTTCGCCCGCCCGCCTTCTTTTTTTCTCCACCTTCTTTCCTCTCCAGTCCTGCCTCTTCGAGCCCGCCGACCTCTCCGGCTGGGTCCTGAAGAAGAAAGAAGTTTCTCCTAGCGGCGAAACTGCCAAGAAAGGGGGAAAGAAGCAGAAGCAGAAAAAGCAACGGAAGAAGAAGAAAGGGACGAAGGGGGGGAGCGACGAAGAGGGAGAGGTCGAAGCGGAATGGGAGCCCGCGTTTTTCCGCCTCAAGGACTCTTTCCTTTTCTTCTGTCTCGAAGAGGGGGCGCCTGCAGAGGACGTGATCGACCTGACGGGGTTCAGCGTGCGCGTGGTGAACGAGGAGGAAGAGGCGGGAAGCAGCAGCGACGACGGAGAGGAGGAAGAGGAGTCCGACGATGACGACGGAAGCGGCGGCGGCGGAGGAGGCTGCTGCGGCTGCTTCGGCCGCCCTAACAAGCAGCAGAAACCCCGCTCGCCTCCTCCTGCTCCCAAGTCCTTTATCGTCCTCGAGCCTCTGCCTCCCAGCAGCGATAACGCCTCTGGAACGAAAAAGCCGAACAAGAAGAAGAAGAAGAAGAAGAGCAAGACTCCTCTCTTCACCTTTGCCCCAACGACGGCAGCGGCGGTGGCGACAAGCGACGACGACAAAGGAGAAGAAGTTCCTTCTTCTTCTCCTCCTCCTCTTTCTTCTTCGGACCTCGCCTTCTGGAGCGCCATGCTCCGCCTCGCGGCCCTGCCGCGCCAGTCGCTGCTGACGTGCCTGGCGGACGCCGGGCTGCTGGCCGGGGTGCTGCTGGAGGCCGAGCAGAAGCGGGGAGGTGGAAGCGGAAGCGGAGGAGCAGGGGGAGTTGCTGCTGCGGCGACGGCGACGGCGACGGCGACGGCGACGAGAGCAGCAGCAGCAGCAGCAGCTCCTCCTCCTCCTCCTCCTCCCGTTCCAGCGCCCCCTTCGCCCCTCCAGCTCCCTAAGGCTACCGCAGCTGCCAGGAGGAGCAGCGGGCCCTCTCTAAAGGGCAAAATAGGAGAGAAGGTCAGGGCTTTGCGTGCCACTCTCGAAGAAGAAGAGGAAGGAGAAAAAGAAAAGGAAAGCTCTCCTCCTCCTTCTCCGCCGCCGACGCTGCAGTGCTCGAGCTCTCGGCTTCCTCGACCTCGACCCCCTCCTCCTCCTCCAGAAGAAGAAGAGGAAGACCCTCCAACGCCTCCGACGCCTACCCCACCTCCGGCGGGGGCCTTCGCCGGCGCTCTGGCGGCGGAGCTCGCGAGGAGAGCGGCGAAGAACGCGAGGGCGGCGAGAGAGGCAACCAAGGCGAGAGCAGCAGCAGCAGCAGCGGCGGAGGCGGAAGAAGAAGAAGCGGAAGAAGTCGAGACGACGACGACGATGACGACGACGACGACGACGCCAAAGGGGAAGAAGAGAATCGCTCCGCCACCTCCTCCTCCTCCTCCGCGACGCAAGAACTAAAAAAAACTCAAAGATGAAAAGCGTGGCGGTGGGATTCGTTTTTGTCTGTGTGTAAATAACAAAAAGTTCAAAAGAAAAAGATAAAAAACAACAAGAACCGGAGTTTGAAAAAAAAACCGTCGTTTCTTTTCACTTTCCGTAGGGGTTGGCGCTGCTAAACCTGTTGCTGCTCCCTCCTCCGATCTTCCCCCTCCCTCCTCCTCGCCTGCTGTAGTCAGCAGCAGGTAGGTCCCCTCGCGTCTCTCTTTCCTCTTTCGCCCTCGCCCTGCTGCCCTCGCTCTCCAAAGCGTCGCGCCTGCCCTTGCGCGCGTGCGAGGCCCGCGACTCGAGGTTGAGAGAGATCCTCGGCGGGCCCGCCAGCCCCAAACTGCGCGCCACGGCGGCCACGTCCAGCGAGTGCACGTCGAACGCGTCCTTCAGCTGGTGCGAGTTGTAAGCGAGCAGGTAGCCGCGGTACGCGTCCCTCGCCGAGGCATTCAAGTAGTAGTTCTTGGAGACGAGTTTTTCTAACTGAGACTGAATGTTTGCGACCTTGGCGGTCGGGAATTCGTACTCGCTCAGAGGCACGCGCGCCTTCCTCAGGTACTTCAGAAAGGCCAGCTCCTGCGGCAGGAGCAAAAGCAGGGCGCGGCCTCGCCCTCCAGCGCCGCGGGCGGTGCGCCCGACCCTGTGCACGTACTCCCGCGGGTCGTCCGGGGGGTCGAACTGCACGATCCAATCCACGGCGGGGATGTCCAACCCGCGAGCTGCGACGTCGGTCGCCAGCAAGACCCCACTCGAGGCGGCGCAGAACTCGCCGAAGGCGGCGGAGCGGCGGGCCTGCTTCTGCTTGCCGTGGATGCAGGAGACCGGGAGGTCGATGTAGTTGAGGAGCTCCGAGTGGTACTTCACGGAAGCGCAGCTGCTGAAAAACACGATGACTTTCTTTTTTGCGGCGTTCTTCCTCAGAAAGGTGAAGAGCAAAAGAAAGCGAGCCGCGGAGGGAACGACGCAGTATCCCTGCTCCAACCCTTCGACGGTCGCTGCCGCGGCGCCGTCGTCGACGCCCACGTACAGCGGAGGGCGCCTGAAGGCCAGGCGGGCGAGGTCCTCGACCCGAGTCGTCTGCGTCGCAGAAAACAGAGCGGTCTGCCTCTCTTTGGGCAAGGCCTTGACGATCGCGCGCACTTCCTCCTCGAAGCCTACCTCCAAGATGCGGTCGGCCTCGTCGACGACCAGCATGGCGAGGTTGCGCGTGACGAAACCCGGAGTGTTGTTGAGGTGGTCGAGCAGGCGTCCGGGCGTGGCGACGAGCAAGTTCACCCCTTTCACCAGCCTCTCTGCCTCGGCGCGGCGGTTGGCGCCGCCCATCACCAGCCCGTGCGTCTGCGTCGCAGCTGCGACGCCGACGCTGCTCTTCTCCGCATTCTGCGGAGAAGCGGAGTGCGCCGCGAGGAGCTCCGCGGCCACGCCGTGGATCTGCCCGGCGAGCTCGCGCGTGGGGCTCAGCACGAGCACGCCGGTGCCGTTGCGCGGGCCAAATCGCGCCGCCGACAACAGCTCGACCGCCGGGATCAAGAAAGCCAAGGTCTTGCCGCTTCCCGTGCGGGCCGCGCCGAGGACGTCGCGGCCGGCCAGTAAGGGTGGGATGGTGCGGGCCTGGACGTGGGTCATGGTGTGGAAGCCGACGGCGGCGATCGCCTGAAAAGTTTTTTTTTAAAAATAAAATTTGGATGAGTTTTTCGAGTTTTTTTCTTTTTTTTCCCTCCTCTTCCAAAGTTCAACCTCTTCTCTCTCCTTACCTTTTGCGTCCTCTCGGAAAGCTGCAGCTCCGTGAACGGGCTCCCGGACATGATGCCGTCCACCGACGCGTCGACGCGCTCGATCGGGGCGTGCTTCTTCTTGGAGCGCTTCTTCGGTTCCTCTTCGTCGCCAAGGTCGGCGGCGTCGGCGGCGTCAGCGCCGTTGCCGTTGCCGGCCGCCGTCTCTCTGTCGTCGACATGCTTCTTCTTCGATGGCTTGTCTTGTTCGACGCGCTCGGCCTCTTCTTCGTCGGCCTGCTTTTTTGGTTTCAATTTAAATCGATAGAGATAGAGAACGGTCAGAACGAGCCTTGTGCGCGAGGGGATGAGCGGGGCACGAACAAGGGAGAGAGAGCGCGGAAAGAGATGGAAAGCGAGAGGCGGCGAGAGGCGGCGGCGGCCCAACAAACCGACGCTCGTCTTGACATTTCGCCTCGTCCGTTCTCCTCGCAGAGCTCCTTTTATTCCTCTCTTCTTGCCCGCAGCAGATGTCAGGATTCGCAACAGCCACATCGACGCTTACCTCGACCTCATCGGCGGGGCGCTTCTTGCTCTTCTTGTCCTTGTTTTTCTTCTTCGCCTTCTTGTCAATGCCCGACGTCGACGACAGATGCGGCGCCGCTGCTTCGGTCGTCACCATCGTCGTCCTTAGCGTGCTGCTGCTAGTGCTCCTGCTTCTCTGTGTACCAGTCTCTCGATGGATGCGTGTGCTGCTCTGGACTCTCTCTCTGTCTGTATCTCGAGCGTGACGAGCTCTGAGCGAGAAGAATGGAACTGTGAGTGAGGCAAAAAAAGCAGTGAAAAAAAACCGATGAAATTCTCACTCTTTTTTCGAAAAAACCTAGCCAGTGGAGTGGGGACAAGAAGCTTTCTCCTCTCTCTCTCACGGCATCGCTCGATCTCGTGCAAGCGCATCAGGGGGCTCACGCATCTGTTTTCTCCTCTCATAAGCTCAGAGACAGCGAAAGAGACCTCCAACGAGAAGGAAAACAGCACGAAGAAAAAAGGTCGAGAGCATCTCTCAATCGCTTCGATGGCCGCCACCGCTCCTTCCTCCTTCGCCGCCGCCGGTGCCGGTCCCCTCGCCTCGCCCTCCGGAACCAGGATGGCGGCCAACAGGTCCCCGGCGGCCATGAAGGTGCTCGAATTCTGCGCAAGCAAGCCAGAGGTAAAGAAGTAGCCTGTTTTTTTTCTTTTCCGTTCCCCCATCAAAAGCATCATCGACGGTGGCCGAAACGAAAAAAACTCAACCTCGACCAAAAAAAAAAAATTCCACTTCACAGGGCGCCACGACCGCGGACATGCTCTCCGCTCTCAAGTCGCTCTCGCAGGCCGACCTCGTGGCGGCCATCAACGAACTCCTCGCGGCGGTAAGAGGAGGAGAGGAGGAGGAGAAAAGAGTGAACGGGAACAGAGTTTCACCATCATATTTCTTTCTCTTCTTTCTTTCTTTCTTGTTTCCGCTCACCCTTCGACCCCTTTTGAAAAAAAAAAAAACCCTGAAAAAAACCCCGAAATCAAAAATAGCACGCCCTCGGCGCCCATCGAGCCTCCGATGGCCGCGAGATCTTCAAGGCCACTCCCCCCGGTGACGGAGCGCGCTTCAAGGGGCTATCTGCAGAAGAGGTCCTAGTATACCAAGCTGTCGAGGCGGCGGGAAACGTGGGCATTTGGACGAAAGAGCTGCGGGCGAGGACGAATTTACAACAACCGGCCGTGGCTCGGATGCTGAAAGCTTTGGAGACGCGCGGCCTCGTCAAGAGCGTGCGGTCCGTCGCCAACGGTTCCCGCAAAGTTTTCATGCTTTCGGGTCTGGAGCCGGCCAGGGAGGTGACGGGCGGGGCGTGGTACACGGGGCACGAGTTCGACTCGGCGTTCACGGTAAAGAGAAGAGTTTTTTCTTTTTCTTCGGAAGTTTTTTTTTTTTTTTTGAAAGTCGGGTTTTTTTCTTCTTGGCGAGCTCATCTTCTCTTCTCATTTTTCCTCTTCTCTTCTCCAAAAAACCTCTCCAGGTCGCCCTCGCCGGCGCCGCCGCCGCCCTCGTCCGCAGGGCGGGCCCGGCCCGCGGCGCCTCCGCCGCGGAGGTCGCCCGCCAGCTCGCCGCGGCGGGCCTCGCGCGTGTCGCCCTGAGAGAGGACGATGTCCGAACAGTCTTGGACGCACTCGTGTGCGACGGCATCGCCGAAAAGGTCCTGCGAAAATATCCCTCTTTTTCCTCTTCTTCTTCGAAAAGCTCTTCCTCTCTTTCCGCTCCTTCCGCTGCTCCCGTCCTGGTCTCCGAGGAGGGGCTCAGGGCCGAGAGGGAGAGGAAGCGGATGCGGGAGGAAGAGGAGGAGTTGGCACAGGAATCGGAGTCGGAGTCGGAGGCGGAGGAGGAGGGCGTCGCTCCGAGGGGGAGGAAGAGGGCACCGGCGCCGGCGGCGCGAGGGAGGCGAGCGGCGACGACGGCAGCAGCTGCCGCTGCAGCGGTGACGACCCTCTCCTCGGGCTCCGACTCGTCCGACCCCGAGTCCTCCGAGGACGAAGAGGACCGCGCTTTCATCGACGACGACGGAGCAGAGAGCGACAGCGACGAGGAAGAGGAGGAAGCGCGGAGAGGCAAGAAGAGCAAAAAGCCGAAGAAGCGGAGAGTTCTCGACGACGACGACGAAGAAGAAGAGAAAGAAGAAGGAGGAGGAGGAGGAGGAGGAGGAGGAGGAGTCAAGCCCGAGGAACAAGAACAACAGCAGGAACAGCAGCAGGAGCCCCCCGTCTGGGTCTACATCGAGGACCGCGCCGCGGCGAGGCTCCGCGCCCGCGGGAGGGCCCCGCCGCCGCCTCCGCCGCCGCCTTCCGCTGCTGCCGCTGCCGCCAAGGGAGCAGCCGCTCCGGCCGTCGGAAACGGGGAGGCGACCGCGGCGGCGACGACGGCCGCCGCCAACTCTGCGCTCGCCGCCTCCGTCGGCGGTCCGGGCCAGGCGCTGGGGGCCCTGTCGGGCCTGCCGTGCGGCAAGTGCCCCGTGTCGAGGGAGTGCGTGGACGGCGGGGCGGTGAGCCCGCAGAGCTGCGTCTACTTGTCGCGGTTCCTCGAGTTTTGATGAAGAAGAAAGAAAGAAAAAGTTGTCGTTTCTTTTCGTTCTCGAATTTGAGTTTTCTCTTTCTTTCTTTCTTTTCTTCTCCTGTCATCATTGAATTAAATCACTTGCTTGTTCCAAAGCTTGTTTCCTTTCTTTTGTTGTCGCTGGGGGGGTTGAAACAGAGGAGGGATGGGAGATCTTACACAAGGATTGGGGCGAAACGAAGTCTTTTTTGGTGTTGTTTTGAAAGTTTTGAGTTTTTTTGTTGCAGAAAAGATGACAGACGAAAAAAAAAAAACAGAAAAACATAAGGCAGCAGAAGTGTGTGTGTGTGGGGGGGGTGCAGAAGTTTTTGCTTTCTTATTCTAACAACGATCAAAGCCTCAGAGCGCCAGCGGCCTCCACAGGTCGAAGCGCCTCGTGGCAGAGATCGTCGGCGGCGCCGGCGGCGTCGAAGAGGGGGGAGCAGCGGTTTCGCCGACGCCACCACCGTTGTTGCCGTTGCCGCCTCCGCCGTCGAACGAAGAAGCGGCGGCAACGGAAGACGACGAGGAGGAGCTGCCGTCGTTGCCGCGGCCGCCGTTGCGGACGGCGTACCGCATAGCCCTCGACAGCGTCGCGAAGCTGGAGCCGTGGCCCTGCTCCAGGGCCTGGACGAGCGCGAAGGCGAGGTCTCCTCCGAGCGGGGGCAGCGAAGAAGAGGGAGAGGAGGAGGAAGTTGGAGGAGGAGGAGGAGGTGGGGCGAGAGGCGTGGTCGTCGCTTCGCTTTCCTCTCCTTCGACCTCCTCCTTCTTCTTCCTCGCGGGCGCTTTCGGGGGCTGCTCGCAGCACCCGGAGATCAGCACCACCTCCCCGCCTCCGGTGGAGGCCGCAGCCGAGGAGGAAGAGAGCGAGGGAGCGACAGCAGCAGCGGAGGAGAAGTTGCCGTTGCTGCCATTGCCGTTGTTGTTGCTCGAAGAAGTCGAGGAAGCGGAAATCCCGTTGGCGCTCTCCCAGCACGGCCAGCCGTCCGGCCTGTGCCCGGCGGAGGCGGGCAGGCCGAGGCCGAAGCCCTTGGGGCAGCTCCTGTGGTTGAAGGAATGAGTTTTGGAATTTGAGGGGGGTGAGAAAAAGAAAATTGAGTGTTTTTCTTCGTTAGTTTTCGTCAACTTTCTTAAAAAAAAAAACTCAAAAAACTCAAAAAAAACTCCATTTTCTCCTTACCCCGACCCGTCACCCGCGGCGTCCACGAGCACCAGCAGCCTCGCTCCCGCCGGCAAAGGGTCCACCAGCGCCGCCCTGAGGTCCGCAGAGGAGATCGCCGCCGCGGAGGAGGCCCCCGCCGCGGCCGCCGCGGCCGCTGCTGTCTTCCCAACGAAGAGAGCCGCGGTGGCGGTGGCATTGTTTTTCGAAGCCGAGGACGAGGATGAGGAAGAAGAGGGCTGCGCCCCTGCCTTTGCGGCGGCAGCGTCGCACGGGAGCAAGGTCGCTGCGATGCGAGGCAGAGAAGCAGAAGAAGAGTTGCTTCCCGCTTCCTTGGAGGAGTTTTTCGCCTTCTGCGGCGACGACGAAGACGAAGCCTTTGTCGTCGCCGTCGTCGCCGCCGCGCCTCTTTCATCGGCCGACGCCGGCCGCAGGAAGAAGGAAGCGGCATTGCTCTTGCTGCTCGCGGCAGTGTCCTCCTCCTTCTTCTCGCCCCTGCCAGAGGGCGAGGCGGAGGTCGCGGAGTCCCCCCCCTCCTCGTCGCTGTCGCCGTCGTTGTTGGCTCGGGCGCTAGAGGAGCTGCTGTTGCTCCCCGTCGCCGTCGTCGTCGCCGGAAGAGGAGCAGCTCCGAGCGGCCTGCCGCTCGCGTCCCCGCCCCTCCCGAAGAACGCGAAAACGAGGCTGTCCCCCGGTCGAGCCCCGGCCGCCAGCCAGCGCGCCGAGGCCATGATGTTGGCCCGCGTGGGGCGCAGGCGGCGGAGCTGCGGGTTGGTGGTCGAGGTTGCTCGAGGCGGCGAAGACGAAGGAGAAGAAGAAGTGGTGTTTCCGGGTTCTTTTTCGCTCGCTCCGTCTTCTCCGTCGTGGAGGAAGATTGTTTCCTCGAGAGAAAAACCGAAAGCCTTCGCCATCGCCCTCCGCACGCACTCGGCGTCGCTGACGGCCCCGGGGAAGCCCAGGGGCCCGGAGCCGACGGCGACGAACACGGCGCGGCGGCGGGAGGGGCGCCAGGCGCTGTCGTCCCTCTGGTGGCGCGAGAGAGGAAGAGGGAGAGGAGTGGCGGCAGATGCGGCGGCGGCGGAGGAGTTTGAGGTCGAAGAGGCCGAAGAGTGATTCCCGCCTCCTCCTCCCGCGGGGAACAGCCCCGGAGGGGGGATGTAAGGGGGCGCGTAGGCCAGCTCGCAGTGGCGCGGGAGGTGCGAGGGCGGGGCCTGGGAGAGCGTGGGCGGAGTGAGCGTCGGGGCACGGCCGGGCTGTTTTTTTTGGGTTTTTGAAGTTTTTTTTTTTTTGAAAAGAGAGGTGAGGGCGAAACCGAAAAAGCAACGCGCGTCGTTTGGAATTTCTTTTCTTCTTTCTTCCCACCCTCTTCAACGGCTCTCTTCCTTACCGTTCTGGCCCCGGGCTCATCATCCAGGCTGTTGTCCCCGAGCGCGCCCAGGGCGAGCGGGGGCAGATGGTGGAAGCTCGAGGGAGGGGAGGGGACGGACGAGATGAGGTGCTGCGAAGATGATGACGATGGAGGAGGAGGAGGAGGCATCAAAAGCATCGTCGTCGTCGCCGAGGCCGTCAGCGCCTCCCTGGGCATGTACTTGGTAGCCAGCGCCGCCACGTCCTGGTTCTTGAAGCGCGCGATGGCGTGGTCTGGGCCCGGGGCCAGGCACGCGGCGGCGGCGGCGGCGTGGGAGGAGCCGAATTTTGTTTCGTCGTCGTCGTCGACGAGCGGCGCCGAGTGACAGACGCCCATATTTGGAAAAAAAAGCTGACCCTTCTTTTCTCTCGCTTCTTCCTCGCGGAAGAGAGGGAGCACGAGACGAGGAACTCTGCTCCCTGAGGTAGGAGGACGAGGAGTAAAAGGAGCACGAGCAGGAGAGAGAGAGAGAGAGAGAGAGGCCGGGAAAGAGCTGCTCTCTTTTTTGAAGAATTCGAAAAAGTAAGCAACTCTTTCTTCGCTTGCTCCTCTTCTCATTTTTCGAGAAAAGTCTCTCCGCTTCCCTCCCTCTTTTCAACTTCCATTGCTTACCTGCGACACCCCCCCGAGGGCACCCCCTTCTCTCTGTCTCCCCAGAGAGCGGGTGTCCCGTCTCCCTCCCGTGCTCGAAACCGAGCGAGCGAGCGCCCTCGAGCGCCTGCTTGTTTGTTCGTTCTCGGCCCTTGCCTCACGAAGGCGAGAGAGAGAGAGAGAGAGAGAGGACGAGCGCGAGCGAAGCGACGAAGAAAAAAAAAAAAAACCTTTCGATCGCTCGCTTCTTTTTCTCTCGAGAAAAGCGCGACTGTTCGCCGCTCGACATCGAACCTATCTCGTCTCCGAAGTCCTTCGACCGGGCTTCCAGGCTGAGTGTTTCGCTTCCAAAGGTCCGTGGTCGCGTGCGAGGGTATCCGTTCGAGCGTTCGCGCAGAGGAGAAGAAGGCTTGACCGATGCTGTGCGACGCGCGCGAAGGAGAGGGGAAAAGGGATGCTTTTTTTTCTTTTTCGATCGCGGTCAAACGTCGCTTCTTTGAAAAATCTCTCCTCTCATGCCCTTTCTTCTTCTTCCCTTCTTTCTTCCTCTCCTCACCACCAACAGGTCCCCTCTGCCCCGCGTCCCTGAGAGCGACCCCGATCTCCTCGACAGAACGCAGAAAGAAATAGAAAAGATGGGCGGAGAGGTGAGAAGGAGAGCGGGGAGAGATTGACAAAAACGAGAGAGAGAGAGAGCGCGCCATTCCCCCCTTGTCGCGGAGCTTTCGCAGGCCCGAGTTCAAAATCTTCATTCTTCGTTTTTTTTTTTTTCGCCGCCTGTTTCGACGACGACGAGGACACTCGGTCTTCTTTTTCCCGCCCTTATCTCTTCCTCACCTTTTTTTTTTTCTCTCTCTCCCGCTCTCTGTCCCCCCTCTCTCTCTTTTCTTTCATTCCCCTCATTTCCATCGAATATCGCAGCAACAACAACCCCAACTGATGATGAGCAACACAGCTTCCCGCGCCGCCTCGCTCCCGACGCCGAAGGCAGCGAGCAACGGCGGCGGCGGTGCGGCCTCGGCGGCCGGCAAGCGGACCCCCGTCGCCAGCTTCAAGCTCGAGAGCAGCCACGCCGCCAGCAACAGCGACAAGAACGCGCTGCTGACGACCCCGGGGGGAGGCGTCAAGGCGTGCTACCAGTGCGGGGCGACCAAGACGCCGCAGTGGCGCGAGGGACCCGAAGGTGAGAAAGAGAAAGGGGAAGAGAGAGAGAGAGAGATTTTGTTGAGCGAAAAAAAACCGAAGAACTGAAAAACAGAACAAAAAAAAGCTCATTTTTCTCCCTCTCGAAAAAAACGAAATCCCCTTCTTCTCCTTCTTGCAGGCCCCAAGACCCTCTGCAACGCCTGCGGCGTCAAGCGCGTCCGCGCCATCCGCGCGGGCGCCGGCGGAGGAGGAGGCGGGAGCGGCGGCGACGCCTCCTCGGCGGGCCGCGGCAAGAAGGACGGCAGCGGGAAAGGGGGAGCAGGAGGTTCCGGCGCGAGCGGAGGCAAGCACAACAGCGGCAGCGGCAGCGGCAGCGGCAGCGGCAGCGGCAGCGGCAGCGACCACCGCGCCTCGGCGGCGATGGCCTCCGCGGGCTCTGCCCCCCCTTCCTTCAACCTCTCGGCGCGCGCTGGACCCGCGGAGGCCGCCGGCTCTCCGGCCCTCGGCCGCGGGAGCGGCGGCTTGCCTGTTTCGCAGCAGCAGCAGAAGCGCGGCGGGAGCAACGGCAGCAACAGCGCCGCCCGCAAGGCTGCCGCCACCGCCGCCGCCGCAGCAGCTGCTGCTGCTGCGAAGAGGAGGCACAACAACGACGACGATGACGACGATAAAGACAACGACGACGACTTTGAGGGGCGAGGAGTCCACGCTTCAGGCTGGGCAGCGGCGGCACGCGCCGGCGGCCTCGGAGGCGACAAGAGCTCCTCTTCCGCTGCTGCCGCCGCTTCTCTCCGCGCCCCGGTCTCCCGCCTGGACCTTTCCCGTCTGCAGCAGCAGCAGGGGCAGGGGCAAGGGAGCAAGCTGCCCCCGCTGCCCAACCAGAACCGAAATCAGCAACAGCAAGGCTTCCTGCCCCCCTCGGGCGCGCGCCCGCTCTCGGCGACGCGCGGCGGCGGCGGCAGCGGCAGCTTCATGCCGCCGCCGTCGCCGACAGTCGCCGCGGTCGGGGACGACGCCATGGCCGCGGTCAACCTGATGTGCATGGGCGTCAACAACAACAGCAACGGGAAGAACGGGAGCGGAGGAGCGGGGCAACAGCAGCAGCAGCAGCAGCAGCTGCAGCAGCAGCAGCAGCAGCAGCAGCAAGCGCAGGCGCTGCAGCAGTCGCAGCGCGCCGCCGCTGCCGCCTCCGCCGCGGCCGCCGACGCGAACGACAACGCCGCCAACGCCTCCACCTCTGCGCCCTCTAATGCTAATGCTAACGCTGCCCTGCCGCCGAGGCCGCCGCTGCCGAGCAGGAACGGAGGCGGCAACGGAGGCAACGGAGGCAACGACGCCGAAGCTGCGACGACGACGACGACGGCAGCGACCGTCGTCGCTCCGGGAGAGCAGAAGCCCCCCCTCCGAGCCGGCGCCGGCGCCAAGCTGAGCGGGGCGAACGTCTACGCTGCCGCCGCCGCCGCTGCTGCTGCGGCTTCCGCTGCCGCCGCTGCCGCCGCTGCTGCTGCTGCTTCTGCCTCAACCTCGGGGGCGGCGGCGACAACGAGCGGAGCAGCCGAAGCGCCGGCAACAGCTGCTACCCCCTCTGCTCCTGCCTCCACCTCCTCCGCCCCCGCCGAGCAAGCTGCTGCCGACGCTGCTGCTGCTGCCAATGCCCCGGGGTCGTCGCAGCAAGAGAAGCAGCAGACGCAGGAGACAAGGAAAGAAGGACCTCCTCCTAACGCCCCTCAGCAGTTCTCCTTCCCTCACCGCTCCCCTCCTCCCTCGGCCGCCACCACCACCCCTCGCACCGCCGCCGCGGCCGCTGCCGCCGCGGCTTCTTTACCGCCCTCGGCCATCGCCGCCCTGGCCCAGGCGAAGGAGCGGCTCGACGCCGCGGCGCGAGACGCCGCCGCGGCCGACACGGCGGTGGGAGCGGTCGCGAAGGTCCTGGCGACGAAACAGGCCGCGGCGCTCGCTGCGAGGCGGCTCGCGGCCACCTGCGCCGCGCGGTTGCACGAGGTGGCCGCCAGGGTCGACGCAGAGCACGGGTGGAGCGACAAGGTGCAGGAGGCGATGGCGAGCGCGACCGCGTCCGGGAGGAAGCACAGGCTCGAGGAAGAGGGAGAGGGAGCAGCAGCGGCAGCAGCAGGAAACGACGAGGGAAGGAAAAAAGGCAGGAGCGAAAAGGAGGAGGACGACGACGACGAGAGCGGGCTGCTGCCCGCGGTTCCCTCGGCGGCCAAGAGGGCGAGGACTTCCGTGGCCGTGGCCGCTGCTGCCGCCGCTGCTGCCGCTGCCGCAAATGCTGCGAGTGCTGCTGCCGCCGCTGCTACTGCAAAGCCGGCGGGGGCAGAGGCAAACAAGATGGAGGTCGACGAAGAGAAACCCGAAGCGACGGCGGCGGCGGCGATGACGACGAAGCAGGAGGAAGGAGCGGCCGTCGCTATCAACGCGACGACGACGGCGGCTGAAGCTACTGCTGCTGCTGCTGCCTCGGTGCCTCCTTCGGAGTGAGAAAGAGAAGAAACTGCATTTGATTCTCTCGCTCGTCTTTCGAAGACTTTTTTCTCGTTCTCTCTCTCTCTCGCCCCTTGTCCCGCCTTTCTTCGCCTTTTACCTCCTCCACCACCACCACCACCAACAACAAACTAGCTACAACAAAACAATTAAAAACAAAATGGTCTCTCTCTCCCTCTCATCTCAGCATCAACAATAACAATCCTCTTATCGCGCCTTGCTTGCGTCCTTTTTGCCTTTCCCTCCTTCTTTTTTTCCGGGGTTTTCTTCCTCTTTTCTTTTGCTTATGCTTTTCACTTCTCCTTGCGTGGAGAAAATCGAGAACGAGAACGAGAAAGAGAGAGGGAGCTCATCACACCACCACCAAATTCTGTACTGAACAAACAAATTAGCTATATCTATACCAATCAAAAAAGAGTGACGATGAGGAGGAGAAAGAAAGAGAGAAATGGAGAGAGAAAAGAGTGGCGAGAGAAAAAGAGAGAGAGAAAAAACAAACTCAAAAAAACGCCAAAAAAAGCCTGTTTCTCGTGTGACAAAAAAGAAAAACAAGAACATCAACAACGATTAATCACTTGCCTTGATGATTCTGGTTTGCCTCTCGTGGAGGGAGAGAGGGGGGGATTGAAAGAAATAAAGGCGGCTCGTCGGAAGTTACACAAAAAACAAAAAACAACGAAAAACAAAAAAAAGACCTCGCTCTCCTTCTTTCTCTCTCTTTCTCTCTCTCTTTTTTCCCCCCTCTCTCTCTCTCTACCTCTCTCTCCTCTCTTAACTCTACGCCTTGACCCAGTCGATCGCCCTGGCGCAGATCCCCGTCATGCTCGCCTCGGGACCGAACACCTCGACGTCCAATCCCGCCCTCTTTCCCAAAGCCCGCATCGCTTCCAAGCCCTCTTTGTAACGGGGACCGCCGCGCCTGACTAAAATCTTCATCTGCGCCTGCTTAATGGTGTCTGCCGCGCCCTCCATCGCGCGGATGATGCCCTTGAAGGTCGCGGCGACGTCGGTGAAGTTGGCGATGCCGCCGCCGACGACGAGCGCGCGCTTCTTGCCGTCTCCGGCGCCCGCCGTGGCGACGGAGAGGACTTTTTTCGCGTACTCGAAGGTCTCGGCCTCGTTGGGGGCGCCGGAGTACTCGGCGTAGTTGCCGAGCTGGTTGTTTTGGTGGGTGGGTGGGTGGGGGGAGGTTGAAAAGGGGGTGGGAAGAAAATGACGAGGAAAAAAAAATCAAAAAATTTCCCGTTTGACTTCTCTCTCTCGCTCTCTCCTCTTCTCTCCATTCTCTCTTCTTCTACTTCTCTTGCTTCTCTCCTCCTTACCTCGGCGGCATACCCGAGGTCCCCGACCGTGTCGGCGTAGATGACGGAGGCCCCTCCGCCGGCGACCATCGTCCAGACGTGGCCGTGCTGATGGTGCCATTGTTTGTTTTTTGTTGAGGAAAGAAAAAAGGGAAAGAAAAGGTTGAGATTTTTTCGTTCTTTTTTCCCCGTTTCTGCGCGCGCGACGAAAGCGAGAAGGAAAAACTCTTTTTCTCTCTCCCTTCTTCCAACCACCACCACCAAACCAAACCAAACTCACCGGGTTGAGCACCGAGAACTTCAGGCTCGCCCCCGTCGACGCGTCCATCGCCGCGATCGCTGCCTCGGCGCCGCTGAGCTCCCTCCCGAAGGGCAGCGGGAACTCGAGCGACTCTCCGTTTCCGCTTCCGTTGCCCCACTTTTTCGCCGAGCGGAACGCGGCGGTGTCGTCGAGCTCCCCTCGCATGTCCAGCGGGAAAGGCTTGCCCGTCGACGGGTCGAAAGTGAAAGGGTTCATCTCCATCAGAGTGAAATCCAAGTCTTCAAAGACGGCCACGCACCCAGCAATGAAGGCGGCCATCGCGGGTCGAGCGTCCGTCGGCAGACCCGCGAGTAAAGGGGCCAGGGCGTCTGCGCTCGCGCAGGCGCCAGGCGGAGCCTCCGCCGTCGCCGGAAGGTGCACCGTCTTCACTTTATCCCAGTTCTCCTCGATCTCGACGCCACCAGCATCAGAAAAGGACAGGTCGATGCCGGACCTCACCGTCTGGATCGAGAGGTAGAACTCTGCGTCGTGCGGCACGAAGGGCTCCACGATGAAGGTCGTCAGCGAGCCCGTGACGTTGTTCATGGTGAGCTGGCGGCCCATGCGCTCGCGGACGAAGGCCTCGGCTCCCTGGACGTCGAGGTTGAGGCCGACGAGGTCTTTTTTTTTTGATAAGTTTTTTGTTTTGTTTTTGAGGTTGAGAGTTTTTTTTTTTTTTTTTTTTCTCCT
>Ga0114918_10002236_pt1 | contig 17381 bp, 14 predicted proteins | sample LantaG_FD_87015 | JGI IMG/M metagenome (GOLD analysis project Ga0114918, IMG submission 87015) | Deep subsurface microbial communities from Baltic Sea to uncover new lineages of life (NeLLi) - Landsort_02402 metaG | ecosystem: Environmental > Aquatic > Marine > Oceanic > Sediment | place... | reverse complement strand
TCTCTCTCTCTCTCTCTCTCTCTCTCTCTCTCTCTCTCTCTCTCTCTCTCTCTCTCTCTCTCTCTCTCTCTCTCTCTCTCTCTCTCTCTCTCTCTTCTCTATTCACCACCATCATCACTACTTCCCCTTCTTCGCCCCGTACCCGCTCTTGCCCCTCTTCGCCTTCATCACCGACGACTTGCCGGCGAAGGACCCGTCCGAAGTCCTCACGACGCTCAGGTTGCCAGCTGCGGTCTGGTCCTTGCCCTGCTCGTCGCGCGTCGGCTTTCCCCGCCAGACCACGCGCAGCGCCGTGCCGGCAAAGCCCGCGGCGGCGCGCAGCGACCTCTCGACGTACCTGCGGTAGTCGTCCGGGAACAGCGACACGTCGTTGACGAACAGCACGAATGTCGGAGGGCGAGTGGCAGGCTGCGTGGCATAGTAAACGCGCCCCTTTTTCGGGGAGCTGCGGTTTCCCGGCGGCCCTCGCCACGTGACGGCGTCGCGGACGACGAGGTTGAGCGTCGCGGTCGACAGCCTGCGCGCGTGCTGGTCGCCCGCGGCCGCGGCCGCGGAGAGCACCTTGGCGACGCGGCGTCCCGAGGCGGCGGAGGCGTGGACGACGGGGGCCCAGGCGACGGGGCGGAGCTGGGCGCGGACCTCGGCCTCGAAGGTCGCGACGGTCGACGGCTGTAGAGTTTTTTTTGTTTTGTTTCGTGGTGAGTTCGGAAGCAGCTCTCAAGTTCCTTTTCTCCTCTTCTCTTCTCCTCTTCCCACCCCCACCCAAATCCACCGCACCTCCCTGTTCGGCACCGCGTCCCACTTGTTCAGCACGATCACGCACGCCCTCCCGGCCTGCGCGATCGCCTCGGCCAAGCGAAAGTCCTGCGCCGTCGCCACGAACCTGCCGTCGCGCGAGCACGCCGCGGCGTCGACGACGAGCGCGACGACGTCGGCGCGGCGCATCGCCGACAGGGCCCTCCCGACCGCCAACCCTTCGGCTCCGTCGGTGGGAGAGGACGAGACGGCGGCGCGCCTCCTGATCCCGGCGGTATCCACCAAACGGAACAGCCTGGATCCGATCCCGTCGGCGGCGGAACCCGGAGGACCTTTCACAACAGCGTCGACAGAGTCGCGCGTCGTCCCCGCCACGGGGCTGACGATGGCCCGCGTGCCTCCGGCGATCGCGTTCAGCAGGCTGGACTTTCCGGCGTTGGGGCGGCCGACGATGGCGACGGCGAGGGGACGGCGGGCGCGGCGCGCGTCCTTCGCGGCCTCGGAGGAAGAGTTTCCTTCGCCGCCTTCGCCGTCGTCCTCTTCTTCCTCGAATTCCTCGTCGTCGGCGATCGTCGCGTCGGTCTCGGCGCTCATCTGATTTTTTGTTTTGGTTTTTGGGTTTTGAGTTCGAGAAAGCGATTGATCGAGTGAGGTTTTCGATTTCCAGCGGGGGATGTAAAAGGTTCTCTGTTTAGCCCCCTCTGGAAAATCTCTCAAAAAAAAGAAAACTCTTACCGTCTCCGCCTCGGTGCCTGTGGTCAAGACCTTCCTCTTGGGCCTCGTCTCCGGCAGCGCGTCGAGCACAGCGTCCAGCAAATCGCCCGAACCGCTCCCTGACAGCGCGCTGACCGGGATCGGCTCCACTCCGCACTGCCACGCGTCTGCGATCGCGGCCGCGGCGCGCGCGGAGTTGTCGCACTTGTTGACCGCCAGCAGCAGCGGCGTCGCCTTTTTCTTTTCTCCCTTTTTCCCGCTGCCCCCTTTCCGGCTTCGCGCCCACTGGATCACGTCCAGGTCCGCGGCGGTAAGGCCCGTGGCGCCGTCCACCACCACCAGCAGCGCGTCGGCCTCCAGGGCGGCGGCCGCGGCGGCGGCCTCGACCGCCTCGGGAAGGTGGTTGGAGCCCGACGCCGCCACGACAGCAGCGGCAGCGACGGCCTCGCTGACCGCCGCCGACGCCCGCTTCTTCTCTTTGAAGGTGCGGGCTGCGGAAGCCGCGGCCGCGGCGGCCTCCTCCGCCGCGCCGGCGGCCATTAAGCCTCCAGTGTCCACCACCGCGAACTCGCGCCCGCGCCACCGCGCCCGCGAGAACAGCGCGTCGCGCGTGACGCCGGCAAAGTCTGCGACGACGGCGGCGCGGCCGTCGCCGACAATGCGGTTAAATAAGGCGGATTTTCCCACGTTGGGCCTTCCTAGGATCACGAGGCGCGGGAGGCGGCGGAGGGGCGTGGGGCGGGGGCGAGGGAGAGAGGGAAGTTGAGACGATGAAGCGGCGTCTTCTCCTTGGTCGCTCGCCGTCGAAACGCCCGCGAACGCGCCGGCGAGCAGATCCACTTGCTCAATCATCTCCTCTTCCTCGTCGTCGTCGTCGTCCCCGCCCACCACGGCGCTGTCGGACATCGCAAGGTCCGCATCCTCGAGCTCCGAGGCCACGGCCGCGGCCTCGAAGTCTAGCGCGGCCTGCTCCTCGTCGGAGAGGGGCTCGAAAGCGTCGGGGGAGGAAGACGAGGGAGCGTCGTCGAAGTTGGAGTCGTCGTCGCCATTGGGAGCCCCTCCTGCGCGCGCCGACACTCCTCTTCGGCGAAGAGGAAGAGGAGATACAAGCGGCGACGACGCGCGTTGCCTCAGCAGCAGCAGGGGCGGCTGCGGGCGAGAACCAGAAGAAGAAGGGTAAGGCAGAGCCGCAGCCGCGGTTGTTGCGGCGCGAGGAGCGGCAAACGCCCGCTGGCGCCCAGCTCCCGACGCGGCCGCGCCTCTGCTGCTGCTGCCCAGCGCGAGAGAAGAAGAAGAACTCATGCTTGTTGTCGTTGTCGTTGTTTTTACGTTCGAAGAAGAAGAAGAAAAGAAAGTTCAAAGTCTTCTTATCCTTCTTTGGAAGCAGTCTGGTCCTTGGCCATACGCTGCGCCTCCTGGAACATAAAGTTGCTGAGCCCTCGCACGGCGGTCTCCTTCGCGGCCTCGATGGCTGCGGCGTCTTTCAGCGAGGCGTTCTTCTTGAACTGGTGGCGGACGGTCTTGCGGAGCTGGTCGCGGTTGCCTCCCTGAGAGGAGTTTTTTTTTGATGTCGGTCGGGGTTGAGTTGAGGCTTGGGCTAGCCGTCGCCGGGCCGGGCATCAGCATTTCGTTTGGCGGCGTCAAAATCGATTTTTCCGAATCGCGTGTCGCGCTCGGCCTTCCGTGTCGACTCGATCCATGACTCCGCATCCAAAGCCACAATGCGACCTCCTTTATCGCAATCGGCACTCGACGCAGCTCGAAAAGACTCGCATCAACAACCTCCACGCGTCGCATCATTAGACGTCGGCGGCTCGTTTTTCCGCCGCCTGCGAGCCATTGGAAAAAAAATCGATTCCAACTTTCTCTTTTCTTTCTTGTCACCAACCAACAAGCGCCATGCCCTACCTGTGTGCTCGCCACGTAGTCAGCCAGGCGCAGGCAGTCGCGGAAGAGCTTGGTGACGGCAAAAGTCGTGGGGTGCCCGGACATCGGTTGGCGGAGAGAGAGGGGATGAACGTTTGGAAGAGAGCAAGAGAAAAAAGAGAGCAAAGTGTTGAATTCGTTATTTTCTTTTGAAAATTTCTCTTTTTGTTTTTCATCTTCTAAAAATGTTACACTTTTGAGAGAAGAAGAGGAGCCAAATCTTTGACGCTCCCTCTCTCTTTGATCGAAGCCAACGGATTCAAAAACGCGACATGATTGAAAGAAAGGAAGAGTGGATAAAACGGGGCTATGAAGGGATCGCGGCCGCTCTTTCAATTTCTCTTCTCTCTCTCTCTCTCTCAACTCCAAAATTCCAACTCTCTCTTTCTTTCTCTACCTCGGCGCGGCAAAGGCACCCCCGCCACTCCCGCTCGCCCCCGTCGGCTTGAAGCTCAGCGCCCCGAACCTGCTCGCGCCGGCGCTCCCGACGTTGGACTTGGCGGTCGCTAGCGGCTGCCTCGGCGGCGGCGGAGGCATCATCGAGGTCTTTTGCTTTGGAGGCGGCGGAGCAGCAGCAACGGGAGGAGGAGGAGCAACAACCGGAGCAACAGGAGCCTTTTTCACGCCGTCTATCTTGGCCATCGCCGCGGCGAAGGGCCCACTCCTCAGCGCCGCCTCCATCGTGGGCCTCCTGCGAGGGTCCGGGTGCAGGAGGGCGCGCAGCAGCCTCTGGAAGGAAGCAGAGGTCGCCGGAAGCAAAGCCAGCCTCCCGTTGCGCAAGTTGTGCCACAGGGGGCCGCCAGAGGGGAGCGGCGCGCCCGACGCGAGCTCGAAAAGAGAGGCGCCCAGGGCGAAGGCGTCCGCCGCAGCAAGGTCGAGGGGCCCCTTGGAAGAAGACGACGACGAAGAAGAAGCGCTGGAGCTTTCCAGCAGCTCCGGCGCGAGGTAGCGGCAGTCGCCCTCGTCCGGAGACAGGGCGACGGCAGAAGAGGAAGAGGAAGAGGAAGCGCCCATGGGAGTCGCGAGGCCGAAGTCGCCGAGCTTGACCGCCACGGTGGCCCCCGAGGCGTCGCCGTCGTAGTCCTCGTCGAGGCCGTCAGGGTCCCAGGAGGCGGCGGCTTCGGCGTTGTTGTTGTTGGTGGTGTTGAAGACATCGTTTTCGTTTTCGTCGTCGCCGTTGCTGTTGTTTTTCTTCATCTTTTCACTTCCGCCTCCGCCTCCGCCTCCAAGCATCTCGACAGAGCACCCGTCTGCTGCGAGAGCACAAAAGATGTTGTCGGGCTTCACGTCCATATGCGCGATGCCGCGCGAGTGCAGGTGGGCCAGCGCCGACGCGACCTGCGCCCCGGCGCTAACGAGCTCCTCCTCGCGGAGAGGGGTCAGCGCGCCGTTGAAGCTGCCGCCGCCGCTGGAGTTGCTGCCGGCGCCTCCTGCTGCCCCTCCTCCTCTTCGGCCGCCGCCGCCGGAGTGCAGTCCTCCTCCCGCGCCGCCTCCGCCGATCACGGCGGCCCGGGCGGCCAGGGAGGCGCCGCATCTCTCCAGCTGGACGTGCATAAGGAGGCCTCCTGCGGTGGTGGTGGTTGTGGGGGTTGGAATTAGAGATTTTTGGAGAAGAGGAAGAGGAGAGGAGGAGAAGAGCGTGAGTGTCGAGGGGAGAAGAGAAGCGCAAAACCCCAAAAAACGCAAAACAAAAAACTCCAAAGCCCTCACCTCGCGGCCCTCGCTCGGCCCACGCGCCGTAGTACCTCACGATCCCTGTGGTTTTGTATTTTTTTGAGATTGTGTTCGAAGAAGAAGAAGAAAAAGAAGAAGAATGCAAAGGTGAGCTTCTACTTCTTTCTTCCTTTTTTTTGTTGAAAAAAAACCAAAAAGACACGCACCTCTGTGCGTGCCCGCCGCGGCCAGCGCCTGCGCCTCCTGCCTCCACCTCGCCACGTCGGCCGGAGAGAACAGCTCCTGCGTCGACTTCTTCACGGCGTACTCCCTACCGTCGAGCCTGTGCGCGGCGCGCACGACGCGAGAAAAAGCGCCGGCGCCCAGCGGACCGAGCTCGCGGAACTCGGCGGCGTAGCGAGAGACGACAGGCAGCGACTGCGGCGAGGGGAGCAGCAGAGCTGCTGCTGTTCCGGTTCCGCTCCCGCCGCTGGACATGGGCGAGGGGCCTGCGGGGGCGGGCATGAAGACGTTCGTGGCGACGGGCGGAGAGCGCGCCCTTCGGTGGTGGCCGCGGAGCAGCGCAGGTAGCAATGCGGCGGCTTGCTGCTGCTGGGAGGAAGAGGGCTGCTGAGAGCTCCGCGGCGGTCCCGCTGCTGGCTGCTGCGAGTCTCCTTCCCCGCCTCCAGGAGTCGCCGCGATACCAGCCGCAGCGGCAGCGGCAGCGAGCCTGCTCCCCCGCGCCCTCTTGGCGAAGCCCCTGAGAGGCGACGGCGCCGCGGCCGCGGGAGAGCGCGCGTGCCTCGATCCCGTGAGGACGTTTCCGTGAGCGGCAGCTGGGTGGTTGTCCATGGCCTGGTCCGCGGGGGTGACGAAGTCTTGCGAGCTGGAGTGGTGGTTGTTGTTGTGGCGGGGGGTTGAAGAGGTGAGAGAGAGAAAAAGAAAAAAAAATACGAACGACGCCGAGCGAAGCCTCTCTTCTTTTTGGCGCGATGAATTTCTCTCTCGACACCTCAATGCTCCCTTCTTCACTCTCTTCTCCTTCTCTCCCCCTGCCCTGCTTCCTCGACTCACCCGAGCATGTACGCGTCGATCTGGCTCTGCGGCGCGAGCTGCGACAGCGGCAGGTCACAGCCGGGCTCGTCGTAGAGAGGAGGAGGAGGAGCGGGAGCGGGAGCAGCAGGCGCGACGTTTCTCTGCCTCTCCGACGAGGAGTTCCACTTCGGCAGCGGCGGCGGAGGAGGAGGCATGGCCTTTGCTTGCTGCTGCTGCTGCGAGTTCAGGGAGCAGCCGCTCAGCGCCACGTTCAGGTCCTGGCTCGCCGTCATCATGTTGCACTGCTGCTGCGAGTTGTTCTGGACCTGAGAGAACGCGAGGCGACCCAGGCGAAAAGGCTGTTGCTGCGAAGATTGGCCTTGAGCCGGAGCGACGGCGACGCGAGCATCGAAACTCTTGCCCTTGCTCTTGTCGCCGCTGCTCCCTGGCTGCTGCTGAGAAGACTCGGCAGGGCGCATGGCGGGGTGCGCGAAGGCGTCGTTGCGCGACCCTGGAACTTCAAAGAGAGGCGATTGGACAGGTAGAAAAAGAGCCAGGAGGAGACGAAACCTTTTCCCCCCCTCTTTCTCTCTCTCGCGTCTGTCGGCCTTTGTCGCTCGAAAAAAAAATGAGGTTTTTTCCCTTCGAAAAAAAGAAAAAATCACTTTCGGTCGAGAACCATCAGATCGATCACCCCGGCCGCCGCTCCGTCTAGCGGGCTCGCCCGAGCTTCCCCATGCCTCGACCGCGCCCACGCAGAGACCCCTGCGACTGCCGCGACTGTCTCGATGGAGAAGACGCAGTGAAAGCGCTCCAGAAAGGCGTCGGCTTGCTCGATGGAATCGTCGACGTTGAAGAAGAGCCGTCGAAAACCTCGACCTCGACCCCCTCGACCCCCTCGACCTCGACGCTCTCTGGCACCCGTGCCGCGAGGCAGGACCCTCCCCCGAGGGCCCTCGTCCTCCTCTGCGACGGCATGCTGTCGGGACTGATCGAAGACGCGCGAGAAAGAGCGGAGAAAGAGAGGTCGGAATCGGGGAGCGAAGCCTCCTCCTCTTCAAGTTTTTCGACTTTCCCGCACCTCGACGCCGTCGCGAGGGGGGGCGCCGTGGGCACGCTCGCGCTGAGGAAGAGACCAGAATCAGTTGGTCCCCGTCGACGGCACGAAGCGCTCTATCAGCTGCTGGGAGCGCATTTGGTGAGCTGATTAGGTTTTTGCTTCTGCTTCGTCGCGGGGCGAAACGAAAAAAAAAACAAAGAGAGAGAGCTCTCTTTTTCTCACACCTTTTGCTCTTCCCTCTTCTCCACCACCACCAACAACAGACTCCGCCTTCCCAAGGCAAGAGCAGGCCCCGTCCCCTCTCCGAGCGCTTCCTGGGCCTCTCCGTCGCGCTCTTGACCATGGAAGCAGCCGAGATCGCGGAGGACGGATCCCTCGGCGCGCTGCTAGACAAGGTCGAGGCGTTTTCGGTTCCGACTTCTTCTTCTTCTTCTTCTTCTTCTTCTTCTTCTTCTTCTTCTTCTTCTTCCTCGTCTGCAGCAACCCTCCTCGCGTCGCGCGTCTCTGCACTCCTCGGCATCGACAAGCCCACGAAGGAGCAGAATAGCAGATCCAAGGAAGAATGAGAAGAAGAAGAAGTAAACGACGACGACGGCCCCCTCGACCTCGTCTTCGTCCACCTGACCTCCTCTTCTGCTGCAGCCGACGACGTCGACGACGACAGCGAGGAGGCCTCCGACTCCGGCTCCGCCCTCCTGCGCTTCGCCGACTGCTTCCTGCAGCGGGTGAGGGCCGCCCCGGGGGCGCTGGACGACCGAGGGGACGACGCGCTGCTGGTCTCGGTCGTGTTCAGTGGAAGCGGAGGCGAGGAGGAGGAGGAGCAGGAGCAGCAGCACCAGCTCTTGCTCCCTCCCCGCGGAGGGGCGCCTCTCGCGCTCTCCTCTCCCTCGACCTCTCCCTCGACTCTCCCCGTCCCTCGCCCGGCGCAGAGCTTCGAGTTCGCGGAGGGGGTGAAGCTGGAGGTGAGAGACCAGCCCCTGCTCGTGGCGAGCCGGTGCGACGGCGTGCTGCGGGTCGACGGCGCTCGGCGGCTGCTGGAAAGCAAAAGCGGGGAGAAGAGGAAGAGCGAGAACGGAAATGGAAACGGAAGCGGCGACGGAAACGGAAACGGCAACGACAACGGCGACGACTTTATCGCTTCCCCCGGAGGGACCGGCCTGGGCTGCGTGCTCGCCGAGCACCTGCTGGACGAGATCGCCTACAAGATCGGAAGGGCGCTCAAGTACGGGGCGTGAAGTTGTTTGGAGTTTGTAAAATACACAAAAAAAATCGAAACCATTTTTTGTTTTCATTTTCCTTCTCTTCCGATCGAGAGAAGCGTTCTGCTCATCCTCAATCGCCTTCTCTCTCTCCTTCTTTCTCGCTCTCCCTGCCTCCAACGATGTCGGGCCGCGGCGACAAGAAAGTCGCGGCCGCGTCCAAGCCACCCAGCAAGAAAGCAAAGAAGAAAGAGGCCTCTCCTGCCGCGGCGAAGAAGGAAGCGAGCGAACCAATGCCTCCTCCTCCTCCTCCTCCTCCTCCTCACCGCAGCCGCCCTGCTCGCCGAGCGGCGGCGGAGAAGGCAAAGACCAAAACGCAGCAGCAACCCGCGACCTCCGATTCCGATTCTTCGGACCTCTCTCTTTCGGACAGCGACGTCTCCTACGGTGCGAAGCAGGCAGCCGCAGATGAAGAAGAAGAGGCGGAAATAATCGAAGACGTTGATGAAGAGGTCGAGGTCGAAGACGAAGGAGAGGAAGAGGCACCGCCGGCAAAGAAAAAGAGCAAGTCGCCCTCTCCAGCGAAAAAGAAGAAGAAGAACGCCAAAGCTCCTCCTCCTCCTCCTAAACCTCCCCAGCGCCACCGCAACAACGCCAACGCCGCGGCTCCCCCCACCGAAGCCGAGGTCGGCGCGCTTTTCGAGCTCCTGGCGAGCGCGGCACGAGGAGGAGGAGGAGGCGGCGGCGGGAGCTCTTCTTCTCTTTCTCCTCCTCCTTCCGCCGCAAACACCATTCACCGCTCCGTGGTCGCAGCCCTCCACCTGCAGCTGCTGGGGGACCCTCCGCCGGACCAGCTCCTCGACGACATGATGTTGGTGGCGCACGAGCTGGCCGGAGGGCGGAGGCTGGGCGCGCTGACGAGGGACGAGTTTGTGGCGCTGGCGCGTCGGGTCCTCGAGAGGGGGACTTAGAAAAAGAGAAAAGAAAAAGAAAAAACTTTTTGTACTTGCGCAATACTTGTAAACCAATTTCAACAAACGCCCTGGTCTTCTTGTATTCAAAATCACACGCACAAGCATATGAGAAGAGAAGAGAGAGAAAAGAAAGATAGAGAGATAGATAGAGAGGGAAAATGATGGTGCTATTTTTTTACAGAGAAGCGTTTGTTTTTGTTTTTAATTTATTTGGTGGTGAGAATTCTCAATGGAGAAAACGCAAGGTACGGCGTTTTTTTCTCTTGTAGATGATTTGGTGCATTTTTTAATATCTCCGCGTGTAAGTGGAGAGAGAGATGAGAGGAGGGGACCAGGGGAGGGGGGAGAAGGAAGAAAAAAAACGAAAAAATGAAAAAAGAAAAAACTCAACGTAAAAAAATCCTCGCACTCACTCCCACCATTTCCACCGCTCGGCAGCCAGCAGCCCGCGCAGCGCCTGCTCCCACTCCCTCGCGGGAACGTCCCACGAAAAATCTACCGCGGCAGCTCGATCGAGCCTTCGGTCCCAGGACGAGGGCGAGGGAGGGGGCAGGTTTGCACGCCTCGAGGAGGAAGCGTTGCCGTTGCCGCTCCCGTTGCCGCTCCCGTTGCCGCTCCCGCTGCCGTTTCCGTTGCCTGCTGCTGCTGCTCCCTCCGCCAGGGACAAGAAGCTTCCCCCCTCGGCCGCCTCCGTCGCCAGCGCCGTCACGGTCCCCACCAGCGCCCTCACGGCGTTCGCTCGGGCCTGGGCGTCCCCGCTAGGCCCGACGCTCCCCATCGAGACCCCGCCTCCGGCGGCGACCAGGTCCGCGAGCCCGCCCGTGTCCGAGACCACGGGCAGCGCCCCGTACCTCGCCGCGGCCCTGGCCACGAGGCCGCACGGCTCGAAGCGCGAGGGGACGAGCACGACGTCGGCCGCGGCGGCGAGCAGGTGCGCGGCGCTCTCGCTGAAGTCCGGCAGGCCCACGGCGGAACCCGGATAAGAAGCCGAGAGGTTGCGCAGGGCTTCCTGCATCCAGGCCTCTCCGGCGCCGAGGGCGGCGAGCTGGATCCGCGGAGGAGGACGCTTGTTGTTGTTTGCTGAAGGAGGAGGAACAGGAGCAGCAACAGCGAGCTCGTCGAATCTGAACGGAGCGCCGGAGGGAACAGCGGGCAAAGAAGAAGACGAACTCGAACCCGAACCGCTCGCGACGAGCGCCGGCGCGGCGCTCAGGAGAATGTCGACGCCCTTCTGGTCTGTCAGCCTCCCTATGTAGCCCACCAGCACCGCCTCCGGGTCGGTTCTCAGGCCGTGGGCCGCCTGGAACGCGGCCTTGGCTGCGGCCTTGCCCGAGGAGCGGAGGCGGCGGCGGCGGAAGTCTGCGGAAGAGGAGGAAGCAGCTTCGGTCGAGGTCGCTGCGCCGTCGCTCCCCGCTTTTGCGCCGCCTCCCTCCTCCTCCTCTGCTCCGCCGTCGCCCCCAAAGTCAGCCGAGAAGCGCGCGCTCTCCGGGAGCAGGGCGTCGGAGGAAGGGTCACTCGTGCGTGTCGAGGCCGTTGACGATGCCCAGCACGCCGCGGGAGGACAGCAGCGCGCCGAGGCCGCAGCCCGGGTCTTCGTTGTCGGCAGCATTGTTGTTGCCGCCGCCGCTGTTGCTGCCGCTGTTGTTGTTCCTCGTGATCTCGCGCGCGTAGGTCGGCGAGACCGTCAGGAGGAGGTCGGAGGCCGCCAGCGCGGCGCGCATCCAGTTGATGAGGAGGGAAGAAGACCCCTTCTTCTTCTCCTTGTCGCAGGAGCGGGAAGAGCTGTCCCCCTCCTCTTCCTCGTCCTCCTCTCCGCTCGCTCCTCCCGCCTCTCTCTCGCGCCACCAGAGCGGGCCCGCGTCCGCGGGCTCCAGGCACAGCCTCGGGGCCGCCTCGGCCGGGAAGACGCCCTGGTACGCCAGGTTGTGGATGCAGAAGGCCACGCGGGCCCTCGAGAGCGAGGACGAGAGGGCGGAGGCGTACGCCGCCCCGGCGGCCGACGCGTCGTTCTCGCTCTCGACCTCGACTTCCTTTCCTGCTCCTCCTCCTCCTCCGCCGCCGCCGCCGCAGCCGGCCCCGGGCCCTCGCCCCGAGGCGGCCGCGCGCAGGAACAGCGGCAAGGGGCCGCAGGGCCAGTCGTTGCCGACGAAGGCGATGGGGCGAGGGCGCAGCGGGCCGCGGTGCGGGGCCGGGGGCGCGGAGAGCGAGACGGCGAGTCGAGGCGCCGGCGACGAGAGCGCGGGAGGAGGCGGAGGAGGAGGAGTCGCGAGCGCCGAAGCGGCTCCGACGACGCCCCTTCCGCCTCCGCCTCCGCCCGTCGGTGGGTTCTTCTTCTTCTCCTCCTCGTCGTCGTCTCCTTCATCCTTCCTTCCTTCCTCCGTCGTCGTCTTCTCCCCTTCTCTGCCCGTCTTGACGCGCAGCGGCCTGCCGTCGCGGCCCTTGGGCAGCGGCAGCGAGGGCTCGGGAGGGGGGAGCGGCGTTGCCGCCGCCGCCGACGAAGAAGATGTTTCGCCTTCCCCGCTGTTCCCGTCGCTGCTCGTCGTCGCAGCAGCCGAGGCCCCGCGAATGCCCACATCGAGCTTGCCCATGGCATCTCGCAGGGCCTCGCTGGCGCGGGAGAAGACAGAGGTCGGGGGCGTGGGGGCCCGTGGCGTTTCTCCTTCGTCATCGCCGTCGCCGTTGTTGTTGCCACCGTTTCCGTCTTCGTCCTCGTCCTCGTCTTCCTCTTCCTTCTTGCCCTCGCCTTCGTTCCCGCTTCCGCCACCTCCGATCCCGGCCATCAGCCTCGCCTTGATCGAGGCCGTGGTCTCGAAGAAGCGGTCCGAGAGAGATGCCGAGGGAGGGGACGAGGAAGCGGAGGCGGAGGCGGAGGCGGAGGCGGGAGGAGGAGGGGCGAGCGGAACAGTGTCGGCCCGAGGTCGAGGAGGAAGAGGAGGAGCAGGAGCGGCAGCGGCAACAGCGGCCTCTTCTTCCTCCCCTTCCCCTTCTTCGACCACAGCAGCAGCCTCCTCTTTTTCTTCCTCTTCCTCTTTCTCATCTGCAGCGCTAGGCGCGACGAAGGAGGAAGTGAGGGGGCGCATAGGCGAGTCGGGACCGAAGCTGCTGCCCCTCCTTCGGGCGGCGGTGGAAGCGGCAGAGGCAGGAGGAGGAGGAGGAGCGCCGCTCGCTGCGGTCGTCGCAGCGGCAGCAGCAGCAGCAGCCGACGACGGCCGCGGAGGGATGGATGAAGCGGACGAAGACGGGGCAGCAGCGGGGACAGCAGAGCTCGCGGCCGCGGCGGGAGCAGTCTTCGTCTCTGCCGCCGCCGCCGCCGCCGTCGCCGCCTTTTCTTCCTCTTCTCCGATCGTCGAAGCGACTCCGCCGCTCTCGACGACGGCGGCCTTCTCCGCGGAACGGCGCTGTTTCTCCTCCTTCTTCTTCTGCTGTCGCCTCTGGCGGGCACCGCCACCGGGAGCAGCACCGGCAGCAGCACCACCACCACCAGCAGCAGCAGCACCACCAGCAGCAGCAGCAAAAGAGGGCTCTTCTCCTTCTTCCCCTTCCTCCTCTTCACTCCACCAAGCCCCGTCTTCGCCGCCACCGACTCCTCCTCTTTCTCCTCCTCCCTCCCGCGCCCTCGCGGCCAGCGCCGCCTCGAGCGCCGCGGCGGCCCTGGCCGCCTCGGACTCCAGGACCTGCTCGCTGGCCGCCAGCAGGTCGGCGGCGTGCGCGGCGGCGGCGGCGGCCGCCGTGCCGGGCCTGGTGCTGCTGCTGCCCGCAGCGTTTGGCGGAGAGGTCGAGCCGCCTCTCTTCTTCTTCGGGCTTTTTTGCTTCCCGCCGCTCGGCGGGCTCGGGACGGCCGAGGAGGAGGAAGAAGTAGTAATCGGAGGCGAAGCGCTTGCCTCCTTGGCGGCGGAGGCATCAACGGCCGCGGCGGAAAGAGCGGAAGACGAAGAAGTTTCCAAATTCTTCACTTCGACCTCCACCGCTTTACTCTCCTCTCCTTCTTCCTCTTCCTCTTCCTCCTCTTCGGCCCACCCAAGCATCAGCGGCGCGGCCAGCGCCGCCTGGCACAGGATAGAGTACCTCACGTCCAGGGAAGAAAACAGGCCGCCGCTCTCCGCGTAGGTCGAGTTGCGCGTGGCGGGGTCCGCATAGATGTCCCCGCCGGGCCCGACCTCGAACGCAGGGTGCGACACAAAGACTCGAGCGACGACCGGCGACAGGGTCGACGAAGCGTCCGGAGCTCCGTTGCTGCCCTTGTTCTTCCCCGCCGCCGCCGCTGCTGCTGCTGCTGCTGCTGCTGCTGCTGCTGCTGCTGCTGCTGTTGTCGTTGTCGCTCCCACGACGGTCCCGTTCTGGCCCGGGTCGTAGAGCACGTAGAGCCTGGCCGGGGCGAGCGTGCAAGAAGGGGTCGAAGAGCAGGAGGCGCAGGCGCCGCTCGCGGTTCGCTCCTCTTCGTCGTCGCCGTTCTCGGCCTCTTCTTCGACGCTCGGCGCCGGCACCAGGACCGGGACCGCCACGCCCGTGTCGCTGGCTCCCGGGACGGGCCCGTAGAGCGGCGCGACCGTCATGACGCGGTGCCCCCTAGAGAAGATTGGTGCGTTGGAATGCGGGGGAGAGAGAGCGAGAGCGAGAGGTGAGTAAGAGGTCCGGAAAAAGAAGAGAAAGAGAGAAAGAAAAAAAACCAACGGCCGCCCTTGCTCCTCCTCCCCTCTCTCCTCTTACCTCGACGCGAGCGCCGCCGGCAGCGCCGCCATCACGTCCCCTAGCCCGCCCACTTTGGACCAGGGCGCGACCTCCGTGGCCACGAAGACGACCTACATCGCGCCCGAAGCCTCCGTGGTGGCTGATTGGTGAGCCGCGGGCTCGGCGGCGGCCGGCGGGGGTGTCGGATTCGACGTCATTGGTGTCGTCGTCATTTTTTCTTTTTTCTTTTTCTTCCTTCTTTTCTTTCTTCGCTTGCTGCTGCTCGAGTCCGCAGCGCCGCCGCCGCCGCCGCTGCCGGCAGTAGCGGCAACGGCGACGCTGCAGACGGAGACGACCGCTCTTTCTGGTGTCCTCGAGCCCGGATGCCGATTGCCTAGCAACCCTGGTGTCCTCGCTGTCGAGAGCTGTCTAGCTGACGAAGTGGCGAGCGCTGTTGGAACGAGGGCTCGTGTCCGTCGCGGTCTCTGCGAATGTGTTGTCGTCGACGGCAGCAGCGAAAGCGGCGACGATGCTAGTCGAGGAAGAGAATCAGCGACGGGCGTCGAAAAGCGCATTCGGCGCTGCGGCGGCCATCGTGTCTGGTTCTGTTTACTTTGGTGGTGTCGTGCTGCTTTGCAAGGCTACAACGGCATTGCCGTGTGCGTGCGTGTCGATGGTCGAGGAGGGAAAGAGAGCGAGAGAGCGAAAGCTGTGGCCCTTGCAAAAAAAAAAGTCAAAGTGAAAGAGCGGCGACGGTCGGACCTCAATTTTGTTTTCTCGCTCTTTTGCTCTCTCCTCTCTTCTTCTCAACCTCGACCTCCACCACCACCTTGCTCTCTTTCGATTGCTCCCCACTCTCTCTTTTGTTTTAGGTTGCACGCATTTTGAAACAGATTGAAAAAAAAAAACAGGCAGAGGTGAAAATTCAGTTGAAAAACCAGGGGGGTCGCAGTCTTTTTTTTCTTTTTGAAAGAAAAAGTCAAAAATTCTCTCTCTCTCTCTCTCTCTCTCTCCATCTCTCCTTTCCCCCTTTTCATCAGCTCAGCTCCTCCTGCGAGCGCCGCACGCACCTCGCCACCCTCTTCTTGAACCCCTCCCTGTCCTCGCGCCACTCCTTCGCCGCGTCCACGTTGGCCGGCGACTCGTCGTTCGGGCTGCTCAGCATCGAAATTATGGAAAGCATGATCGTCTCGACCGTGTGCACGGGGGACCACCGTTCGCTGGCGCGCTCGTAGCCCATCGGGTCGTCCCCGGGGTTGTGCAGGATCGAGATGCAGACGCGGCCGTCGGAGTAGACGTTGGGGTGCCAGACCTCGGACGTGAAGCGGCAGGTGGGCGGGGACTGCGGGTAGTCTGCCGGGAAGGTGAGGCGCGCGTTGAAGAAGCCTCCCTCGTAGAGGGTGTCGGGCGGGCCCATGACGGTGACGGCCCACTCGAAGAGGGAGTCGCCGACGAGGCCGGCGGAGAAGCCGTCGACGGGCTTTTTGGTGAGTTCTGGGGGAGAGGAGAGGGGCGGGTGGGTGTTTTTTTTTTGAGAGTGGTTGAAAAAGAGGTTGAAGAGGTTGAGAAGGAAGAGGTCGAAGCAGGGAGCGCGGAGTTTTTTCCGTCGTTTGTTCGTTTGCTCTTCTTCTCTCGTTTCTTCTCTGGCGCTCTCTTTTCTCTCTCTCTGCGTCTTCTTCTGCCCTTTTGCTCCCCTCGTCGACGACAAAACGACGACAGCTTCGCGTCATGGGGAGAGAAAAGAGCAGCAAGAGAGCGGAAGAGGACGGACAGAGAGAGAGAGAGAGAAAGAGAGAAGGGAAAAGAAACAGCGAGGCAGCGTCGATCGAGCGTCGGTTTTTTCTTCTTCTTTTCCTTCTTCCTATCTTCTCCCTCCTCACCCTTGAGCTGCTTGTTCAGCAGTAGCGACGCCTGGTCCATCTTTGATCTCTCAGCCTCGAGGTGCGAAGGGGACGAGATAGCTAGAGAAGGAAGGAGAAGCAGCGGCGGAACAAACAGCTGAGCAACGCAGAAAGAGGGGCGACGAGGCGGACGAAGAAGAAGAAGAAAGAGCGAGGTCTTTCTTCCTGTCTTCCTCTCTCTTCTTTAGGCTGCGGAGGTTACTCTCTGTTCGAGGAGGAGGATGCGATGAAAGCGTCGACGCCCTCGTGCGCAAGCTAAAAGAAAGAGAGCGCGTTCCAGAAAGCCGCTCAGCGGAAGAGCGAAGCGCGTTTCTTTCGAAAGGCAATCGAGTTTTTCGTTGTGAGCGTCTGACCTCTTTCGTTTTCTCTTTTTCGAAAAAAAAAACCTTTCCGCCACGACTCTTTTGACCTCTCTTCTCCCAGTCGTCTTCTCCCCCCCGCCCTCCTCCTCCTCCAAGAGAGAGAGACAGCGCTTTTCTGAAACGAGAGAAAGAAAAAGAAAAATGATTGAATTAACAAAAAAAGGCGTCTTCTTCTTCTGAACGAAGAAAGAAAGGAAAAAACAGGAAACGGAAAAAACCCGCGCTCTCGTTTCTCTCTCTCTTCTCTCCCTCTCTCTCTTCACTCCCTCTCTCTCTCTCTCCCCTCCTCCTCCTCCGCATCCCCCTCCCAAAACCCTCTCTCTCCCCTTCTTCACTCCCCGACAGTCATCCCGATCCCGAACCTCGCGTCCTTGCGCAGGTGGTCCAGCTCGGCCGACAGTACCAGGCTGACCCCCGCGTTGAGCCTCTCCTCCAGTAAGGCGCCGACCCTGCCATCGGTGTCGACGCGGCCGCGGAGGCGGCACTGCCGCAGGGCGTAGTCGTAGCCTGTTGTTTCGGGTGGTGGTTTTCGAGTTGAAAAAAAGGAAGAGAAGGGGAGCGGAGAGCGGGGATGAGCTTTCGCGGCTCCAATTCGCGGGTCTGGAAAAAGTTCGGGAAAAAAAAAACCGGAAAAAAAAAGTTTGAAAAAAAATCATCTCACCAAAGCTCGCCGCGGCCTCCCTGCCGGTCCAGTTCCAAAGAAAGTCCGCTGCCAGGCTGACCTTGTCCGAGACCCTGTGCACGTAGGCCAGCGACAGCAGGCCAGTCGTCGCCACCTGCGCCGTGGCGACGTGCTGAGCTCCCACATGCCTCGCCGCGAACCCGGCCCCGGACTTCTGCGCCGACCGGAGCAGGAAGAGCTCGCCGCCGACCGAGAGCTCCGGGGTGACGGACTGGAAGTAGTTGACGCCGTAGAACTGGTTGTTCCCGATCTTGAGCTGGCCTGTTTGGGGCAGGGGGTGAGGTGGGGGTTGGGGAGTGGGAAGGGGTTTGAAGAAGAAGAGGTGAGTTTGTTTTCTTCTCTTACTTCCTCTTTCTCCCTCTCTCTCTCTCTCTCTCTCTCTCTCTCTCTCTCTCTCTCTCTCTCTCTCTCTCTCTCTCTCTCTCTCTCTCTCTCTCTCTCTCTCTCTCTC
>Ga0114918_10002234_pt1 | contig 17383 bp, 8 predicted proteins | sample LantaG_FD_87015 | JGI IMG/M metagenome (GOLD analysis project Ga0114918, IMG submission 87015) | Deep subsurface microbial communities from Baltic Sea to uncover new lineages of life (NeLLi) - Landsort_02402 metaG | ecosystem: Environmental > Aquatic > Marine > Oceanic > Sediment | place: Baltic... | reverse complement strand
GGGGGGGGGGGGGGGGGGGGGGGGGGGGCGGGGGGGGGGGGGGGGGCGGTGGGGGTGGGGGGGGGGGGGGGGCCGGCGGAGGAGGACGGCGCCCCCCCGCCCCCACCCCAGGCCGCCCCGCCACCCGCCGCCCCGCCCCTCACCATCCCCCCGCCCTCCACCCCGCTCGTCGGCGCGGTCGGCCAGGAGTACGTGGCGGCCGTCCTCTCCTCCACCGACCCCCGGTCCGCCCTGCGGGAGGTGGCGGAGGCGGGCGGCCTGGGCGACCGCACACGGGCCGCCCCCCTCCTAGGCCTGCTCGACGCGCTGGGCGTCTCCCGCGCGGACGCGCACCGGGCCGTCCTGTCCGCCGCCTCCGCCCGCCTGCTGTCCCGCATCGAGGCCGGCGACGCCTCCCCTCCCGCCCTGGCCGCCCTCCTGGCCGCCTCCTTCCCGTACATCGGCCTGCCCGCCCTGCGGGCCATTCCCCTGGCGGTCCTGGACCGCTTGCGCCCCGTCCCGCCCGCCTTCCTGCAACAGCTGGCCGCGGACCGGGACCTTTTTGCGGACCTGCCGCCCGGCGTGCAGCGCCAGGTGTGGGAACTGGACCGCAGCCTGCTGGCCTCGCACGCGGCGCCCCTGGTGGCCGCGTACGCGGGGGAGACTGGGACCCTGCTGCGCGCGCTGGACGCGGGGGAGTGGGTTGGGGGGGGTGGGGGTAGGGGTGGGGGGGCGCCCTCTTCTTCTGCCTCTGCGCGCCCGCCGCGCGCCCCGCGCCGCCTGCAGCGGGCCGGCTCGCCCGCTCTCAAAAAGCTGGTCGCCATGGTGGGACGGTCGCCCGCAGTCTACCGAGGCGTGTGCGACTTGATCGCTGCTCGAGTCAGAGAAGCCCCGGGCCTGGTGACCGCCCCGCGCACCGCCGGCGCGGCCGCCCTGCGGTCCCAGCTGCTGATGGCCCTGCACGACGCGGGCGGGGGCGCCGCCACCGACCTGGCGGCGGGCGACCCCGTCCACAAGCTGGCCTGGACGCTGGATGCGTGCGGGCGGGACGGCGTGCTGGACGAGCGGCGCGCGCGCGAGGTGGCGGCCTGGTTTGGCCCCCTGGACGCGCCGCCGCCGCCGGCTAGCGGCCCGCCGCCGCGCTCGCGGAAAGGCGGCAGTAAGCGGGCCCGTCCGGACGGCGGGGACGCGGAGTCGGCGGGCGGGCCGGGCGGCGGCGGTGGCGGCCGGGGCGGGCCGGGCGGTGGCGGGCCGACCGGGCGTGCGCGCGCCCTGTGCGACGCGGCCTTGGTCCTGCGCGACCCGTCCACCCTGCGCCTGCTGGCGCACCAGGCGCTGGCGCGGCTGTCTGTGTGTGTCCTGGAGGAAGAGGTCGCCGCCCCGGGCGAGGATGAACGGCTCGCCTTCCTCACCCGCCTGCTCCAGGTGGGCGCGGGCGTGCGGGGCCGCCTGCGTGACGCGGCTGCGGGCGGCAAGGCCGCTGCGGCCGCGGGCATTTTTCCGGCTGCCGACCCGGACCTCATGCGCACGCTCTACCCCACCATCGCGGGCTGGATCCTGGAGGGCGAGCTCGGCGGGGAGGAGGAGGAGGAGGAGGAGCAGGAAGGCGGAGGCGGCGCCAGTGCGGCCTCCGGCCCGCCCATACCGCCCCCCGACCCAGCGCTTGCAGCCCTCCTGGCCCGAGACGAGGTCGCTCGCCTGGTGACGCAGACGCACGCCTTAGCCCGCGTGGCGGCGGGGGATGCGCGCGGGGCGGCACCCGCCCTGGCGGCCCTGTCGGACGCGTTTGGGGCCGGGTCCGAAGGGTCCGCCCCGGAGTGGGCGCCCTTTGCGGCCGCCCTCGCGAAAAGCCTCGCTGGGTGGGCAGGCGGTGGGGGTGGGCGGCTGCCCGGCCCCGCGCCCGCGCCCGGCGGCCGCACCACGCCCGCCCCACCCCCTCCCCCCGGCCTCGCCCCCGGCACCCACCTCTGGTCCTTCGCCGTCGAACGCCTGCTGGTCCCCGCCGTGGGAGCGGAGGCCCAGGTGCATGAGGAGGTCCTGCGCATGGTGCGCGCGGCCGCGCCGTCCCTGGGCCCGGCCCGGGTCAGTCCCCTGCTGGCGGCCACGCTGGCGGCCTCTCAGGCCGCCCGGAGGCGGGCGGCCCGGAGGCGGCCGCCCCAGGCGGGAGGTGTAGGCGGAGGAGGAGCGCCCGCCGGCGCGTCGTCGGGCGGCACGGTGGGCGTGTCCACAGGCGGCGGGGGGCGCCCGGCGTCCGCAGGGGGCTACTCAACAGGCGGCGGGTCGGCGTCCGCCGGTGGCGGAGGGCGGCCTTGTGGCGGCGCTGCTGGCGGCCCTCAACGCGGCGATGGCGTGCGGTTCCTATATGCGGAGCTGGCGCGGGCAGTGCCGGGCCTGGGACCGGAGGCCGCGCCCGCACTGCACGCGTACCTGAACAGCGGGGCGGGGGGTGGGGTGCGGTGAGAGGGAGGATGTAGAGAGAGGTGAAAGGTCGAGTCACTTTTTCTTCCGATGCTGTCCCGCCCGCGCCCGCCCACAGCCGCCCAGCCGACGCCGGTCGGCCGGTCGCCCCGGCTGTCACCCCCTCTAGCACCCCGCGCCAGGATGTGGGCATCGCACGCCGCGGCCGCGGGCTCAGAGGCGGACGCGAGCCCGCCCCCGCCGCCCCCACCGCCACCGGCCGCCGAGGATGCCAGCCCGCCGCCGCCGCTATCGGATGAGGACGCCGCCGCCGCCCGCGCCGCCATGGACGACCTCCTGTCCCTTGCTTCCTCGCCCGTCGATCTACTCAGCTTCGCGCCGCGGGCAGCGCTGGGGGCGCTACTCAGCCTGCCGGACCTGACGGAGCGGCTGTGCGTTTCTTTTTCTTTTTTCACATGACCTGGGGCGATGCGAACGAACCTAGCCAGTGCCGAGAGGTCTTCCCTCATCACACTCACCGCCCGCCCTCCCGCCCCTCTCTCCCTCTCTTCCCACACAACAACAGCACATCCACCGTGGAGCGCGCCACCGAGCTGCTCCAGGACCCCCGCCCCCCCGCCGACAAGGCACCGGACGCCCTGGCGGCCGTGGCGGGCGACCTAGCCAGCCTGGTGCGGCGGGGCGCGGCCGCGGAGGCGGGCGTCGTGTCCACCCTGGCGGCCCGCCTGCCGCCGGACATTCGGGACGCCCTGCCGCCCGAGTTCCTGAGCGGAAGTGGCGGGGGTGCCCAGAGTGCGGGCGGCGGCGCCGCCTCCACTACAGCGCAGGGCGCGGACGACCCTCCACCCCCTACCCCAGCCGCCGCGTCCGCGGCCCGGGCGTCCGCGGAGGCGACTTCCTTGGAGTCCGCCGCCCGCCGGGTGCGAGAAGCCGCGAACGCGCTAGTTGAAGCTGGCGCCGGCCCCTCGGCGGCCCTACTCCGCCTGAACCTGGCCGAAGCGCGGGCGGGGCTGGCGGGTGCGCTGGGCGCGCTGGGCCCTGGCGAGGATGGGGACGGGCTGGGGGCGGCGGCGGTGGCCGGGGCGGCCGCCCTGCTGGCCGAGGTTGATGGGGTGCTAGGTAAGAAGAAATGAAGAGCGCGTGTGAGCGAGAGAGAGGGGAGGAGAGAGAGCGGGCGTGTGTGTGAAAAAGGACAGAGAAAACTCACATGCCCCGCCGACACACACACACCGCACACACCCTCTTTCCCTCCCGCCGCTCTTTCACACAGACCCCACCTCCACACACAGAAAGCCCCCCCCCACACACACGCACAACAACACTCCTTTTCTCTCATCAAAAAAAGAGTTTTAAAAACACAAAAAGCTTAATCATCGTCCAGGTAGTAGTACGACCCGGCCGCCTTCTGCTCCTGGTCCTTGGTGCTGTGCAGCTTGTTGATGCGGGGCCGGTAGTTGGTCGGGTCCCGCCGGAAGGTGATGTCCAGAGACTTCAGGAACAGGTTCATCCCGGGGAGAAGGGCCTGCGGCGCGTGCGCGGTCGCGGCGGAGGAGGGCGTCCCAGAGTACACCACCACCCGGTCCGCCAGGTAGGTCGCCATGATGAAGTCGTGCTCCACCACGAAGGCCGTCTTCTTGGCGTGCATGATGAAGCGCTTGATGACCTTGGCCGCGATGATGCGCTGCTCCGAGTCCAGGTAGGCCGACGGCTCGTCGATGAGGTAGATGTCGGCCGGCTGGCCCAGGGCCAGCGCGATGGCGACGCGCTGGAGCTCGCCGCCCGACAGGTGGGTGACGGCCTGGTCCAGCAGCGGGTCGATGAGCAGCGGCTTCATGACGTCCGACACGAACTGGGGGTGCATGTACGCGTCCCGGATGCGCTTGTGGAGCAGCTCCCGCACGGTGCCCGGGAATTTGGGGGAGATCTTCTGGGGTTTGTAGGAGACGCCAAACTGGGGGAGGTCGACCGGGCCAGCGTCGGGGCCGAGCGGGTCGGGCGGGAGCAGGCCGCCCAGCATGCGGATGAAGGTGGTCTTGCCCGTCCCGTTCTCGCCCAGCATGACGATGATCTCCGAGTCCGAGAAGTTGCCCGCCTCGACCGTCAGCGTGAAGGCGCCCTGGGTCTTGGCCATGGCGGGGTACGTGAACTTGCCCGCGCGCTTCTGGGCGGCCGCCGCTTCGGCGGGGGACAGGGCCGGGGCGCTGGCGGCCGCGTCGCCCTCGCCCTCCTTCCCCTCCTCCGCCTTGCCCTTCGCCTTGGCCTTGGCGTGCGCGGTGGCCGCCGCGGCCGCCCCCTCCGCCGCGCCGTCCGCGACCTTGAAGGAGAGCGCCTCCTCCCGGAAGCGCAGGTTCTCTGTCGGGACAAAGCCGGCCAGGAAAATGTTGATGCCCTCCCGCACGGAGAAGGGGAGCGTCACCACCCCGTACGCGCCCGGCTGGCCGTACAGGCAGCAGACGTAGTCGGACAGGTAGTCCAGGACGGCCAGGTCGTGCTCCACCACAATCACGTACTTGCGCGGCTCGAGCAGGCCCCGGATGACCTGCGCAGCCTTCAGGCGCTGGCGGACGTCTAGGTAGGAGGACGGCTCGTCCACCATGTACACGTCCGCGTCCTGCAGGGCCACCACGCCGATGGCGAAGCGCTGCAGCTCGCCGCCCGACAGGTTCTCCACGTCCCGGTCGGTAACTTGTTGTAGGTCCAGGGCCTCCAGCAGGTAGGCCTTTACGCCGCGCTCGTCCTTTTCGTCAATCACCGCCCCCACGTTGCCGCGCACGGCCTTGGGGATGTGGTCCACGTACTGGGGCTTGATGGTGGCCACCAGGTCGTCCTCCAGCAGGCGGGTGAAGTAGTTTTGGAGCTCGGACCCGCGGAAATAGGCCAGGATGGCGGGCCAGTCGGGCGCGGCGCCCGGGCCGAAGTTGCCCAGGTTGGGTTGCAGCTTGCCGGACAGGACCTTGAGGGCGGTTGACTTGCCGATGCCGTTGGTGCCGACGAGGCCGAGCACCTGGCCCGGGCGCGGGACGGGCAGGCGGTGCAGCTTGAACGCGTTGGGCCCGTACCGGTGCGTCGTCTCGCGCTCCAAGTTTTTGGGCAGGTTGATGATCATGATCGCGTCGAAGGGGCACTTTTTGACGCAGATGCCGCACCCGATGCACAGCTCCTCCGAGATCCAGGCGGACTTGGAGGTTGGGGCGACCTCAATGCACAGCTTGCCTGGAAAGGGAGGGGGAGAGAGGGGAGGGGAGGGCGGACGGGGTGAGGGACAAGGATGGAAAGGGGGGCGCACGGGTCGGTGTGTATGTGTGTGTGCTTGCGCACCTCTCTCTCTCTCCTCTCTCCTTTCCCTCTCAATTCGTACCGACTTTGACGACCGGGCAGGACTTCTTGCACTCCTGGCGGCACTTTTTGGGCTTGCAGCTGGCGGGCGTGGGAGAGAGAGGGGAGCGTGGAGGTGAGATGCATGAATGATGGAGGTTGAGAAGGCGGGGGCGCGCAATCGTGGCCTTGTGTCTCTGCCTCCCGCCTGCCCTCTCCCCTCTCCATCAAGCAACTCACCGGTCCGACGACACGATGGCAATGCGGGTCAGGACCTCGCCGCCAGTGTCCCGCTTGGAGCGGGACTGGGCTTTGGGGGCCATGGCGGTGCGGGGGCGGTGGAGGGACGGGCGACGCCGGCGGCCGATGTGAGCCGTGGGTGAGAGACAAGGCCCGCGCGGGCGCTCAGGGGAGGGCGCGAGGCTCTGGGCCAGCACACGCACACGCGCGGGGGGAGGGTCGTGTGCTGGCGAGGTGGAGGCGAGGTCCTCCTGTGTGCGTGCGCACGCGCTGTGGGCGGGCGCGCGTGAAGGGAAAGAAAAACGCGCCGTTGGCGGCGCAGCGATAGAGCGGAGTGAGAGTGAGGAGTGCAGCGTCATGCTGCTGCTTCTGCTCGTCCCCTCACTCTTTGTTTGCGTGCGGGCAGCGGGCCTCGCTTCACAAGTACACACTCACAGCGCGTAGTGTCGCAGTCGCACGCATCCGCACACACATCCCCCATGCCCCGCGACGGCGAGGCCGGCCGCCCCGGTCCAGCCGCGGCCGCGGCCGCGGCCGCTTCCGCCGGCGGCGGCGCCGCGGAAGCCTCCCTCTCCGTCGCCGACACCAACGCCCTGCGCGCCTCCCTGGGCCTGCCCCCCCTGCGGGAGGGGCCGCCCCCGGCTGACCAAGCGGCCGGCCGGCGGGCGGCGGCTGCGGCCGCGGCGGCCGCCGACGCGGCGGCCGCGGAGACGGACGCAATTGCCGCCCGCGTCGCAGCGTGAGTTTTTTGGGGGGGGGGAGAGAGAGAGAGAGCATGCTGTGCGTGCGTGTCCCGCCTCGGGCGGCACCCATCGGGATGGCCTGCATGCGCGCGCGCGCCTGACTAGGTGGGCATGGACGGAGGAAGGCGCGGCGGTGGCGCAGGGGCGCCTCCCCCAAAACACCATTCTTCCTCGCTCATCAAACCCGCCCCCTCTCCCTTCTCCCTTCCCTCCCACTCACAGTCACCGCGAGAAGCGCCTGGCCGCCGCCGCCCTGGCCGCCACGCCCAGCCTGGGCGCAGCCGGCGGCGATGTCGACGATGACGGCAGCGCGGCGGCGTGGGTGCGCAAGTCGCGCGCGCTGGCCGCGACCGCCGCCGCGGTGCCGCCGCCGCCCAAGAAGGCGACAGCGGGGGCCGGCCGGGCTACCGGAGGGCGCCTGGCCGTCACCACCGAGGGTGACGGTGACGGCGGCACGGGCGCCTCGACCGGCCTGGCCCCCGGCCTGCGCGTCAAGGCGTCCGCGGCCGCCGACCTGGCCCCGGGGCAGGCCGCGATCCTGACCTTTGCCGACGCCCCGCTGCTGGACGCGCGCGGGCGCCTGATCGAGGAGGGCGACGACGGGGACGGCGGTGAGCTGGAGGAAGTGTCACGGGCCGAGGCGGGCCGGGTGGCTGCCGCCCGGGCTGCCGCGCGGGCGCCCGCCCTGTTCGGGGAGGACGGCGTCCGCCGGGGCCTGCTCTCCAAGTATGATGAGGAGGACGCGGAGATGGAGGGCGGGGGCTCTTTCATCATCGATGCGTCGACGGGGGCGGTCGGCCTGCCTGAGGACGCCAAGGCGGCGCGCCGGGCGGAGGTGGCAGCGCGCTTGCAGGCGGCCGGGGGCGGCGGCGCCCCGCAGTCTGCCGCGGTGGGAGTGGCGGGAGTGGGCCTGGTCGGCGCTTTCCCTGGCAGCGCGGCCGGCGGTGCGGCCGGCGTCCCTGCTTCCGCCGACCCGGCCACCGCGGCCGCCGCCGCGGGCGCGGCGGCCGAGTACCTGTCCGCGGCGGAGGTGGCGACCGCGGCCGCGGCGGCGGGGCGGGGCGGCCCCCGCAAGAAGCGCAAGCTGCGCAAGGCGAGTGCAGTGATGGATGATGATGAGGGCGGCGGCGGCGGCGGTGGCGGAGCCGCACCCGCCTCCGGCGCCGACCTGCTGGCCACCTTAGAAGCCACCGCGGACGAGCCTGACCCCATGGACGAGGACGGCGGCGGCGCCTCCGCCCGCCCGGCCCCGGCCCGGGGCGGCGCGGCCGCGCGTGCGGCCGCGGCGGCCGATGCCGACGCCGACGCCCGAGCCGCCCGCTACGCCCGCGCCCTGGCCGCCTCCAACGCCAAGACGGCTGCCATGGCGGCGGGCGCGGCGGCGGAGACGGCGGCCGCGGCCGCCCGGGCGGCGGCGGGGGTGGCGGCCGCGGACGAAGCAGCCCTGGAGGCCGAGGATGGGGAGCTGGCCGCCTCCCTGGACCGGGCGCGCGCGGCGGTGGCGGCGGGGCGGGGGGCCGCGGCCACCATCGCGTGTGCCGCCCCCGACGAGGAGGCCCTGGCCGCGGCGGCGGCCCGGCGGCGGGCGGCGGCCGAGGCGGCCGAACTGGCCATGCTGCGGGCGGCCGGCGGCGGGGAGGGCTTCCTCCCCGGCGCCGGCCCGGCCCTGGTCGGCCTGGTGGACCGCCCTCCGCCGTCTGGCGCACCCGGCGCGCCCAGGGGTGGCCAGGGGCAGGAGCCCCTGGAGGTGACGGAGGCGACCGAGTTTGCGCGCGCCATCCAGCTCGCGCGCGGCGCTGCGGCCGCGGCGGCGGCGGTCGGGGGCGGTGGCCGTGAGGGCGAGGACGGCGGTGTCATCCCCGGCGCCGAGCCCGACAGCGGGTATGATGAAGGTGGCGGTGATGCCGCCGCGTCCGATCCCCTGGCCGCTGCCGCCGCGGCCGCGGCTGCGGCGGCCGTGGCCGCCGCCGCGGGCGGTGGGTGGGTGTCCGCCGACACGGCCGCCGCGGAAGCGGCCGCCCGGGCGAAAGCCCGCGCCGCGGAGCGGGCCGCCCGGGAGGCCGCCCGCGCGACTGCGGCCGCGGGCGCGGTGCGGGAGAAGCCCGTGGGCGTGGGCCTGGGCGGCATGATGGCGCTCCTGAAAGACAGAGGGGAGCTGGCGGGTGGAGGGGCGGGGAGGGGCGGGGACCGAGTGGAGTGGTCGGGCCGGGTGGGCGACATCCGGTCGGCCGACCGGGCGACCTACTCCCAGGTCTTCCGGGCCGGGGACCATGCCTCCGCGACGGAGGCCAGCATCGAGGCCGCCCTGACGGAGCGGGACGAGTTTGGGCGGGTGCTGACGCCCAAGGAGCGGTTCCGGCGCCTGTGCCACCGGTTCCACGGCATCGAGCCGTCCAAGAACACCAAGGAGAAGCGGCTGCGCAAGCTTGCGGAAGAGGTGGCGGCCCGTAAAGCGGCGGCGGGTGGTGGGGGTGGGGGTGGGGGGCTGGGCGTGGGCGGGCCTGGTGGCGGCCAGCCGGGGGGGTCGGGCTCCTCCCGCCTGGCGGCCGTCGCGGCCGCCCAGGCCTCGCCCTTCATCGCGCTGGAGGGGCGGGTGTCGGCAGGCCAGACGACGGACGCGGCCAACCTGTACGGGACGGTGGACGGGCGGTCCATGCCGCCGCCGCCGGCGCGGCGGCCGGGGTGATGGAGATGTAGGAAAGATGTGTAGAACAAGGTCGAGACGAGAGGGCATTCATCCTCAAAAGCAAAAGAAAAAAAAGAATGGAGGACGCCTCCGTGGCGCCGGCGGCCATCTCTCCGCCCGCAACCTCGGAAAGCGAGGTCGCCCGCGTGCTGGCCGTCCAGGCGGATTATTACGCCGTCCTGCGGCTGGCCCCACCAGCCGGGAACAGTGGCAAGCGCAGCACACGCGCCGGCGGCGGCGGCGCACCCACCCTCACGCCCGCAGCCGTCCGCGCGGCCGCCCGGGCCGTCGCCCTGCACGTCCACCCAGACCGGGCCGCCTCGCGCGGCGTGGACCCGTCCGCCGCCACCGCCGCCGCCGCGGTCGTCAACACCGCCGCCGCCACGCTGGCCGACCCGGGCCGGCGGCGCCTGTACGATGCCTGGGCTGCCGGCGGGCTGGGCGGCCCGCGGCCTGCCGGCGAGACGTTCGCCCAGTGGGAGGCGGGCGGCCTGGCCGCCAACCTCCCACCTTGGCTGCGCCGCCTGCTGGCCAACCGGTGCGGGGCGGCCTGCGTGGGCGTGACGGGCCTGGTCCTGCTGGCGCCTGTGCTGGTCATGCTGCTCGCCCTGACCCTCCTGTGCCTGCCGGTGCGGGGGCTGCTGTGGTGTTGCGGCGTGGGGCGGGGTGCGGGAGAGGAGGAGGGGGGTGACGAGGACCCGCCGGGCGATGTGGAGCTGGGCGGGGCCGGGGCGTCGGCGCCGGACGTTATCATCCTGGGAGACGCGAAATGAGAGGGGCCGGGTGCGAGAGGGTGTGTTAGCAGGAGACGCGATTTTTCTCTTTCCTCCTTAGCTCCGCCCTGCCGCGTCCCACACTCACCCCATACCCCACTCCATCACCCCATGCAAGCCCGGCCACTGACCAGCCGCCCAGGACGGCAGGCAGGGATCGCCCGGGCGGCGCCCGTTGACAGTTGGGCCTCCTCTCGCTCGGCCGTCCCACCCCCGCCGCCTAGCCGCACCTCCCCGCCGCCGGCCGACGCCTCTCGCCGCGCCCTGCTCCTCGCCCTGGCGGGGCTGGCGGGCGCGGTGCCCGCTGCCCGGGCCGGCCCAGCCCTTCACCAAGCCGCCCCTGCGGGGAGTGGCCTCCTACGCGAGCTGGAGGCGGTGAAGGCGGCGCCGCAGGCGGCGTTGGCGCCGCCGCCCAATCGGGCGAGCGCGGCTCTCCCGGGCGCTGACGGCCCGACCCCCACCCCCACCACCCTTCCATCCTCCCCCGCCCTCCCGGCCCTGGCCGGCGCGGCCGTCGGCGCGGCCGCCGGTGCGGCCGCTATCCTGTCCGGCCCCGCCGCGGCCGCAAAGGCGGAGGCTGAAGCCGCGGCTGCAGCGTCGGCTGCGGCCGAGCAGCGCGCGAGCGCGTCCGAGGCCGGAGCTGCGTCCGCACGTGCGACCGCGGCCGTGGCCGAGGCTAAAGCCGCGGAGGCGACCCGGGCAGCTTCAGCCGCCAAGGCTGAAGCCGCGACCGCGTCCTCCAAAGCCGCCGCCGCGGACGCGGCGCGGGAGGCGGCCGAGTCCCGTGCGGCGGCTGCCCGCAGCGCGGAGGCCGCGGCCGAGGCCACCGCGGCCGAGGCGGAGGAGCGCGCTGTCGCGTCCGCGGCCGCGGCCGCATCCGCGGCGTCCGCTGCCGCGACCGAGGTGTCCGACCTCAAAGCCCTGCTCGCGGGCGCGGCTGCGGAGGTGACCGACCTGCGCGCCCGGCTGAAGTCGGCGTCGTCGTCGGCCGAGGCCGCCCGGGCCGCCGGCCTGAAGGCTTCGGCCGAGGCCGCGTCCACGCGCACCGCCCTGGCGGCCGCCCGGGCGGACGCGGCGGCGGCGGCCGAGGCGGCGGCTGAAGCTGCTGCGCGGACGCAGGTAGAGAGCCAGGCGGCGTCGGCGGCGTTAGAGACGTCCAAGAAGGAAGGTGCGGCTGCGTTGGAGAAAGCCAAAGCCGAGGCGGAGGCTGCCCTGGCTGCCACCAAAGCCGACGCGGCGGCCGCCCTGGAGGCCGCCAAGGCCGACGCCGCCGCCGCCCTGGCGGCTGCCCGCCAAGAGTCCTCCGCCGCCGCGGCCGAAGCGCAGGCAGCCCTGGCCACCGAGCGCGCCGCGGCGGCCAAGGCCGCCCGCGCGGCGGCCGCGGCGGCCGCCACCGCGGTCGAGGACGCGCAGGTGCTCGAGTTCAGGGCGTCGGCGGCGGTGGATGAGGCGGAAGCCGCGGCGGAGGCTTTGGAGGCTGAGGTCGCCGCCCACGCCCGCCTCAAACGCATCCACGCGGGCGCGCTGAAGGAGGTGCAGAAGCTGCTGGCCGCCCGGCGGGAGGAGGAGGAGGAGCTGGCCGCGGCCCTGGCGGCCGCAGGCGAGCGCTTCGCGGCAGAGGGGCGGGCCGAGGCGGCCCGCGCGGCCGCGGAGGCGCGGGCCGAGGCGGCGAAGTCTGCCGCCGCGGACGCTGCGGACGTGCAGGCCGATGCGGAGGCGCGGGCCGAGGCGGCGACGTCTGCCGCCGCGGACGCGGCCGCCCGCGCAGAGGCGGCCGCCGCGGACGCGGCGGCCCTGGCCGCCCGCGTGGCGGCAGCGGAGGCGGAGGCGGCCGCGTCGGCCGCCCGCGCGGACGAGGCGGCCGTCCGGGCTGGCGACTTGGCCGACCAGCTAGCCGCCGCTGAGGCCGGCCGCATCGCGGCCCAGGCGGACGCCGTGGCGGCCAAGGCGGACGCGGCGGCGGCGCTGAGGGACGTGCAAGCAGCACTGGAGGCGGCCGGCGTGGTCAGCAGCGGCAGCGATGGCGAGGCGGGCGGCGGCGGTGGCGACCTCCTCCTCGCCCGCCAAACGGCCGAGGTCCGCGCCGAGGCGGTGCTCCTAGTGGAAGCCGCGGAGACGCGGGCGGAAATGGCGGAGGCGGAGGTGGAGCGCCTGACGGCGGCGCTGGAGCGGCAGGAGGCGCGGGGGCGGGAGTGAGTGGAGGAGGGAGAGAGCGAGGTTGAGAGAGCGAGGGCGGGAAGGCCCATTCCCCCACACACACCTCTCTCCGTGCTTCCACACACGTGCACCTCCTCACTCACTCAAACCATGCTGCCCACCCGCACCTGCTTGGCTCCCCCGGGGCGGCGGGCGGGCGTGGTCGTGGCCACGAGCGCGGCCTCGAGGCCGCCCCCGCTCCCATCGGCGAGCGCGCGCCGCCGCCGCCGCCGCGCGGCCGCCGCGGCCGGCCCGTATGCCGCGTCCCAGGTGAGAGGATCTGGCGCGGTGCGCACCCCACTCACACCACGCCCAGCAGCTCGGTCAGGATCCCCTCCACCAGAGCGTGCATGCTGAAACTCATCGCTCTCCCTCCCAAAACGCACAGGATGGCGCCTTCTTCACAGCAAACGCGCCCTCGCCCCCCGCTTCAACCCCGCCGCCGCCCCCGCCCCCTTCCTCCATCACCTTCACCGTCACCAAACGGGTCGCCTTTGGCCAGGCCGTCAAGCTGGTGGGCGCCCACCCCAGTCTGGGCGCCTGGGACGTGGGCGCCGCGCCGTCAGGCACTTGGGGCCCCGGCGACGTGTGGAGCGTGGAGGTGGGGGGAGGAGGCGGGGGCGCCGCCCCCCCGACCGGCCCGGCCAAACTGGTCGTCGTGACGGAGGGCGCCGCTGACGCCGAGTGGGAGGCCGGGCCGGACCGGGACCTGGGCGGGGCGGGCGGCAGTGCCGGCCCGGTCGCCCTGGTGTGGGGCGAGACGACTGGCGGGGCGCACGCTCCGACCCCCGCCTCCTCTCCTCCTCCATCCCCAGCCGCCGGCGGCGGCGCCGGCAGCCAGGGCCAGTCGGCCGTGGACTGGGTCGGCCCGACGCCCGTCTTCCTGCAGGCCAACACGCACCGGTCCGACCGGGGTGGCCTGGGCCTGGCGTGGGACACGGCCGCCCTGCCCCCCGCCGGCCCCGCGGCCGCCCTGGTGGCGGGCGACGCGGCCGCCCCGTCCTGGCTCGACAAGATGAGGTTGGTGGCCGCGGTGGTTGCTGATGGCGACCTCCGCCCGGGCGGCGGCCCAGGCCCCGACCCGGCCACCCCCCCCGGCGCCCGCCGCCCAAACCTGGACGCCCTGGCCAACGCCTACATCTACCTCACCCTGGTCGCCCGGGGCGCCCTCCCCTGCGTGGAGGCGGGCGGCCACGCCCGGCCCAACCGGGCAGCCGAGGCGGGGCTGAAGACCTTCCGCTCCCTGGAGTGGGCGGCGGGGGATGTGGCCCGCTGCGACGCGGCCACCCGGGCCATGGCCCTCCGCCTGCACGCCCGCCTGCCCTCCTTTGACGGCGCCTTCACGCAGGCGACGCCCCTGACGCGCGTGCGGGACCTGGCGCACCGCAACGACATCCCGTCCACCCTGAAGCGCGAGATCAAGCACACCATTCAGAACAAGCTGCACCGGTGCGCGGGGCCGGAGGATTTGGTGGCCACGGAAGCTCTGCTAGGCCGCCTGCGTGCGGGCGCCGGCCGGGGCGGCGATGACGATGTCCCCGCCTCGTTCTTGGCGGAATTCGAGACCTTTGCGGCCGAGCTGCGGGCCTTCTTCAACGCGGCCGACCTGGAGGCGTCCCTGGCCGCGCTGGGGCCCTCTTTAGACGACGCGGGCACGGCGGCCGTCGCCCGCCTCCTAGCCTCCAAAGCCGCCGCGGACGCGGTGGCGGGGGTCGACCCGGCCGCCCTGGCCGCCCGGGCGGGCGAGGAGGTGCGCGTCGGGGAGGGCGGCGCGGGCGGCGGGCTGGCGACCTCCCCGCTGGACGCCGCCCTCAACGCGGCGGCCGACGCGCTGCACGCGGCCACCACCCTGCGCGCCGTCCTGGCCCGGGGCTTAGGCTCCGGCCTGCGCACGGACGCGCCGGACGCCTCCCTGGCCATGCGCCAGGCCTGGCGCATCGCGGATACGCGGGCGGAGGAGTACGTGTTTGTCACCCTCTCCTGGGCGCTCAACCTGTGCGAAGCCTCCGGGTTTGGCCTCGTGAGCGGGGGAAGTGGCGGCGGCGGCGGCGGCGGCTCTGCGGGGTCCGCGGCCCTACGGGGTTCGGCCGCCCTGGCGCGCGCGCCGGACGACCGGTGGGCCCTGCCCTTGGGCCTGGTCCTCCTGGGCGTGCGCAACGTGGGCCTGTCCGGGTGGGCGCCGCCCGCGGAGTGCCTGGCCGTCGAGAATGAGGTGGCCGCCTGGGCCGCGGGCGGCGGGCTGGGCGGGGCCCGCGGGTCGCGCCCGGCCGCCCTGCGCCTGAAGGCCTCTCTCGAGCGGGCGCTGCGCCTGGCGGGGACGGTGTGCGATGGCCTGACGGGGGCGCTGGCCGAGCGGGCGGACGCGCTGGGCGCCGCCCTGGGCGTGCCGGGCCGGACCGCTGGCTTTGCCGAGGCGGAAGTGCGCGCGTCCGTGGCTTTCCAGCTCGCGAAGGCGGCCGCCTTTGCGCAGCGCGCGGCGCGCGGCGCGGCGGCCCTGGCCAGGGGCGGCGGCGGCCAGGAAGGGCCCGACTCGCCCTGGTCCGCCCTGGTCCCCGGCGAAGCGGTCGGCACCCTTCTGGCCGTGGACGCCCTGGAGGACGCGCCCGCGGCCGTGACCGCGGCCGGCGGCGGGCCGGCCATCATCCTCGCCCGCCGCGCGACGGGGGATGAGGAGGTTGGCCGGGCGGCCGGCCCCGGCGGGTCCGCCATCGCCGCCATCCTCCTCCTCCAGGACCTGCCCCACCTGTCCCACCTGGGCGTGCGGGCGCGCCAAGAGGGGCTGCCCTTCGCCGCGCGCGCGGGGCTGGGCGTTGTGGGCGGCGAGGGAGACGAGGATGGTGTGGACCTCCGCCTGGTCGGGCGGGGCGTGCGCCTGTCCCTCTCCGCCGACGGGACGCTGGCCGTCGCGCCCGCGGCGGCGGGCGCGGCGGCGGCGGCGGCGCCCTCTGCCGAAGCCGCCGCCACGCCTGCTGCGCCTGTCGCCGCTGCTGACGTCGACATGCGCCCCACCGCGCCCGTCGGCCTGGCCTCTGCCACCCCCGCCACCTGCGGCCCCAAAGCGGCCGCGTGCGGGGCCCTGCTCCGGTCCGCGGCGGCCTCCCGGTCGACATTCACCGCGCCGCCCGGCTTTGTGCTGCCCTTCGGCGCCCTGCCCGCCGCCGCGACGGCGGCGGGCGTGGGGCGGGACCTGGCAGCAGCCCTGGCGAGGGTGGAGGCCGCGGCCGCGGCCGTGCTGGCGGCGGGCAAGGAGGAGGACAGTGGCGCTGCCCTAGCCGCCCTGGACGCGGCCGCGGCGTCCGCGCGGGCCTTAGTCACTGCCCTGCGCCCGGATCCCGCGGCCCTGGCGGCCGCCGTGGGCGCGCACCTGCCCCCCGGCCTGGAGGCCGTCGCGGTGCGGTCGTCCTCCGCGGCGGAAGACCTGGCGGGCGCGGCCGCGGCCGGCCTGTTTTCGTCGGTCCTGGGCGTGCGCCTGCCGACGCCAGCGGACGCCGCGAGCGACCCTGCCTCCGCCTGGTCCCCCCTGGCCAGCGCCGTGGGCGAGGTGTGGGCCTCCCTCTTCTCCCGGCGGGCGGTCCTGGCCCGGGCGGCCGCGGGCGGAGGGCAGGCGGGCGCAGCGATGGCCGTCCTGGTGCAGGCCCAGGCGCCCGCGGCCCTGTCCTTCATCCTCCACACCGTGGACCCGTCGGCGGCCGCGGGCTCCTCTTTGCTAGCTGCCGAGGTGGCGGTGGGCGCGGGCGAGGCCCTGGCGTCCGGCGGGCTGGCGGGCTCGCCCTGGCGCCTGGCGGTGGACAAGAAGAGGAGCGGTGGCACCGGCTCGGCCGTGCGCGCGTTTGCCAACCTCTCCTCCGCCCTCCTCCCCACCGGCCCGTGCGGCGCGCGCGCCTCCGCCTCTTCCTCCACCCTGGCCTGGCGCCCCGTCGATTACTCCCGCCAGCCCCTGTCCTGCGACGGGGAGGCCCTGCAGGCGGTGGGCGGCGCCCTGGCGGCCGCGGGGGTGGCCCTGGAGGCTGCCGCGGGCGGCGTCCCTCAGGACGTGGAGGGCTGCTTCGGCCCCGGCGCCCTGGCCGCCCTGCGCGACGGCGGCGGCGGTGGCGGCAGTGCGGCCGACCTGGTGCCGGTCATCGTCCAGACCCGGCCCCAGCCCGGGGCGGTGTGAAGCAGCGAGAGAAGGGACGAGAGAGAGAGAGAGAGAGTGAAGCGGAGAGGGAGAGAGAGGGCATGTGTTTTTTCCAGTTCACATTTCCCACCCGCCCTGCGCCACCCTGCCCCTGCCTCCCCGCCGCCCCCTCGCCCACCCCAGTCCCGCCAGGCCCGCGGCCGCCACCGCGGCCGCCCCGCCCGTCCCTACCAGGGCCCACCCCGTGAAGGCGTTGGCCCCGCCCAGCCAGGAGGCCGTCGTCAGGACGACGGCCTTGGACCCGCCGGGGGAATGGGAATTGAAGCGGTTCTCGACCGTGACCTGCAGGACCGTGCCGGCCGGCAGGACGGGGGTCGCCCGGTCACCGCCGTCGCCGCCACGAACCACGCCCCACAGCTTGCGGAAGGCGGGCAGGGCGGCGGGCCGCATCCAGACCTGGAGGTGCTCGTCGGCCGAGAGGGGGACGACAAACGCGCCCGCCCGCCCGGCCGGGCGGCCGCCCCGGGACTGTGGATCGTCGTTGTGCCCGGGGCTCGCCCACACGGACCCGTTGCCGAACCGGGCGGCCCCGTCGCCGGGGACGGCAATGCCAGTCTCATCCAGGGCCAGCGGGGTCGGCAGGGCGCCGGCGTCGCTCACGCGGAACGTGTCATTGAAGGCGGACCAGGCGACGAGGCCACAGGGGATGACGGGCCGGGAGGTCCCATCCCCGGGCACGGCGCGCGCGCGCGGCGCGCACGCGGCGTCCAGGGCCGGGCCGGACGCGGTCGCGCTCCCCTCCACCACCTCGCCGCGCAGCTGGGCGTCCCAGCGCGAGCGGGCGTACCGCCGGTGGTTCTGGTGGAAGGACGTCAGGGCGTAGTGCAGGTAGAGCGGCGGGCGGGCGGGGCGGGGG
>Ga0114918_10002233_pt1 | contig 17385 bp, 15 predicted proteins | sample LantaG_FD_87015 | JGI IMG/M metagenome (GOLD analysis project Ga0114918, IMG submission 87015) | Deep subsurface microbial communities from Baltic Sea to uncover new lineages of life (NeLLi) - Landsort_02402 metaG | ecosystem: Environmental > Aquatic > Marine > Oceanic > Sediment | place... | reverse complement strand
GTCCGGTAACTCCAGCACCAGTGGCACCGGCAGGTCCTGTAGCTCCAATGGCACCTGTAGGTCCGGTAACTCCGGCACCAGTGGCACCGGCAGGTCCTGTAGCTCCAATGGCACCAGTAGGTCCAGTAACACCTGTAGGTCCAGTAACGCCAGCACCTGTAGCACCGACAGCACCTGTAGTTCCGGCAGGGCCGGTTGCTCCAATAGCACCTGTAGGTCCAGTAACTCCGGCACCAGTTGCACCGGCAGGTCCGGTAGCTCCAGTAGGTCCAGGAATAGTACTTGCGGCACCTGTAGGCCCAGTAACTCCGGCACCAGTAGGTCCAGTAGGACCTGGAATTGTGCTAGCTGCACCTGTAGGTCCGGTAACTCCAGCACCAGTGGCACCAGCAGGTCCTGTAGCTCCAGTAGGTCCAGCAATAGTACTTGCAGCACCTGTTGGTCCAGTTGCTCCATCTGCACCCGTAGCTCCGGCAGGTCCTGTAGGACCTGGAATTGTGCTAGCAGCACCAGTAGGTCCAGTAACACCTGCTCCTGTAGCTCCGGCAGGTCCTGTAGGTCCAGGAATTGTGCTAGCAGCACCAGTAGGTCCGGTGGCTCCATCAGCTCCATCTGCACCAGTTGCACCGGCAGGTCCAGTAGGTCCGGCAATGGTACTTGCGGCACCAGTAGGTCCTGTTACTCCAGCACCCGTAGGTCCAGCAGGTCCTGTGGCACCAGTTGCACCTACAGCACCGGTAGCGCCAGTTGCACCACCACCAGGAATAGTTATGACAGTTTTGCCACCAGCATCAGTAGCGGTAACACCAGCACCAACAAAATTCATATCATCACGTTGAGTAAGAGCGACACCTTCGTTTTCGATTACGTGACCACCACCAGTTCCGCCACCAACACCAGTGTCACCAACTTCATTTTCTGTAAGATCACCAACGTAGGTGCAGTAGTTTTTCCATGCTTGATCAAAATTTCCACTCCACCAACGACCAAGAACTAGGAGTTTTTTAGTATTGATAGATTCATAGATAAAATCGCCAGCTTTGACATTCATCCACTTTCCCTGCTCGTGGGTTGGAAGGATGTGCTCCTGAATTTCTGTAAAGGTAAAACTCTTATCTGCTCTCCACTTTTTCATCTTTAGACTCCTTAAAACTAAAAGAAAAATAACATCCTTTTTTGTTTGCAAAATTTAACTTATCAATATTCGGTAAATATATCGAAAAAGAATGAAAATGTGGTTATTATAAATTTGTGAAGTTGATATAACATAGTTTGGAGAGTGGATATTATGCGTTATGAGATTCAGTTTTCTCAAGAACTAAAGAGAGACAAAGACCAAACTGAATGGACAAATAAAGCTAGTTTTTGTAGGGTTATAACATGCCAGTCAAATGATGCGTCGAAAATAATGTCGTCATTTATAGAGTTTTGTAATAGCTTTCCTACGGTTGTATCAAGACATGATAGTAGAATATTTGATAACTATATTTATGATTGGATAGTTATGACCAGAGTTCCCTATCAATTTGAGCCTTATATTGATCCAATATGTATTATTTGGAATCAGCATTTACCAGATGGACATTCAATTTTAGAGTTTAAACAAGAAAAAAGAGTTTAATTTTTATAACAATTAATGAAATTAAGAAAATTTGAGTTATACTATCTATAAGATGTTGTAATTATTAATGGTAAAGACAACAGAAGGAGAAATAGAATATGGAAGATAGGACATTACTTTTGTGGTCTAAAGCTAACGAAAGAGCTGTTACAGAATCATTATGGAATTATGATAGGGTTATTGAGGTTCCAGACAATGTGACAATGGACAACTATGAAGATGTGGCCGCAAAATTATCGCCAGTTATTTATGAAGAGATTGTGAAAGCCAAGGGAGATAATAAGCGTTTAAGTATTGTTCAACTTACTGGACAGGGTTTTGCGTCTATTATGTTAAAGGTACTCGAAAACCATCTCATTCCTTCTGGTGGTGAATTATTAAGTGTCAAGATTGCTAAGAAAAATCCAAATAGTCCCACGGTTGTCATAGATGATGCAACTGCCGGTGAAGCAATTCAAAATCAGGATATTGTTGATTTTGACAAAGAACCCGTATCTGATCGAAGTATTTTTAATGATGGTTTGTCGAATGCAATTGATCCTCCTCCGGGTTGGGATCCTTCCGAGTATATGTTGAAATAAACATTTTCTTTTTAGGAGATAGTTGGATGAGAGAGAAGAGCACTTTTGTTGATGAAGAATTTAAGGATTATGCTGAGCAGATTGTTGAGCGATATCCAAGATTTTTCCCGGAAGATTTTGATCTGACCAAGTTCTTTTTCTTACGTACTGAAGGAATTAAGCCTAAGTGGATTGCTAAGATTCGAAAAATAGGACACCCTTGGGGATCTCTTCCTGGTCTTGAAGATATTATTTATCTTGTTGAAGTTGCTGCAGAAATGTGGGAACCCCTGAGTGAAGCGCAAAGGGTTCTTACAGTATTCCATGAGCTTAAACATGTTCCAGAGGGTGGTTGCGATTTTGATAGTAATAACTGTGGAAAAGTAGAAGATCATCCTGTTCAAGATTTCCCAGAGTGTATTGCTGCAGCCAACGGAAATCTTTTCTGGTATGATCCTGGGCATGGTGAAGATTTGCCGAATATTCTTGATGTTTCTGCAAAATTTGATCTTGAGACAGCATTGAAGCGTACAGGATTTATTGATGATGAAAGCAGAAAGTCTCCGTCGTCTCCTGAAGATATTGGTATTGACGAAGATGACGATGAAGTCCCAGATATCGCAGAAGCACTTGTAGAAGACTTAAAGAAACGCAAGCATGAAGAAGAGGTAGATAAGATTAAACGCAAGGCGGCAATCGAAGATAAAATAGAAGAAGAAAAGGCAGAGGAAGATTCTTCTGTTAGTGGAGTTGTTGTAGAAGAGGTATAAACAGTGCCTCAGTTTGAGCTTATTCGATCGGCAATTATCGAAAGAATATGCCAAGCACCACCAGAAAAAAGACGCCAATTAATTGATAGAATAATTGGTGTAGAAAAGAATAAAACCGAGAAACTAAAACGCCTAGATTTTGACCGAAGAGGCAAGTGGTCTAAAGACCTGATTGCTGAGGTATTGAAGGGCGTTCTCGCAGACCATGGCAAATTATCGATACCACTGCTACGCAAGCTTAGAAAAGAAGATCCAAACAAATACCCTGCACCAACAACAGTGTGCCTTAGGTTTGGATCTTGGGAAGAAGCGAAAAAAGCAGCTGGTGCATGCCAACATCATGAAAACATACTTGGTGGTGCGTTCGAAGATGACGTAGGATATTTTCTATCCTTATATCATCAGTTTGGCGTAACGACTCGCGATCTTTACTATGAGGGACGTAGAAAGTTTCCTCAGATTGTACCTCCATATAATCGATTAAAGGAAACTTTTGGTTCATTTAAAAAGTTCAAGAAGATTGCTAGATTAGATTCTTGCTCTGATCAAATAGAACGTTTACTCATATTGCTAGAGAGTTTAGGCGGAAGATGGCCAAAACGAGAAATATGCAAAAAGAACGGAGTAGATGTAAAATTTCTAGACAGTCGGTTTGGTGGCCGACAAGAACTTAGAGAGTTTGTTTACGATTTGAGAAGAGTACAGAAACTTAAGGATATAGACGTTGAGAAATAAATCCGAAATCTTAGCAAAGGCAAAAAGTCTTCTTGAAGGCGCGAGAGAAGACTTCATCCAAAAGCGTACATGTCGTCATTTTAGAAACTGCAAGCAAAACGAAACTCTGGTAGCTAGAACGATAGGAAAAGTTCATTATTGTCGGCTAAATAGTCATATCGGAGAAGATGCAAAAATAGAGAAACTTTTTGTTTGCGATAATGACGAGTGGGCATCTGAATGTGAAGATTTTTGTTGCCGAAACACAAAAGAATCAGCAGAAAGAGCATTTGTCGATATTATTGCGAACCCATCACGTTGTGGGCAGTTGTTTCCAAGATTATCGGCACTACTATGGGTATTGAACGACGGCAAACACCGAGAAGTAAATTTAGAAGGTGATTGCCCAGACTCTCCTCCCCATGGACACGAAAAGAATGAAGAAGAAAAGCCAGTATCATTTTGGAGTCTCATTCGTCGTGTTGGTGGAGGAGGGGGATAAGGATTGTATTGGATATGCGTTTCTATACAGCCACAATTTTTACAATCTAGGGGTGAATCTCAAATAGGAGATCTTTTTTTAGAGATTTTCGGAGATGATTACCTAGAACATTATCTTTTAGATTATGATGAGTTCGAAAAGAACCATGATTTAGATAGATATGCATTTGTTCATTGTCAAGCATACGAAGAACACATTCATGCTCTTCGTATTAATCGCTACATTAAGAGTGTATTAAATTCTTTTAGTGATGTAGTGACCATTCCCGAAGAAGAAGTTCTCGAAACCAAAACTTCTGTCCAAACGATAATTCAAGATGATGATTATTGTATTAACCGTACAGGATTTTTTATGTACGGAGATATCATTAGAGTTCTGAGAGGATCTATGTCTTCAATGAATGGAATTATTATTAAAAGAAGCAAAGAAGATCCTGAGTTCTATATTGTCTATTTTAGATTGTTTGTTCATCGATTTTATCGAAAAATCCACATATCAAATATGGTCTTTCATTCTTCTATCTTCAAATATGTGAAGATTCCAATTAGAAGAGGAGATGTAGGAAAGACAATGAAGCGTATCAAAAAGAAAATAAAGTTATATGATGAATTATTAGACGAAAATGCTCAGAAAAGACTAGTAACAGAAACTTTAGAACACCAACCAGAAGATGCCGATATAGCCGAACTAATGCTTGCTTCTAAAAAGAAGAAGCCCAGAGGGAGGCCTAGTAAAAAATGAAGAAGATTAAATATTACGGCAAGCTTCTTGAAGAACTAAACTTAGGAACGAAAGAAGAACATCAAGAAAGAATTCCAACTGTATTAACAGAAGATGATGTTCCGTTTTTGTCAGATATTTTTAATTTCCTCAATAATAAAGACAAAGATATCCTTTATCTCATATTTATTTCTGGAAAAACTCAGACTGATTTGGTGCGCATTTTACATCGTAGCCAACCTTCTTTATCTTATGATATTAAACGAATCAAAGACCGTGTTCGATTTATATGTTATTTACACTCTCAATTTAGTACTTTTTTAGTTTGGCTTAAGAGAGCGCCTGATCATTTTTCGCCAGAAGAGATTATGGTGCTTACACTTATGTACTATACAACATCGTTTTCTCAGTCCTCAAGAGTATCTCGACTGAAGCCGACTAGGATTAGATACATATTCGATAAAGCACTGAAAAGGTTAGAAGAAGTAGATCCTATTATGTGTGAATTTTTCACTAATATACGAAATAATCTTAATGTCGTGCGTAGGGTATACCTTAGGGCGTCTCATTATTGGGATGAGTAAATTGAATATTCTTTGATATATTCTCTATTCCTGTAAGCCAAGTTATAGATACATTATGCTTTTAGGAGGTTCAAAATGGCTCCCAGTAAAGGAACAAAACGTAGAAAGAAGGTCGCAAAGAGGCTGACCTTAGAACAAACGCTTTCGGACAAACAATGGCATAGTGCTATTGGTTTTGATATTGTTGACTCAAGTCATCAGCGTAATAAAATTGCTATGGATAATTCTCAAGAAAATATAGATCAATTTGATTCTGCTGGTCATCCCGGTCAAATTAAAACCGCTTCTGCGATTGGCGGAACTCCTGGCGAGCTTTTAATTCATCGTTCGTCTAGAGCATTATGGCGTGTAAGCGAAGACGGACAACGTATCGAGCCAGCGTTTAGCGATGATATAATTACAATAGGAGATGATGATGAGTAGTCTAGACGAAGAACTCCAAAGCCTACAGAAACCAATTCCCAATGGTACAGATCTTGAATGGTTGACTTCTGGATGTACTTTCTATCAATCCGATACAGTTAATCCAAATGCTCAGGCTGCCGATTTAATGAGTCAGCTTATTTTTAATCGCGTTGTCACCAAAAGAGCAAGTCAATCATTAATGCCAGAAGAAAGAGCAGTCGGACAAACAGTCATTGCTCATATTAATTCTGGATTACAAGGAGCCGATTTAGACAACGCTCTTTTGAGTATGTTTGGCAGAGAAGTCTTTCAGCGTCATGCGTCTTTTATTCAAGATGTAAAACAAATAGCAGCAAGTAACACTCAGCTTCCTAGTGATCTTCAACCCAATGTTGGTGTAAACTTGTCTGTTCCATCTAATGGTCAGTCAGATAGAGAGATTTTACGAAAGCATGCAACTGATATGTCTTCGGGTGCTCTTGAATCATATCGTTCTTCTGATGCGCCAATGGAAGATGGATCGATTCAAATTGGTTCTTCTGAAATGTCAGTAGATATTGTTAAAACAAGTAAAGATCAATCTGTTCAACTAAGCGAAGGAGCTTTGGACCAGATTACTCTTGCAGCTAAAGCCTTAGTTGCTTCTCAAGATGATATTGGATTTACAGAGCAACAAGACAGAGACTCTGCTAATATGATTGCAACAAGCGATGTAACTATGCTTCAGCACACTCAAGAAACGGACCTTCTTGCTTCTGGTAGTGAAGAACTTGATATGGCCTTTAGTAATGATCCGATTAGCTTGGGTGATGGAGGTTTTGGTTTAAGTGCAGAAGATGCGCTTATCGGTTGTGATCAAGACTTGGCATCAATAGCAGGCATTCCTCCTCAGGCTCTTATGGAGGGTGGCGATTTTAATTTTTATGATGAAGCCAAATGTCCCGAAGATGGAAAGACTGAAGAGGAAATCGAAATAGATCTGGAAGAGAAGACTAAAGACGAAGACCTTAAAATTGGGATGACTAATGAGTTCGAAATCGAAATTTAAAGACGAATACGAAGACGTAAAAGATATTGATATCATTGACGTTAGTGATTCTGAAATCATAACGCCAGGAGATGCTATATGTTCCGAACCTCCAAAAGAAGAGGAAGACGAACGAAGAGATCTAGTTCCATCAGAAACCGTAGAGGGTCATGTTGAGTTGCGTGGTGAAGAGATTTTTGTTGAAAAAGATAAGTTGCTAGAAAAATATCACCGAAAAAATGGTTCTCTGATTCAAAGTTTTAATAAGGGAACAGTATCTGCAGAGGATGGAATTGATCTTCTTATTATGGAGTTATTAAGAGAAACTGACTCTCTTAAAGGAAGTCAGTTACTTTTTGCAACTCGTGGAAATCTAAGAGACGAAACTGCAGTTATCATTAAACGTATTGAAGCGCTTGAGAAAATTGCCAAAACTATTCATCGCAAACAGAGGATGATAAATGAGGAGGTCATTAATCTTGATTCTCCTTACATCCGTCTTCTGGTAACTTTCATAACAAATAAGATTAATGAAACGTTTTTAGAGCTTGGGTATGAACCCGAGACAGTTCAAATCTTTTTTGAAAAGTTTCAGTCTCTTACTGATGGTTGGAAAAAAGAAGTCAAGAGAGAAATGGTTGCCTTCAAAGATCGCAAGATGATGGGAAGCGACGGAGAAGAAAAAGAGGAAGAAGTATAGTTCTCTCGTAGCCAATAATTCGGAGACTGAGAGTTGATGAGTGAGATTAGTTCATGGCTAAGATTAAAGGTGGAGCAAAGGGTGGTCTTAATGATTCTTTGTTTCGAGATGCAATTAACGAAATCTCTAAACACAGCGATACTAGCAAAACAGCTAATATTGTTGAATTTGTCACAGCTCATTGGGGTCTCGGTTTAAAACTCACACCAGTACAACAGTTCATGGTCAAATCAATTTACGGTCTTCCTCTCGACGATAAAATTCCACTCATTGAAATCCCAGATGTTCTCAATTCTCGTATCATCTATAATGCAATGACAGAGATGGAATTCGCAAAATGGAGTTACGAAGAAGGTCGTTGTAATATTGATTTCTCAGATCCTAATAATTTTGGAAGATCATTTTATAATTTCATCTTTGCCATTGGGCGTAGGAGTGGAAAATGCCGAGACGCAGATGATATGATTGCTACTACTGTTGGATCAATTTCATATAGAGACTTGCTTGAGAAAAAAGAATCAGGCGAAGAAATAGGAATCGTTACTTATGATCCAGAAACCTTAAAGAAGAGTACTACTTGTGATTTTAAAATATGGTCAAATGGCTCCAAGAATTGTTTGAGATTAGTAACAAAAAGCGGAGCATGTGAAACTTCGACTGGAAATCATCCGTATTTGATTTGGCGAGATGACGAGGAAAAACCAAGATTTGTCGATCTTTCAAAAGTAAAATCAGGAGATAGAATTGCAATTTCAAAGAGTCTTGATTTATTTGGGAAAGAAAATATTGGAGTTGAAAGGGCAAAATTATTAGGTTATCTATGCGGTGATGGAGATACGACTTGCAGTGTAGGATTTACAAATACAGATACAAAAATAATCGAAGAGATACAAGAAATATTAAAAGTAGAGTTTCCAGGACTAACAATAAAACCAACTGGAGATCCCGCGAAATATCAATATAGAATTACTAAAAAAGAAGGCAAAGTAGGATGGCATGTATTAAACAATGTAAAAGAATGGTTGAAAGAAATAGATAGTTTCGGATATAAAGCTATTGATAAGGCAATTCCTAGTTGCATATATGAAGGGTCAAAAGAAGAAATATCTGCATTTATATCAAGATTGTTTGCTTGTGATGGATGGGCTGCTGTTGAGAAAAAGAATTACGGAAGAAAAAACCCTTCTGCTCATATAGGCTTTTGCTCTGCTTCGTATGATTTAGCATATGGAGTAAAACATTTATTGTTAAAGTTTGGAATTCATGGGAACCTAAGGAAGAAAAAGGTAAAACTAGACGGTAAGGAGTTTTTGGCTTATCAATTGGAAATTGCTTCTCAAAGAGATATTGAGATTTTTGCCGAAGAAATAGGTATCTTCTCTAAAGAAGATAGAGTTAAAAAGGTTCTTAATGTTGTTAAGAAAAACAAAAAAACAAATAGAGTTTTATATGGAATTCCTAGTGGTATATGGAACTACCTAAAAAGAATTAAAAAGGAAAACAAATATACAAATAGGAAAATAACTGGTGGTGATACTTATGATGATAATAGATTGAGAATGCAATATGCGCCAGGAAGAGATAAGATTGCTTCATACGGAGATAACATAAAAGATGAGTATCTTAAGTTAGCAGCAAATTCTGATGTTTACTGGGATACTGTAGATTATATCGATAACGTAGGGAAAAGAGATACTGTTGATCTTTGTGTGGAAGGAACGCATATTATTGGTGGAGATATAGTTTCTCACAATAGTACACTTTGTTCCTGTATTGTAGACTATGAATTCTATAGATTATTTAAGTCTGGCGATCCGCATGAAATTTACAATGTTCCTCCGGGTCAGGAAATTGCTGTTATCGGTACTGCTCCTACAGATGGTCAGGCTCAAATTGTTTTCAATATGGCTAAGACCTTTGCTTTGAACTCTCCTATTATCAAGGATAGAGTTGCTCACCCTACTCAAACATATTTTGAAGTTCAGACTGATGCCGATATTAAAAATTTCGGTAGGGGCAGAGAAGGAGCAATGCAATTTCTTACTGGTGGTTCTTCGTCTAATGCTATTCGTGGTCATAATGCTATTATTGTTTTGATTGACGAAATGGCGTTCTTTACTGAAAAAGGTAGTCGCTTTAGTATTGGCGAAGTCTACGGAGCTTTGACTCCTTCTATTGCTAAATTTAAGAATCCAGAAACAGGTAAAATGGACGGTAAAATTATCTGTCTTTCTAGTCCTTATGCTCATTTTGGTAAATTTTATGATCTTTATAGAGATTCATTTAGCGAGGAAAGTCAACGCTTAGGTAGCACTGTGTCTTTCCGTTATTATACAGCACTAGTTAATCCAGATAATGCTCCAGAAGAATATCTCCGAGAAGAACGTCGTAAGGATAGATCTAAGTTCCGTCGAGAATTTGAGGCTGAGTTCGATGAAAGAATTACTTCGTGGATCGATTCAGAAGTTCAATTTAGAAACAATATTCGTAGACCATATCAAGTCGAAAGAGGAGTGAGAGGTACACGTTATTTCTATGGATTTGATTTTGGCAGTACTGATAACGGTGCAGCTATGGCTATCGTTCACAAAGAAGACGAAAGATATTTCTTAGATTTTGCAGAAGTATATTACCCTAAGAAATCTCCTGTATGGGAAGCTACTGTTTGTAATATATATAAAAATCATCCAGATTGTGCTAAGTATCGAGGATATGATGTTCTTCCGTTCTTTGAGATCGGAGCGCAAATTAAAGAGATAACTAAAAAGTTTCCTATGTTTTTAGGAGCTATCGACCAGTATTCAGGGCATGCCATTTATCAGATATTGCAGTCCAAGGGAATCGATGCTGTAGAGCTTAGGTCGTACAACGAGTCATCAAAATCAAGAGTATTTAAGCTTATTAAGGAGCTTTATCAGGAAGATTTATTAGATCTGATGGATCATCCTGTTTTAATACAGGAAATGCTTAATATGGAGGCTGAGCTACGTCCACAGAACAAGGTTGCTGTTAATAAGCGTAGTTCATCGGATGATAGCTTCCAGGATGACATAACCGATGCTTTTGTAAGGGCTGTTTGGGAATGTTGGCGTTATTATAATGTAGACAATAAAGGAGCAGGAGGTCAAAAGACAACGCCAATGATTTCTTTTGGTAATGGAAAAATTATTGATCCTTCAGCAAACCAGAACGATTTAACTCGAAAGATTAGCGGAGCAGGAAGCTTTAGAGAATATCACCGTATCAAATCTAATGTTCATGGTATTGATACGAGAAGAAAACCACAAAAAAAAGGAAGGAATCATTATGGCTCTCCTCCGTCATAGAGACGAATCTGCAAGTCCGAAGAAATCAAAAATCGGAATAAAGAAAATGGCTTCGATTCCTCAGCAACCGGGTCGTAATCCAGAGCAACCAGCACTAAATCTTAATCCGGGTCCTAAAACGACCTTGGTGTCTGGCATCGTCGATCAACTTATTAAAAGTGGATATAAGGGCGACTTGATGAGTGGTGCTGGAATGTCTTACGCACATCCAGAATCTCAGCAGATGCAGGCGGTAGATGATAGATCTCAAGAAGAGCTCAGAGAAGATGTAATAGTAGGTGACATTGATTTTAATGCTCAAAACGCAGAGAATCAAAGTCAACAAGTTCCAGTTCAAGAAAAACCAATATCTAAAAAAGAAATGAGAAAAAGAAGTGAAGAAATATTTGAAGAAAGAGCCAAAAACTCACACGAACAAATAGAGAAAGTTTCAAAGAACGCTCGTAATTTGTATGGACATATTGATTCGTTCATTGTGTCCCTGAGAGAGGCAGCTGCGGAATCAAACGATAACCCTAGACTTGGGCAAAAACTAGAGAATTTACGCCGTATGTGTGTAGGTTTCGTTCGTTCTGTAGAGCAGCAAATGCCAAATTATGCAACGAGCCTCTTTGTAAATACGGAGGAAAACAACAATGGACAACGATAAGAATCAATTACCAAAAGACCCAAATACTCCAATTGATGAGTCGCCACAGTCTAATTCAGATTTACAAGAGATTGTGACGGGAGCAGTAATAGAAGTCTTGCGTTCTTTGAATGTGATTGACGAAAATGGTCAAATGGTACAGGCTAAAGTTGAAGCCCCACCACCTCCTCCGCAAGAGAAGAAAGCATTGTTTGGGACAGAGTATAAACCTCACGTTGCCTCTCAGTTTGGAACATCTGATTATGGTAAGGAAATGGATGATCTATTGTCTCAGTCGTCTATGCTTCCCATCCATCAGGTAGAAGGTGCTCGTCGTAGTTTTGACGGTATGCAAACTCCTGGGGTCAGCAAAGGACCTATGGATCAAGATAGAATGAGAACTGCTGCTGGCGATACAGGTGGTGGATTTGGTAGAGGAACATCATCCTTTACTGGATTGCAGATGGATCCACTTATTGGCAATTCTTTCAGTATGCTTAATTTTTCGTTATCGAGATCTAATCCCTACATGGTAAATCGCATGTATGGATCTGGAATGTATGGTGATATTCCAGTTTACTTTATGATGATGCAGGAACAAAACGGAGGTCTTCTCTATTGGCCTGTATCTATTCGTGAGAAATATTCCTGGTACCGCTATTTTTACAGAACAGATCCTCATGTTGGTTCTATCATTGATCTTCATACTGATCTTCCGGTTTCTAAAGTTGGCTTCACAATGCCTAAACTTAAGAATGATCCTGATGGCTCAAAGGCTAAGAAATGCTTGAAGCGTTGTCAGAAGTGGGGAGAAGCAGTTGGTCTTTATGAACGTATTATGGACGGTATTTTTGAATGGACTTTAATCGGTAATAACTTTACTTTCTGTGAATGGGATGAACAAAATAAATGGTGGAGTAAATTAACGATTCTTCCCCCAGAGGAAGTAGGCATCGTTCACTTCCCATTCTGTGATTTTGCTTTTGCAGAATATAGACCAGAACCTCTTATTAAACTTGTAGCTGCGGTTGCTGCTGGTGGTACGGATTCAAGTCAGGAAGTTACTCCGTTAGAGAAAGCTATCTACGACAATATTCCTGAAGACATTGTAAATAGTATTCGTCAGTTTGGGTCAATTATTATGGATACAGATCCTATGACTGGCTCCTTTGTGATGCATTTGGCAAGGAAGAGAAGTCCATATGCTGATTTGGGAGTATCTACATTAGAGCGTTGTATCATTCCTTTACTTCAGAAGGAACATTTCAAATACACTCAGCTTTCTTTGTCTAGTCGTTTGATGACTCCAAGAAATAAGATTGCTGCTCCTGGAATTAGCCCAGACGCAACTGATAATTTGAGATCCGAAATTGATTTAAGTATGGAAGATCCTGATTATCATGTCGTAACTAACTTCGATTTTTCTTGGGATTTAATTGGTGCCGAAAATAGACTAATTCAATTGCAGCCAGAATATGAGCGTATTGAGAATGAGATTTTTGCAGCCTTAGGGGCAACAAAAGAACTGATTACCGGAGAAGCAAGTTATGGCGGAGCAAAAATTACCGCAGAGATTCTTAATACTCGTTATCTATTGGTAAGAGAGATATTTAAAAACTTCGTTGAGAAGAAACTACTTCTTCCTATGGCTATTAAGAATGATTGGTATGAAGAGAATGAGGATGGAGAAAGAGAGTACTACCATCCAATGCTTACTTTTAACAGGCTTACTATTCGTGATAACCAAGAAATGTTCGATGCCCTATTCCAGCTTTATCAGAAGGGAAGTCTGCCAATTCAGGTTATCTATGAGTTGTTTAATCTCAATCCAGATGAAATGAATGACGTGCTTGTAGATGATATGTTTACTGTACGTGACGCTACTTTCAATGAAATGCTTCGTCAGGTTCATACTGATCTTGGAAGTAAGATGGTCGAAGAGACGGATGTGTTTGGACGAGTTGCCGCTTATTGCGGTCTTACGACAAAGACAGAAGATGGTGAGTTAAAAACAACTCCTGTTACAGATATCGGAGGAGATATTTTCTCAGCTCCAGAAGAAGAAGCTACGGATGAAGAAGCTGCCGCAGAAGAAGCCGGAGCAGATGAAGAGGCTGCTGCAGAAGATACCGGAGAAGAAGCCGGTGGAGAAGATACTGGTGGTGGCCTAGAAGAAGCTCTTGCAGAAATTGGCGGAGGAGGAGAGGCAGGAGGAGAAGAGGCAGGTGGAGAAGATATTGGTGCTGCAGAAGAGGAAGTAATAGAAGAATAAAAAGGAATCGATATGAATTCGAAAGTAAATAAAGAAGAAGTTAAACATAGCGGAAAATTCTTGGAATTTAAAGTTATTGATTGGACAGACAAAAACGGAAATAAAGCTGAATGGGAATCTATCGGTAGAAAAGGAGACACCGAAGCTGTTTCTATTGTTCCCATTTTAGTTCCTTCTATGAAATATGTAATTATTAAAATCTTTAGGCCTACTGTTGATGGTTATGTTATCACCTTTCCTGCTGGTTTGGTTGATAAAGGAGAATCATACGAGGCCTCTGCAGTAAGAGAACTAAAAGAAGAAACAGGTTATGTTGGGTCTGTTATAAAGACAACACCTCCTAATCTTAGTTCTGCTGGTATGACCGATGAGTTAGTGACGGTATCTGTTGTTCATATTGACGAGAGTCTTCCTGAAAATCAAAATCCAATTCAGAATTTAGAGAGCGATGAAGATATAGAGGTTTGGCTAGTAAGAGAAGGCGACATCAAATTATTTATTGATGACGAAATCAAAAAAGGGTCTGTTTTGTCTGGAAGATTCACATCTTATTTATTAGGCAAAGATCTAATCTGATTTTGTCTTTAATAACAATAATAAAAGAGGAAAAAGATGGCCCTTCATGATGCTGGTGGGTATGCAAGTAATATAGGAAGACCACAAGGCGAAATTTTCATCCCACCTTCCTATGGCGTTTCATTCTTCGATAAAATGATAGATACACCTCTGACAGCTGTGGGGTTAACGTCAGAGGTACCTGCATTATTTACATACACAGAAGAACTAGGCGATACCAACCTACAATATTCTAGAATACTACACTTCAATATCACCGATGCAGCGACAGGGAACTCGATTCAAGATGAGTTGTATGTTCCATATATAGATAGTACAACTGTTTCTGGAAATCAAACTACCTTTGTTACAAAACCATTAGTTGAGGTAGGAAATCCTAGATTCGTTAATATGGCTCCTAATCTATTTGTGATGTATTTTTTTAGTAATTTTACATCTGCTTCTCTGCCTGATGGAAATATATATAATGATGATCCTCAATATTTACGAAGAATGGTTGAGTTCTCTACAAATCAACCAGATCAACTAGATGGAAATGCTCCTTCAGGATTAAGCGAACCATATCCCAATGATAGAAATTATTATGTAAGCAATCCCCCAATTGATGAGACCCCAAGAACTGCGTTTCTTTCTTGTTTGATTCGTGTTTTTCCGGCAGAATCTAATAGCACCCAGAAGACATATATCATTGCAGAAAAACCAATCATTATTACTTGGATAGGACATCGATTCTCTTTAGACAACCATCCTCCTCTTCTCGTAAACAAAACACAATCAGTAGAGTGGGCTTTAGATAAGGCAGCTTCTGATTCTTTAGATGATGATGCAGTAAACGATAGCCCTCCAAGACAGGTTCCTTATCATCACGTTATTTCTAGAATTAATACTGTTATGTATGCTGGGTATTCGGGGATCAATTTTTACACTCAACCAATTATTAATCTTTACGATTTGGCTTTAGATCATTATTTTGAAGTTGAAGGTGTAGCGTCAAAATCGTTTGATATGTATTCTCATGGAAGAAAACTTACGAGTATAGGAATTCAACAAAGAGATGAAGTTAGTCTTGGAACTTCAGACTTTTCTCCATTCGAAAGACACTTCGCAGTTGTTCAGATAGATATGGATGATTTTAGACATTATTCATCTTCGTCTACAGCAACTCCTCCTTCATATGATGTCGATATTCCTGCGTCGGTTGATATTACAGGAGATGATAAGCCTGAATTTTGGTCTTATTATTGGGATGAATGTCTGCCAATATCTTATGGATCGATCACGGTGGATTTTCAAAGTGATGGAACTTGGTATGGAGAGAGTTGTATTGGCGGTATTCAAATGTATGCTAAATTAGAAGAAAGACCTTATGGGTATTATAATATAGAAAGAGCAAAATTTTGGCTTACACTTGGGCCTCTGACATCATTAGGTGATGAATTAGATATTGTATGGCAAGGATATAAGGTTGATGGAGTTCTTGGAAATGGGAGTTATAATAGATACTATTCGCTAGGAGATAATACTCCTAGTACAATTACTGTAACAGAGGCTTAAAATAGCATGGCAGATTTGCACGAAGACGGAAGATTATCAAGCTATAGTGATAGACCGATAACATCTATTGAGGTCAGTCCTTCACTTATTATGTCTTTCGGAAACATGTCTCTTGGCGAAGTATTAGCTGATATGGGGATAAAATCTTTATTTTCTGCTACTACAACATATGAAGAAATAATAGATGATATAGAACATCCTAACTTAGTATATGATAAAGTATTTCATTTTTGGATTATGAACCGCAATGATTCAACAAGAACATTTGGTCCATATTATGTCCCGTATATTGATGAATCATTAGGCGTCAGTGGAATAACAAATCTTAAATTACGTCCATTACGAGAAGTGATTAATCCTCGTTTTGTGAAATTATCAGATACTCTTTTCACAATGTTCTTTTATTCAAACTTTACAACTAATAAATTACCAAATGATGAGTACACAGATGATGCCGAATATTTAGTTCGTACTGTTGAGTTTGCTACTAATTATCCAGAACTAATTCAGCAACAAGGATCGTCTGCAGCTTCTCCTCCGTCAATGCCATCTAGTTCTATTATTCCCGGCAAAGATAACATTCCAAATTATTATGTAGACCAGAATGGAACTTATATTAGTAATCCACGATGTGCTTTGTGTTCGTGTATCATTCGAATTACTCCTATTGAAATTGATGAAGTTTATGATCCCCCAGATCAAGGTGGAGGTGTTTATCGATTTTATCCTATAGCAGAAAGACCAGTTATTGTTGATTGGATAGGTTATAGGTTCGCACATGATTTTCATCCGAGCTTATTAGTTAATCGTGTGCAAGATGTGTCGTGGATGGGAAATCAAGATGATGCATTAAGTTATATGGATGCATCTACCGAGGACCCAAGCAAGGTAGTTCCTCCGCATCATCTTATTAGTGGAGCAGAAGGGAAAATGTATCCTGGATTTACGGGGTACGATTTTAATACAATTCCTATTAATAATGTGTTTAAGGATTCTTTAAATTATATTTTAGAGGTCGAGCGGATAGGAGATGATCCTCACGGTCCAGAATACTGTGTTTACTATAATAACTTTAGACCTGACGCAATTGAACATCGTATTACAAAGATAGAATGGAAAACAGTAAGAGCCCCTCAATTAACATTAACAAGTAGAGGATGGGCTTACGAAGATTCTTATGATGGATCTCAGGCTGTTGATTACGAATATCCATACGATGGTTCAAAAACAGATACTTGGTTTGTTATATTGTCTATTCAGTATGAAACAACAATTGCTCCTCCGTATGATATTTTAAAATATAGAACTTGTATTTGTGATAGTTCTAGTTCGTCTGCTGCTTCTTCTTCTGCTCCTTCTAGTTCTTCTCCATGTGTTCCAACGGGAGTTAATATTTGGACAGGTGGATACAATTTAGCAATTGATG
>Ga0114918_10002231_pt1 | contig 17393 bp, 9 predicted proteins | sample LantaG_FD_87015 | JGI IMG/M metagenome (GOLD analysis project Ga0114918, IMG submission 87015) | Deep subsurface microbial communities from Baltic Sea to uncover new lineages of life (NeLLi) - Landsort_02402 metaG | ecosystem: Environmental > Aquatic > Marine > Oceanic > Sediment | place: Baltic... | reverse complement strand
GCTAAAGAGGAAAGATCGGAGATAATAAGAAAAAGAGATTTGGCTATCTTAAAAATAGAAGAAGAAAGGGAAGATAATTTAAGAAAGATTGCGAACCAAAAGGCGATCATTTATGATAATCCAAATCTTTCAGAGAAAGTGAGAAAAAAAAACCTAGACGCCATCGAGCAACAAGCATCGCACATAGAAAGGGAGGCTATAGGAAAATCCCGAAAAGAACTCGCAGGCTCCAATAACGAATTAACAAAAGTTAACGAAGCCCTTGCCCAAAAAACAGAAGAACTCAAAAGATATTATGAAAGAACTGGTTCCGGCGCATTTAAAAGAGGAATGAATGATAGTTTTGCTTCTATAGAAGGAAGCACGGCGACCTTTGCTCATGAATTAGGGACGACTATCCCGCTGTCTTTCCAAGACGGAATGGTTAACGCTCTAAATACGGCGATGGACAAAACAGAGAGTCTGGGCGATGCGCTTCGCAACGCTGCGATAGGGTTTTTGACCGAAATTAGAAATGGTTTTACTCGCCAATCTGTGGGGTTATTAACGACTGGCTTTAAGCATGCTTATTCGGGAACGACAGGAGGACCTTCTTATTCTTCTGTCGGAGCCTCTACTAAACAACAAGGCGGCGTCATACGAGCCCAAAACGGTATGTATATTTCTGGAGGAAGAAGCGGAGACCGCAATCCTGCTTTGTTAGAAGATGGCGAATATGTTCTCAACAGAAACGCCGTCAAAGCGGCAGGCGGCGCGGGAGCTTTGGATCGGTTCAATTTCGGTGCGGCTCCTCGATTTAAATCTGGCGGCAGTGCCTTTTTAAACGAGCCCGCTACGAGCAACCGAATGAGCGGACTTTTCCTTGGCGGAGATAACCCTGAGCTAGCGGAAGCGAGAACGAAGGCAGAAGAGGCTCTTGCGGCGGAATTAGAAGACAAAATGAAAAAAAAGCAATTCATGAATGCTTTGATTTCTACTATGTTTATGGGAGCTGTGAGTGGGGGAATGAAAAGCTTTGGAGCTGGCAAAGCATCGCCTTCTTTTACGAGAGACTCTATGACAGGGGATTATACAAATCCAAACAAAAAAGGATTCTCTCCTATAGGGTCATTTAAAATCGGCAACCAATCGGGCGGCTACATTTCCTCTGGCTTCCGAAACGCGGATTCTGTGCCAACCTTCATGGCTGGCGGAGAATACGTTATGAATAATCAGGCAGTAAGAAAATACGGTCTTGGATATATGAATCGTCTTAATGGCGGCTATATCCCAACGAAACAAAGCGGCGGCGCGATCTCTTCTGATAGTTCCGCAGCGTTAGGCGGATCAGGGTTCGCGACAAACAATAACAATGTGAAAATCAACATAAATATGGGCCAAGGACAAAGTTCTGTTTCTGCCACTCAATCTACAAACCAAGGTTCGGGTCAGTCAGCGGAAGAAACGAAAGGCCTCGCTAAAAGGTTAGAATCTGCCGTCATGACTGTTATACAAAAAGAACAAAGAGTTGGCGGGGTATTAGCCAATACAGGAAGAAGGCGATAATGTCTAAGAACGCAAGTCCAAGTTACGAACATTTATTTTATATTAACGGCACCGGAATTTCCGGCGTTAGAAACCTTGACTTGAATTATAGTGTTTCTCGCCAACCTATCAATCCGTTAGGTATAGGTCATTTGCAGCCTATTCTCGCTGATACTATCCAAGGGGAAGTGTCGTTCACTCGCGATGTGATATACCAAGATCCTATTTTAGATATGACGGGAGATCACGGCGCAGATGGATCGATAATATACGCGACAGACTTAGAACAAAACGATGGCCAAGTAATAGGCTTCACATCGGGATACCTGACAAATTATTCTGTCTCGGCGAGCATAAACGATGTTCCGACAGTTCAATGCACTTTTTCTATCTTCGGCCAGTTAGGAAGCGGAATAAGAAACGGAGAGTTGGATTATTCTGGGGCGGCACCTTTACATATATTAGAATACATAAACCAAGGGTCTATTATATTAGATGTAGACCAAAGTTCTACGAACAGAATCACTCAACTTACTCAGTCGTTTAATATAACAAGGACGCCTATCTATGATTTAAAACAAAAAACGAGTCAAAATTATTATGCGCCGACCCAAGTTATAACTCAAACCCCGATAGAGATGTCGACCAGTTTTACGGTAGAGATAGATGATTTTGATACCGCTAATATGATTGATAATACTAGAAGTGGTGTATATAAAAGAATAAGCAGTTATATCCGAACCCCAAACAGGGCGACAGATGGTTTACAAGATGAAGTCGACGACTTTTTATTAGACCATAATGGCGACATCTTGCAAGGTTTGGAATACGCGACCGCTTATCAGTTTGCGCCGCTTTCCGGTAACTTGATATCCGAAAGTATCAAAACATCAATAGACGGATTGTTGGTTGTCAATTTGGAATTTAAAAATTATTTAAAATAATGGGCAAAATATTTTCATACTCAAGCATAGGGACTCCGGCTGGCGACGACCCCGTTTTTATAGGGGACTACTCTACCGATAACGCCAACCCAGAGATCAAATACGCTACTACCGACAATCTTTTTAAAAGGGACACGATCTGGGCCAAAGACGTAAACGGCCTCAGCTTGAAAGACGATGGCGGCACTTTAAGTTTGATAATCGCAGACGGCGGCAATATCGGTGTCGGCACAACAGACGTTGAATCTTGGGATTCTAATTATAGAGTTTTTCAATTTGGGGTAGGAGCTATTGCGGGGCATCTAACTTCTTCTAGTTTGGATTTTTATAACAACGCGTATTGGAACGGGTCGAATACCAAATACAGAAAAACTGGAGCCGCATCCGTGATTCAGCTTAATTCCAGTGGCGAAATGTATTTTGCTGTTACCGCATCTGGGACTATAGACACGAACATAACATGGAGCTATGCCTTAGCCATAGACAACTCGGCTCGGGTGGGCGTCCAAACAACCACTCCTTCTTTTCCTCTAGATGTTAATGGCCAAGCACAAATAGGAGCGGGAGACGATAAAACTCCCGATTCCGCTGGAGACGGTCATTTGATGATTAATGGAAGTGGTTATGTCGGGTTTTTTAGCTTAGACGGTTCCGCTGGGTGGTTAGGTCATAATTCTGCTAGCCGAAGTTTGTATTTGGCGACAGACGAAACTGCCCGATTAACGATCACAGGTGCGGGTTTAGTAGGGATAGGGACAACGAGCCCATCTGTTACTTTTCATACCGTGAGGGCTTCTTCGGGAATGGTTGCTCGGCTAGAAAACACTTCTGTAACAAATTCTATCTTAGAATTCAAAAACAGCACACCTACTACTTATTATATAGTAGGCGGCCCTTCTAATTTAATTCTAGGAAACGCCACGACAGCAGGAGCGACGACTGTTAATATATCGACGAATGGAAATACGCATATAGGAGGAGCGGACGCTTCTTTCAAACTGCAAGTCACCTCCACCTCTTACCAAGCAGCCCGAATCAACTCGAACGCAACCGCCGGAGGAGCGATATCGATATTAAGCGACAAAACAAACCCTGCAAACCTTCTTTTATCGTTTTCTAGGACCGTGAACAGCACCGCTAATGTAAACTGGATGGCGGGAAATTTTTATAGCAGCGCTTCTTATTTTGGCATACATTATAAAAACGCGGATCTAAAAGATACGAACGCCAAATTTGATACGTCGACGATTGCCAATAATCTGTTTTACATAAATACTTCGGGAGACACTTATATGCGAGGGGGCGTGAATACCCATACCCCGGCTGCCTCTACCGGCCATAACACAGGAAGATTTGTTCAATGTTTTGATACTATAGTGACCTTATACGACGGTAAAATTGTTACTTATGTTGCTCCACTTGGCCCTCCTAATGTTCCTGCTACCACCTTGGGGTCTGGAAGTTCTACTGTATATCCTGTTGCGGTAGGGGCTAAAAGGTTAGTTTTTAGCGAACATGCAACCATGGGAACAAAACTTTCTTTGGGAATCCATTCTTTGGCTCCTTACGATGGGAAACTAATAAAATTAAAAATGACACCTTCTGCTACTTTTGCTGAAAGCGTTAAACTTGGATTTTATACCGGAGCCTCCGCTGTAGACTTATCTCCGTCTGCGGGAGATGTCACTGTCACTAGCTATACATATGCGACCATAGCGAATACTTCGTTGGTAGCCGATACTGTTTTAACTGTTAACGCTTCTGATTTTACCTCTGACTCAGGACTTAGTTTTTCAGAAGACGATTTTCTTTCTTTCTTTATTGAGCCAGCAGGAACCAGCGCAGGTGCTGATGCGTTTTTAAGAATTTCTAGTGTTTTTGAATTCCAAATTACGTAATGGCAACTCAATTTATAAAATACGAAAACGCTTTGCTAGAGTTAGAAGGAACTACTATACTCGCTGACTCTGCCACGCTAGGTTTAGAGGTTTCTTTGGAGCCTATAACAGATGTTACAGGCGCTGTTTCTCGTTATGCTCAACAAGGTCCTATTAGGGGAACTCTATCTTTCGATCATTATTGCACCGGAACTTTTCACGATTTTCTCAACCCAATCACCGCTATAGAACACACAGGCGAACCTTTGCAAGGAAGTTTAGGCGGCGTTACTTTCCAAAGTGGATATGTCAAGTCCTTGAGTTTCTCGGTTCAACCTTTTCAGCCTATTGTTTTTTCTTCGGAAATAGACATCTACGGAGAGTTGACCGCTCTGCATGACAGAGGAGACGAAGACGCAGCAAGAAAACTGCTGCCAAGCTATCCTGAAGATGTCCAAATTTCCCATGCTTTGCGGTCTTATCTGGCTGGAGATGACATAGGTATCAGTAACCAAGTCTCTTTTTCTTATTCCGCTTCGGCGGAAAGGAATCCCGTCGTTACAATCGGTAACGAGTTACCTTATAGAGTCACAAAGGAAAATGTAAGAATCCAAATGGGTATACAGGGAGAAGATTTTGGCAATATTTTAAAAATAACAGGCAACAATGCTGCATTAAGAATCCAAGTTTACGATGTTTACGGCAACTCTGCTTTAGCGGAATTCGGCTGCACAGGCCAAATCCATAGCAACGAATTATCGGTGTCTTCAAATGGGTTTATGCAAGGGGGCCTCTCTTTGTCGCAAGAGTATTTAACAGGGAAGGCGGTTGTTTAATATGCTTAACTCAGGAATAACAAACATAACTCCGCCCGACCCGTTTGAAGTGGGCGATAGCTATAAGCCTTTTGATATCTCTTATTTTTCTGGCTACACTTCCGCCGGAACGGAATACCCTGCTTCACAAAGCGACTCGGGACACTATTATTATACGGGTGTAGCGGCGACATCAACAACCTCTAGCTTGCCGTCTGCAACAAACTCCCCTTGGACTAATAAGTTTTTTGGAGAAAGTTCTTACGGCTCCACTTCTGTTTCATTTAAAAATGAATATTATGATATTCAATTCGGAGATGGTTATTACAATTACTTAAGCAAAAGCGAAAACAGTTTACGCGCAACTTTTAATTTGGGATTAGAAAAAAGAAGCGACAAAGAAGCTAAGGCTATTATACATTTGTTAGAAGACTCTTTTAACAAAGGGGATAAGCCTAGTGGCGGATATACCGGCGTATACTGGACCCCTTTCGAACCTTATGATAAGGAGCATGAATTTTTTGTAGAGCAGTTTGATAATTCTTTAGATTATCCAAACGTAAATACCATATCTTTTTCTTTTTACAACGAAACGGAATCTACCACAGATTGGAGGGATTTTTATGTGCCGTTCGATCAGACCAAAGGTTTTTTCGAAATCGGCGATGCGTATTCGGGCCATGATATAATTTTTGCAAGTGGATCTGATTATGGAAAATACACAAGTGGTTGGTATTATAATACTGGCGACTCAGAAGTGACAAGCACCTCTAATAATGGTCCGGCTGGGGCTTCGTCTTTATGGGCTAAAGATTTGTTTTATTTTTCTGTCAACAACGGAATAGTGTTTGGAGAATCGCCTCGTTATTATAAACAACAAGTTTCTAATGATTTTTTTATAAGAGTAAACGATGGCATAAACAAAAGTCTTTTGGGTTTGAATTTTACATTAATAGGAAGAACAGACAAAGAGGCGAAAGCTATAGTTCACTTTTTAGAAAAACACAGAGGAAAGGATCAATTTTTATTTACGCCGCCCGCTCCTTATAATGAGCAAAAAGTATTTGTTTGTCCGTCTTGGGAGCATAGCCTTGTTTTCAAAGACAATAACGCCGTGTCTGTTTCATTTTTGGAACAGCCTATAAATTATTTAACAGATGAAGTGGAGTTTTTAAACCTTATAACTATTGATCCTTATTTACCATTATGAGCACACCTTCTACGGTAACAAATAGAGCGCAAGGCAATACCTATATAGGCGTTACCGGCATGGAGATAGCCGTGCAAACTGGTTTCGCTATCAGGACTGGGTTTTACCTTACTAATAGCGGTAATTCGACCGTGTTGATGGATTTAGAGTTGGCCTCTACCGAATATGATGCTTTCGATTTTATATCAGGGCAAGATAGTCAGGTCGTTATTCCTGCTGGTTTCTCTAAACTTATAGGTTTTGACTTTTATGGTCTTAAAGACTCTTCTGGGCCAATGGCTGTTAGCGGCCCCGCCGGAACAGGGGCTTATATCACTTCTGTGGATTTAACTTTCACTTCCCAGCAAGACGGCTCTCTCGACGAGACTTTTTATTCTTCAGCCCCCTCTTCAGGAACGATGAGGTTAAACATAACAGGTTTTGTCACCGGTATTTATAACGACACCCAAGAGTTCGAACCTTCTCATCCGAGCGGGTTTTTAGTTGAAACTGGTTTTTATGACAAATCTGGCTCTCCTTATCAAAAGATGAAATGGGAGAATCCGTCTACTGGTTATTATTTTGAAAAATATCAACTACAAAACTCTAGCGATGGAACAGAAAATTGGTCTAACTTACAATCGTTGTCTTTCGATTCCACTTCGTTTTCGACGCAAGTAGACGACAATACTATTTATACTTATTACTATGGAACCCCAACAGGGTTAATTGGAAACGATGCTTACACAGGTACAGACCTTTCTTTCAATACTACTTATTATTATAGGTTGAGAGGGGAACATTATGATTCTGTCAACGATTCTTTGTTGCTATCCCAAAGCGATTGGGTTTATGGTTATCCTGTGTCCAGCTTCAGTCAGGATATAAGTGACATTCATGTGCTGACAGGTCTGGTCTCAGGCTCTCTGACGTTACCTGCTGGTGGCGACCCCGACGGAACGATAAATTGCGACGTGGGGGAAAGAAAAGCCATGGAGATATTCCTTGACAACAACGAAAAAAATGTCAATTTAAAGGATCGTTTTGATGCTGAGCTTGTTTTGAGAGGTATAGATACTACTTATTTCGCTTCGGCTGAAGCAGATTATTCGTTTACAGGTGTTCATTTTATTATTCCCGAAGGGTATGTGGTAGGTTCTGATGATTCGTCCAAAGCCGCGATAGAGACAGGGGATATTATAACAGATTCCGATGCCGGAGAAGTAAAAACACTACTTATATTAAAACAGAATTCAACCATAGCGGGCAGAGGCGGAGATGGAGGCGACGGCGGCCACACAAATATCGCTAACGTTTCCATCGAGGGTTCAATAACTGTTCCTCCTACTTTTAATGTCTCTGAAGTTGCAGTGGGTAGCGCGGGATCAAACGGAACAGCGGCTATCAAAATAACAGATTCTAATATTTCCGAGTTCCAGATATGGGCGGATTTGGATTCTAATATTTATGGCGGAGGAGGAGGCGGCGGCGGAGGAGATAGCACTTTTTACTCTAGTTCTGTTTTGCGGTTTTACAACTCTAAACAAGAAGGTTTGTCAAGTGCCACTTATTTTACTCAGGGCGAAGGCGATAACGAGATGTTGATATTCGACAGGAGAGGCGTCTTTTCGGTTGAGCACCCGCAATTAGGCCCTGGATCGCTGTATGACACTGTTCCCACAGCCAATATTAAAGGCGATATGTATGGAGGAGTAGGAGGAGGAGGACAAGGATTCTATTCAGTAGGAGGAAAAGCAAAAGGGTTTGGGGACAAGACTTACGACGGAACAAAAGGCAGTCTCGTCGGATTCGGAAAAGGGCAGCAAAATAGCTTTCAAAACAGGATGGGAGCAGGAGGAAACGGAGGGGCCTTTGGGGAAGCAGGGAAAAAGGTTGAAAACCAAGATGTTCCGCCTGTTATGCGAGCCACCTTGGAAACCTCTTCGTTCGAAGGTGGGTTGGCCGGATACGCCATAGACGGAACTACCAATGCTAATTATAGCAAAGCTAATTTTCGTTCTAACCTATTCTTTATCTCTAAAAAGTCGAACATAGAAGACATAAGAGGCTTCGTCGCTCATTGGGATGCAAACGATACCGACAACATTTACGATACTTACAATTCTTCTACTGTCAGTGTCGGAGGCGAAACAATTGAAAGGTGGTATCCTAAAAACAACCATGCCAGTTTATCTGCTTATATTTTAGGTGGAACAACGAAACCTATTTGGCAAACATCCAGTTCTTTTTTCAACGGACATTCTTATGTAAGATGGAGCGGAACGAGTATGTCTGCTACTTTTCAATTTTTAGTGGGGACATCTTCTCCTCGCTTGTTTTCGGCGATGAAAAGTTTTGAGATTTTTTATAATATTTTACCTTTTGACCCGCATAGCAGCGGAACTAGCCAATTCCCTGGTAACGATAAAAACCATACAAAAGATAATTTTATCTTACACAAATGGTCTGGAAGCGGACAGAACGCTCAGTTTAACTCTTATATGTATGACGACAGAGGAAAAATAGTAGAAAACGCCGGATTAGATTCTTATTCGTCCTCTTTTCAAGACGAGCACTTTGCCAACAAGGGTCTGAGACGACCCGACTCCTCTTTCGTTTATAATATTTCTGGCGCAGAAATAGCCCCCAACGTGCTGAGCTATAAAGTGTTCAATAACGAACAAAAAATATACGATACAATCATTCGTAACAAATTCTTTTCTTTCATCGGTAACCCTGTTTTAGGGAAGGTCTCGGGAAGTAAGAGTATGTCGTTTGCTATTTCGGATATCGTAATTTTCAATAAAAAACTAAATGAAAACGAACGAAAAGCCGTCAACGCCGGTCTTTCCAGCAAAAACAAAAACATAAAAACTTCTACAACCGCAGATCTTAACGACGAAGCCAACAGAAACAGGCTTAGAGATAGAAACGGGTTTGCTGGGTTTATTTTTCTTAATAGCTAATTAGTATACTTATATGCCAAGTCAAGAACATAATTCAGAATTACTAAACTTACTTCCCAATACTATCATCGAACTTTTCGAGGTAGACTTAGGCGAACAAGACGGAATGTATAGATTTCATTCTGGTGTAATTTCTACGGACCCACTTATTTTCGACGGCAAGCCCTTTTTCCCTTTGCCGGTCGATGCCTCTGGGTTCGAAAAACGCAGTGATGGACAGCTATCAAGGCCTATTCTGGTCTTTGCTAACCCAGACGGACTTATAACCGATATCTTAAAAGGCCGCAAAGACCTTGTTGGCAAGACTTTTATCCGAAAAAGGGTTTTTTTGAAGTTCTTAGACTCTGTCAACTTCCCTAATAATTTTAACCCTTTTGCTATCCCCGATCCTGATGCGAGGTATGAAAACGAAGTTTTCATCATAAACCGTAAAACAGAGGAAAACAAGTTCTATATAGAGTTTGAATTAGCCTCTCCTTTAGAAATGGAAGATGTGAAGCTTCCTACTAGAGTCATGCTTTCTAATTATTGCCCTTGGAAATACAGAGGGCTAGGATGCAGGTATGGGCAAAGATCAGACTTCCTAGACCCAGAGCCCACGATAGACAACGACAACATAACGAAGACGCAGCCTTCTACTTTTTTTGTATCCGGCTCCGACAAACTAGGAGACTTGGGAATGCCGGTCGCAGATGAAAACGACAAGATGTTTTGGGAGCAGAACGGCTATAACCTGACAGCTATGGTGTGGAGAGGCGACTACGACAAAACAGTAAGTAACTATATAGTAGGAGACTCGGTCAGAGTCAAAAGCAAGATCTTCAACTTGGCGAAATTGGAAATGTCTGACCTAGATGAGGATTTGGTTGATGAGCCGGATATGTTTTTTGTGTGCATAGCAAACGCGCCTTTGGATAGTGATCCGAGATATAAAAAAGAGTATTGGTCGCAAGACCAGTGCAGTCATACTTTGGATGGTTGTAAAAAAAGATATAAGTTTTATGGAGAATATAAAAAAGGTTTACCATATGGTGGGTTCCCGTCTATCGAAGCCTTTAGATTTAGATGACATCTTCAAAAAAATCAAAATAATTTGCAAAAACAACCCAAAAGAAGAATCTTGTGGTTTGGTGTCTGAAAATGGCCTGCATCATTTGGAGAATGTTTCTGAATTTAAGGCTTTTATTTACGAGATAAACCCTGTTGATTACAAAAAAGTAAGAGATGAGGGCGTTGTTTCTATTTTTTGGCACTCTCACGCTATAGGAGGAGCTATTCCTAGCCCTATGGATACAGAGTATTCTCTGAATTCTGATTTACTTTGCCTAATCTACTCTGTTAAGTATGAATGTTTTTCTATTTTTGACCCGCTATCTTCTGATATTATTTATTTTTCTATTTAAAAGTGTAATATATAGTAATGACAGAAATTTTCATAGAGGGAAGATTAGGCAAGATTGTAGGCAATTACCATAAACTGAATTGCCTCACTCTCGGGGAAGTTTTTGATGCGATAGAGTGCAACACTGGCAAATTAAAAAAATATATATCACTAAATAAAAGACGGATGTTCTCTGTCTTTATAGACGATAAGCTTGCCGATCCAGACTTCTTCGCAGAAGAAAGGGTGAAGAATAAAAAAATAACCATCTTGCCGATCTTAATGGGAGCTATCGGTTTGGCTACGGTTTCTGCCCTCAACATAGCGGCGCTAGGAACAGCTTCTGCCGGTTTCACTGCGGCAGGGTTTATCGTAGCGGGCTTGATAAGCGCCGCGTTTTCGTTCGGACTGAGTCTTCTTATAAGCAAGCTTATGGCCCCTGACGATCCTAACGCAATAAATACCACTTCGTTCTTATTCGGTCCCCCAGAGAATGTGGCTGAACAAGGCGGTCCTGTTCCTATAGGATACGGAAGATTGATGGTAGCGGGCAAGATAGTATCTGTTAACGCTTTGAATGTCGACAAGTCTTTGTTCGAAGATCAAGATTTTTACAACACTATAATGCGCAAAAACCAAACCGTAGCTTCTGACTCTTTGGACAATGTCGAAGGAGGGTCTGCTTCTAATGCACATCCCTAACATACTATGAGTGATTTCTTAACATCTAATTCTAAAAACTTTTTCAAGTCTTATGCAGATAAGATCGAACAAAAAAAAGGGGAAAATATTTACTCCGACTACTTTTCTTTTTCGGATGATAATATATCTTACAATAATATATGGGACCTTCTAGGCACATCTTTGATATGCGCTAGCGCCGATTTACATGATGGTGGCGAACTCTTGGAATCGGTGTCTCTTTATCAAACCGTAGATCTAATAGGAGAAGGAGAGGTAGAAGGTGTTTGCGATAAAAATGGAGACCTAATTAGAATAAGCAATGATCCCTCTAAAAATGAAAATCTATTTAAAGGTATTTATTTAAATGATATACCTGTAAAGAATACTTATTCTGAATCCCTAAACTACAACAGGGTCTTCACTGACATAAGACTTGGAACCTTTGACCAAGATTTGTTGTCGAGTTTCGAAAAATACAGTTTAAGCTTTACCAATTCTTATCAGTCTTTCGAGGCGGGAGCTGTTCTTTACGGCCTTAATAGAGACAACTTTAATACTTCGCTAGGCAGTGAACTCTGGACTACTTTAAATGGCAAAGTCATAGGTATCTTCGCTGACAGCCACTCGCGAGCGGCTTCGTTCAAAGGTAACCATGCCGTGCCTGTATACAAAAACAATGGCATGCTTCAAAGTTTGAAATCTGCCGAAAAATTTCAGAATGTCAGGTTTTCGCATTTAGTCACGAACGACAACGTTTTGCTTGTCAATGTGAATATGGCGTTGAGTATGTCGGGTAATTTCAAAGGAGATACCCTTTCCAACTCTGTGAATTTCGTCATAAAAGTAGGATACGATGGCGATGAAACTCTCCTCGGTGACGGAGGATCTGTTGTTTATGTCTACTGCTCTATAGATGGGATAGCAACCTCTGAATACGTTAGGACCTTCACTATTCCTCTTCCTCCTTCGATAGAAGGCATAGATCGTAAAGTAACCGTTTTCAGGGTAGATGGAGAGGTCGTCATTTCAGATACAACAAGCAAGGGAAGCTATAACAAATCTTTGGTTGTCAAAAGCATCTCGGAAATCTTGCCTGAAAAAATTAACTATACTAATTCGTGCGTCATAGGAAGCATCGTGGACGCCAGAGGATTCTCTCGGATACCTAAAAGGACTTATGATATGAAACTAACGAAGATCAAGGTTCCTTCTAATTACGATCCCGAAACAAAGATTTACTCAGGGGACTGGAACGGTGAGTTCAAAAAAGATCTTTATTGGACAGATAATCCCGCTTGGATTTTATACGATCTGATGACTAATAAGAAGCATGGTCTTGCAAAATACGATTTCAAAAAGTCTTATGTCAACAAATGGAACCTCTATTCCATAGCAAAATACTGCGACGAGTTAGTCCCAACTGGAGAATCTAGTTTCGTCGATCCTTTGGATTTTACAATCGATTCCGAAGGCACGAAAGTAACATTCGACGATTCTTCATCTTTATTAGGGGAAGAGTCTTATATGAACAGGTATCCAGAAGGAGCCACTGTTTGTTTGTATCAGTTAAACACGGAAAGCAACGGGTCAGGCACCGACATTGATACGGGCTATAAAAGAATAGTATATAAGCCTGTTTACAATAACACTACCAACGCTTTTTCGTTTACCATTCTATCGGAACCTCCTTCTACCGAAATCTTTGAAACATACCCTTCTGTAAAAAGGTCCTATATATTAGACCCAAAAGGGTTGTCGGCCAGAAACTGGATCATATCTAATTGGATAAATTCTCAGGATTCAGACGAGAAATATATCTCCGATTACACGGTAGGCTTAGCTATATCTCCTACAGCTAAAAGCGGAAAGGCCATTGTGCAATCTTTTTCTAATTATGACATATTAGAAAGCAGATTTTCGTGCAATATTTACATGGACAGGTTCCAGCAAGCTTTAGAAGCGATGAATACTATTTCGTCTATATTCAAAGGCATAACCTATTGGGCTAATAATAGTATGTTTGTATCTCATGATAAGAAGAAGGACGCTATCATGTTATTCAACAACGCAAACGTCAAAAATGGTTTGTTTTCTTATAGCAGCAGCGCCAAGACAGCAAGAAGCACTGCCGTATTAGTAAGGTATAACGACAAAACTGACAACTTTAAATCCAAAGTTACGTATATAGAAGATTCCGCAGGCATGAGGGAATACGGGTTTTTACTAAAAGAAGTTGCCGCCTTAGGTGTTACATCTAAAACCCAAGCAAAAAGAATAGCAAAATGGTCTTTATACACAGAACAGACGGAGACAGATTTGGTTCAGTTTTCCACGGGAACAGAAGGCTCTATTTTGATGCCTCAAGATGTCGTTAAGATCCAAGATAAGTTGAAGTCTACAAAACGATACGGAGGAAGAATTGTCGATTTAAATTATGCCGCGAAACAAATAACACTAGACAAAGGTATAAAAGAAAACATAGTAGGTCAGACCCTGACTGTAGTGTTGCCTAGGGAAAATAAAACCATGTCCGAGATAAACAAGGAATCAAAGAGCAGGGTTCGTTTTTCCTTGGATGCTTTGCCTCAATCTGAGCTAGATAAACAAAGACAATCCCAGATAAAGCAATATACCATCGCGTCAGTGACGGATAATAAAGTCATAACTATCTCCGAAACTACGGATGAGGATTTTAATTCTTTGAAAAGGGGATTTTTATGGTCCGCTCAAAATAACAGCTCCTCCCTTGGTATTTCTGAAACAGAGTATAGGGTGTTAAATGTCATCGAATCTACCCAGAACGAATATCAGGTGACCTGCATGCTCTATAACGAAAGCAAGTTCGAAGCAATAGATCTCCAAAAAAACCTCACAGAAGATCAAGATTCCCAACCTCAAAAAGTTATCGTCTCAAGCCTTCCCTCGGCTTTGTCTGGGTCAGTAGCCAGCGAAGGATTAGAAATCGCGACCAGCGATTATTACGATTCGAGATTTACGTCTAAAAAAACAGATTTCGATGTGGAAATGAAAGTCAACTTTTCTGAGTTGATAGGGCCAAACATATTAAACTCGGAAAATACAGGAGGCTATGTCGTAGAGGTGTATAAAGATGGTCAGAAGGTTCGTTTTGCGTTAGACGGTTATGACAATACCGAGTTCGTGGTTTTCTTGGGAGACAGAAGATCTTTCAAAAATACTAATTATGAGATATACAGATACGATACAGACTATAAATTAGAAGATTTAGATATTTAAAATGGCTTTCAATAGATTCATTACTCAGACCCCTGACGATTACGGCGCAGCCTTACAAGTCACAGGGTTCAAAATAGAAAACGAGCAGAACGGTTACCCTAATCAGGAGCCGTTTCCTTTTAATGCTTCTTTAGGGTTGTTTTCGAGCGGCAGCGGTGTCAGCAACGCTATTACGGTTGCTAGTGGTGAATTTTATAAAGAACTTCCCTTTATATCTTGGGACCTGACTAATCCGTCTGACGGCTATATCTATCAAGACAGCGAGATTCCTTCTTTGTCTTTTTTTAGCGGCTTTGATATTTCGTTGGCTGACGAAACAGGTATGCTTATAAAAACATTGGCCAGTGGTTACAAAAAAACACATTACAGGCTAGACGTAAAAGAAATAACAAATGACTTTTTCAACACGAAATCTCCCGACCCTAGGAGGTTCAGATTAAATGTCGTTTCTAACGATTATTACGGAAGAACCGATACTGGAATTTATTTTTTAAATTCTCCTCGTCCGAATGTAACGGGAGGATATATAGATGTCGATACTAATGTCTTTATAGACCCATACCTTTCTAAAATATCGGGGATTAAAAATATAAAATATTTTGCATCTATTTACTCAGGGTTTGATATAGAAATAACAGGGTCAGGGCAATCATCCTACCAAACGACTTATGAAAAACAAATACAAGGCAGAGAAGGAGCCTCTTTTGATAAATCCTTAGCTCCTTTGAGCTTCGATTCTGGTTTTTATTACGCGGTTGTCGCGGAGGACCAATACGGAACAGGAAATGCTTATTATTTTCCTTCTTCGGTTCGCCCTTACTCAATAGACCCTTTGAGGTATAACGTCACACCATCTGGCCTCAGAGGAAAAGTCACGGTCACGAGAGACCCTGTCAACAGGGCGGTGCAAACAAAATTCGTAGGAGCAATAAACAGGGATTTTTACAAAGGAGAGACAAGATACGAAGTGTCTGTCGAAGAAAGCGGTATCGTAAAAAGAAGAGAATCTATTTTCACGCAAGCCCCTTCTGTAAAAGGTGTCCAAAAAATCACGCACGGGACAGGTCAATATCGATTAGACGGAAGATCCCTTTCGTCCTCAAGCTTCCCTTTTTATGGGCAGGATTATTACTATAGCGGTTCTAATTCTGATCCTGTTTTTAGCTCATACAACAACACGGGGCTACAATGGACCGACCATACTCTAGTCATAGACCAAAACGACTTATTTCCTACCAATTTCGCGACAGGGCAAAGGTCTGTTACGGAGGTAGCTATTGCTGCCGGTAATTCTAGTTATTCTGAAGTATACTTAGGGCTAGGTTTTGATGGTGACGAGTTTGTCTTTTATCCTAGCGGCGGATACTGGGATTCAGGCATACATACTGGGGTTTACACCAACCAAGCGGTCGGCGGCACATATGTTTATGAATATCCTAGTTCTGGTCCTAGTGGTCCGAGTGGTCCGAGTGGTCCTGCTAGCAGCGGCTATCTGACAACTATAACAGGTTTGACGGGATCGCTTATCGCTACTAACTTATCCGGCTTTGTTTTGACCGAGTATGAGCCGAGGTTTTCTTACGATGTTTATAGCAACAATAACTACACATTCAAAATCAGACCCATAACCGAAGACGGAGATTTGGGGACATTTTCTGATCCTGTTTACGCTTCTTCTGAGGACATTTTGTTTGCTATCACTGGCGCAGGCTTCAGCACAGGCTTGTTCGACGGCGACCAAAGAAGCGGCGTGGCGGTTTACGATCCAGATGATGACAATTTAAATATATCAAGCGAGGTAATCATCTCTGGAGACAAAATAGGAATAAATCAATACTATCCAGAATCAAATATCCATGTCAACGACGATGACCCAACTGGCTCGTTAGCTCGGTTTGATTATAGCGGGGATCAAGTTTTAGAAATTTTTGCCGACTCTTCTATATCTGGAGGAAGAAAAGGTTGTAATGATTTTGTTGTTTCTACTTCTGGGTTTGTGGGTTTTGGAACCGATTCTCCTACTTTTAATATTCAAACAACTGGCGATGCTCTGATACATGATGTTAGAGTCGGCAGAGGTGGCGGCGACATAAGCACAAACACGGTAGTTGGGGCAAGTAGTTTTGGCGATAATACCGCTGGGACTTACAATGTTGCTGTTGGACCTTTTTCTTTAAATCTTAATACGATAGGAAACTGCAATGTCGGGATAGGCCATTCTGCTCTGCGAAGTAATACTACAGGCGATGATAATGTGGGCATTGGTATCTCTGCTTTATGTTCTAATACCATAGGCTGTTCAAACATAGCTATAGGCAAACAGTCTATGTTAAATAGCTCTGGCGCTACATGTTTTAATATAGGTATAGGAGCTTGCTCTCTCCTCGGCAACACTGGGAACGAGAACATAGCAATTGGCCGTTTCTCTCTGCAAGCTAACACAACTGGAGGTTGTAATATCGGAATCGGAAGTTTAGCTTTAAACTTGAATACGATAGGAAGCTGCAATGTTGCCGTTGGTTGCCAAGCTCTTTATGGTAATACTACTGGCAATAATAATATTTCTGTGGGTTATCAGTCTTTAAGAAACAATACGACTGGGTCTTGTAACGTAAGCATAGGCACTTGCTCTTCTTACTGTAATACATCCGGCGCAGACAACACGGCAATTGGTTATCAGGCTTTATACTCTAATTCAATCGGCAAATGTAACATTGCAGCAGGGTCTTGTTCTTTACGTTCAAATACTATTGGTTGT
>Ga0114918_10002230_pt1 | contig 17394 bp, 37 predicted proteins | sample LantaG_FD_87015 | JGI IMG/M metagenome (GOLD analysis project Ga0114918, IMG submission 87015) | Deep subsurface microbial communities from Baltic Sea to uncover new lineages of life (NeLLi) - Landsort_02402 metaG | ecosystem: Environmental > Aquatic > Marine > Oceanic > Sediment | place... | reverse complement strand
TGGTATGGACCTGATTATTCAGATCGTGAAAATAGATTTCCCGATTGTTATCAAGAATATGTTGTTAGAATGAATGAGATGATGAAAATTTCTGGACCAAAACCAATCAAATTAGTTGCACCATTATTAGGAATGTCAAAAGAATTAATAGTTGAGATTTTAGAAAAAGAATTTAAAATCCAATTAACAGATATGCATAGCGGATATGATGAACCATGCAATTGTGGAGAAAAATGCCAATGCTCGGAGGGGTGTTAATGGAATTTAATGAATATCAAAAAGAATGTAGAAAAACTGATGTTGGTACTTCAGCACAAGACTGTTTAAATCCCGGATGGTTATATTATGTTTTGGGAATTAATGGAGAAGCTGGAGAGTTAACTGAAAAAATCAAGAAACTATTTCGTGATAAAAATGGTATTGTTGATAAAGACTTTCTTGAAGATATTAAAAAAGAAATGGGTGATGTTTTGTGGTATATGGCAAGACTTGCAGATCAATTTGATGTTGAATTTAATGATGTTGCAAAAACAAATATTGAAAAATTAGCAAGTAGAAAAGAACGTGATAAACTACATGGGGATGGAGATGATAGATAGTGATATGTGATTATGGTTGTGGATTAGAAATATTCAAGAATTAAAAGAAAAAGTAAGGAGATTTGATAATGAGTGATAAAAATTGGGATATATATTTTCATAATATTTGTAAAGCTGTTTCAAGTAATTGTAAATGTTTATCTAGACAAATTGGAGCAATTTTAGTGAGAGATAAGTCAATTGTTTCAACTGGTTATAATGGACCTCCGAGAGGAGTTATACCATGTGATGAAAGATGGTTTGTTGATGAAAATATGAAAAAGAAAGCTGGTTTTGAAAAGATGACTATTGGAGAATTTAACTCTCTTTATAAAAGTAAATTGGAGGGCGTTTGTCCACGATATGTCGATGAAATGGGATTCAAATCAGGTGAAGGTTTGGAGTGGTGCCCAGCAGGTCATGCCGAGGAAAATGCTATTTTAAATGCAGCCAGAAATGGAATCAAAACAAAGGGGTTGAAAATGTATATGGATTGTCAAATACCTTGTAAAAATTGCTTAATTAAAATAATTAATTCTGGCATTGAAGAAATTATTGTTACAGGTTTTAAATATTATGATATTTCTTCTGAATATTTATTAAAAGAAAGCGGGTTAAGAGTTAGAGTATATAACCATTTAAAAGAGAATAACTAAGATGAAATATAGTGGAAAAGTTTTTATAAAGAAATTATAAAAAGGAAAATAAAATGAGAAAATTAAAAATTGGTATGCATAGATTTACAGATATATATGTAGCAGATGAACCCGGAGCAGGGGGTGCCTGTCATGAGTATTATATTTCTCCAATTGATCTATCAAAAGAAGATTTGATTGGAGATTATGGTTTTGTGAGATTTCAAAATGGTCCTATTGGTGAAGAAGGTTCTAATGGATGCTTTATGGAAGATCTTCTTAATATTGTAGTTGATAGATTGGAAAGTTTTCAATCTGGAGATTTTGCATGTAGAGAAAACGCTTTGGCATTGACAAAAATTCAAGAAGCATTACACTGGTTGAATCACAGAACAGCTGATCGCATTGATCGAGATGTTGAAGGAAAGTTTGTAAAATGATAGATGTAAATACAGTATCTCAAAACAAAACTCATTTTTTAAGAGCCGTTGAACTTATAAAACATGCAAGGGATGAATACAATGTACCATCTGAGAATTGGCCTTATCCAACAGATATGAGATTTGGAATTCCTAATGATCATTATTATGCAGAAGTATGGACTGATGGGATGGATTGGCAACCATCATATTGGATACTTGAAGAATATAATTGTGAAAAACCCCACATTTCCCCTTTGATTATTTTTAATCATCATGAAGAAAGAAGTAAGTTTAATGATCATGACTTCGAAGAATTGGTTAGAGCTGTAACATATTATCGAAGAGATACATTATGGATAGGAAGCGATGACTGGGGAATATATTCAGATTTTACTTGGCCATATATAAATTTGTTTAAAGATGAAATAAGAAATAAAAACTGTAAGTTATATTCATTTGAACATGCATCTCAGGAAAGAGTAGTGTTCTGGATGAATATAAATTTTATTCCGGAGGAATATCGTGGAAAACGTGAAAAAAATAATAGCAGTGATAGGAACCCGACGCAGGAATAGTGAATATGCATATGAGAAAGTAGAAAAGAAATTTTTTGAATTATATAATGAGGGTGATTGGATTTGTTCAGGAGGATGTCCAACTGGAGCGGATAGATTTGCTGAAAAAATTGCAAAGAAATATGGTATTCCTATTTTAATAGTATATCCAAACTATGAGAAATATGGAAAAGCTGCTCCAATTATAAGAAATGGAGATGTTGCTAAAAACTCAGATATTGTTTTGGCATGTGTTATACATCCAGAAGAAGGAATCATAAAAGTTCTTGAAAGAACAAAAGGTGGAACTGAAAACACATTGAAAAAATTTGTAAAATCTAGAGATTATATATCAAAGGTATTTTTGGTATGAAGAAATTAGTAGTTCATTGTAAAAAAGAAGCATATGATATCTATATAGGGAGATCATCTAAATTTGAAAAACCATCTAAATGGGGTAATCCATTTATAATTGGTATAGATGGCACCAGAAAAGAAGTTATTGAAAAATATGAGAAATATTTATTGAGTAATAAAGAACTTATGAATGATCTACATGAACTAGAAGGAAAAGTGCTTGGTTGTTGGTGTAAACCAAAAGCATGTCATGGAGATGTTTTAGTAAGGTTGGCGAATATGAAAGGAGTGTTGATAGTATGAAAAGAGTAATTATTGAATCCCCATATGCTGGGAAAACAGAAGAAGAAATTGATTTAAATGAAGCATATGCAGAATTAGCTATGCATGATTGTTTAGTTAATCATCATGAGTCTCCATATGCATCACATCTATTATATACCAGGCGTTTTGTTTTAAGAGATGATGTTCCTGCTGATCGAAAATTAGGAATTGAAGCTGGATTTTATTGGAGAGATGTATCAGACAAAACAACATTTTATCAAGATCTTGGTATGACACCAGGAATGTTTCAAGGGATTGAAGACTGTAAGAAAAAGAATAAACCATATGAAATCAGAAGACTACCTGATTACCTATGGGAAAAGTTGATAGAATATTGTTATGAAGCATGCTATAACGAACCGAAAAGAAATTAATATAAAAAAGGAAAAATATGCATTTAGAAAAGCGTGTATTGGTTACTGGAGGTGCAGGATTTCTTGGTGCTCGTTTATTTGATCATTTATTAAATGAAGGGTATGATGTTCTTTGTGTAGATAATTTTTATACAGGGTCAAAGCGAAATATTCAGCATCTTTTGAATAATCCATATTTTGAAGTATTACGTCATGATATTATATTTCCTCTTTCTATAGAAGTAGATGAGATTTATAATCTTGCTTGCCCTGCATCACCAATTCATTATCAGAATGATCCTGTTCAGACAACCAAGGTAAATGTATATGGTGCCATAAATATTCTTGATCTGGCAAAACGTCTGAAAGTCAAGGTCTTACAGACATCCACGTCTGAAATTTATGGTGATCCTTCTGTATCTCCACAACCTGAAAGTTACAGAGGAAATGTAAATTGTATAGGACCGCGTTCATGCTACGACGAAGGAAAGAGATGTGCAGAGACTCTCTTTTTCGATTATTATCGTCAATACCATGTTAAAATTAAAGTTGCTCGTATTTTTAATGCATATGGTCCTGGTATGCATCCCAATGATGGGCGTGTTATATCAAATTTCATTCTTCAGGCGCTCAGGAGCGATCCCATCACTATTAACGGAAATGGATTACAAAGTCGTAGTTTTTGTTATGTGGATGATATTATAGATGGTCTGGTTAGACTCATGAATACAGAAGATGATATTACTGGCCCTGTTAATCTTGGTAATCCGGTTGAGTCTACTATGGTTGCCCTTGCAAAACAGATTATAGATCTCACTGATTCAAAATCGAAGATTATTTATAGACCTCTTCCAGAAGATGATCCCATGCAACGTAAACCAGATATTAGTCTTGCAAAAAAACCTCTTGGTTGGCATCCTAAAATTTCATTGAAAGATGGATTGGAGATGGTTATAAAATATTTCAAAGGGGTTATTAATTTATAATGGATGTATTACACATAACACAAACTAAAAATATTCCAAGCATTATGAGAAATGGTATATTTAGATGTAAACCTCTTCTTTCTCAATATTCTGAAATTATGAAAAAAGATTATGAGGATGAGTATGATGCTGAAAAAGGATTAGTATTTGGAATTCCAGAAAGTTTAAATCGTCGTGATAAATATATTAAAGATTTTTTCTATTGGAAAACTTGGGGTGATAAAAGAAATATTTTTTTAGATGACTGTGATTATGAGCAATTTACTAAATATCAAGAAATGGGACCAGCGGCGTTTAAGCATATAAAAATGGAGTCTATGCAATTTTCTGTTTTACTTATAGATATACCACATGATCCATTATATGATATGTATATACATAACCAAAGTAATTGCATGGGTGAGTTGTGGAGTGATATGGATACAAGATATGAACATTATAGTAAACCATTAACTTTAATTAATTATGATGTTGAAGCAAAACGTATAAAGAAAGTGATTGGGAATGGTGAAAGTATAGTAACTAAAAGTGGTAAAATAAATGTATTATTGAAAACATGAAAAGGAGTGAATGATGGAACTGATTTATTTAGTAGGACAAATATCACCGAAGTTTGAAGAAACTTATAGATGGAGAAGACGGGTTATTGAAAATCTAAAACACAGAGAGGATATAAAGATCATTGATCCGTGCTCCAATGATTTTAATAAATCTGTTTTAGAAGAAAAAAGATATGCAATAACTGAACAGAATCGAGAGTTCGGAATTGATGTTTTACCATCAAAAGATTTGACATATGTTTTAAATGCATCTATTGCTATAGTTAATTTAAATCATTATGATCCTGATAAAGAATTATTGGGAAGCTATTTTGAAATGGGCTGGCTCTATCTACACCCAGAGAAAACAGTTATTGCATTTGCAAATGATTTAAACAGTTATAATTGCAAACATCCGTTTGTTAAACAAACTGTTGATACGTGGTGTAAAAATGAAGATGAAGCGTGTTATATAATTGAAAAATATTTTTGTAAATTGTAAGATGTTGAGGGTATGTTTTGGAATAAAAATAAAAGGACTATAAACTATGTTATGTGATTATGGTTGTAACCAGGAAGCAACATTTATATTCAAAAACGGTAAGAAGTGTTGTTCTGACAATGTTTCTAAATGTCCAGTTATTAAAAAGATCATTGGAGATTCTCACAAGGGAATGATAATATCGGAAAAGACTAGAATGGCAGTTAGAAAATCAAGATTGGGAAAAAAGGATTCTGATGAAACTCGAAAGAAAAAGAGCGAAGCTCGCAAAGGTAAGAAGAATCCTATATATGGAAGAAAAAGATCAAAAGAAACTAGACGAAAAATAAGCAAAGCGAGAATGGGAAGCCCTGCATATAATAAATTTACAATTAAATATTTAAAGAAGAAATATCCATTTTTTTCTAAAATTGAAGAAATACGTTATAATCCAGATAAACCAAACGAGAAAGAGATTCAAGTTCATTGTAAAAATCATAATTGTAAAAACTCTAAAGAATATGGTGGGTGGTTTACTCCAATAAGTGAACAAATCTATACAAGAAAAAATTCATTAGAAAACGAAGGAAAAGACAACGATTATTTTTATTGTTCTGATGAATGTAAAAAAATATGCCCTTTATATCGTTCTAAAGGGGCTGACCCATTTAAAAATAATGAGTTGTCGTATACTTATAGCGAATTAGAAACTTGGAAAAAGCAGGTTAAGTTATTAGACAATTCACAATGTCAAATCTGCAATTCAAAGAAAAATATCCATGTTCATCATATCATCCCACAAAAATTAGAACCATTTTTCTCTCTTGATCCTATTAACGGAATATGTTTTTGTGAAAGTTGCCATTATAAATATGGGCATGGGGATGAATGTAGTAGTAATAATATAGCGAAACAATGTTTATAAAAAATATTTTACCACAGTATAAGGACTAAACAATGGAATTAAAAAATACAATAGTGATAGAAGTAGGAATGACAAGAAAACAAGCACTTCAATGTGCATCAAACCTACGTTTAAAGTTTTTTGAAAACCCGGAGGAATTTAAAATGGAATATAAAGAGTTAGTAGAAACAGTAGCAAAAGAGGCAGAAATAACAGAAGAACAGACAGAGATATGTCTCAATACTGTATCTGATTTTTTTACTACATTATCAGAAGATGAACTTACAGACTTATTAGATCTTTATGAAGAATTAGTTGAATAAGGAGATTTGAAAATGGTTGCAAGTACTGGCGAGATGAAGAATTATGTACGTAGTGAAGAAGAAGAAAAACAAATGGGGCAAGAAACTGCTGGAAGATTTAGTGAAGGTAAAATTAGGCATGATCTTGTTGCACCTTGGGCGTTGAATGAAATTGCAAGAGTTTATACATATGGAACAATTAAATATTCTGATGATAATTGGTGGAAAGGTCTCAGATGGAAGAGGGATGTTTTTGGATGTATTCTTAGACATATATGGAAATGGTTCCGTGGGGAACGAAATGACGATGAAAGTGGACTACATCATTTAGCACATGCTGCGTGGAACTGTATGACATTAATGGAATATGAAAGAAATGGAATTGGAATTGATGATCGTGTTCCATATGTTTTAGATTTAATGGATGAAGAAGAAAGAAATCGAAGAATAAAATTATGGAAAGGGTTAGCATCACAATCCAAAGAAATGGAATACAACGGATTAAATACTTAAAAAGGGGAACATAATATAAATGGAATATAAAGCAGTAATTCAAATTAAAACGGAAACGTATAATGAACAACAATATATTATGAGCAGATTTCCAAGTGCTAAATGGATAGCATTGGAAGAAAACAAAGTTATGTTTTATGTTTCATATGGAGAATATAATAAAGTGAAAGAAGTAATAAACGAATGGGAGAAATCGAATGAGTAAGAAAACAAACATGGGTGAAGAAGCAAATGCTGGTATGACACGGGATGACAGTTCAACAGCAACAAGATTGTTGGATAAAAACTGGAGTCCATTAATAGTCAGGAAGTATCAAATGGAAGGTTGGCCAATGTATATCGGCATTATATGTGATGCCAATCTGAACGATCTGGACGAGGTTGTGTATAATATTATGGACGAAGCCAAAGAGCATAATTTTGTTGATGGAAATATTCAAGGGATTAGAAATACTTGTGGTTTGTTGAGTGATCGAATCGTTGAACATTACAATAAAATAAAACGTGGAGTCGCAGAGGGTGTGATTGTTTGTTGGTATGTTGATAAATGTTTTGTTTCATCTGCATATGGTGATTTTATGACACATGAAAAATGTGCTGCAGAATTTTATCATATCGTGAATACGTTACCACATATTTAAAGGAGTTTATATTTTATGAAAAAAATTCTTAAGAGTTGGGGTTGGGAGCATTGGTTTGCAAATAATGAAAAATATTGTGGGAAAGTTCTTTATATAAATTATGGTAAATGGTCCTCAGAAGGAAGGTATCATTATCATAAAATTAAAGATGAAACCTTTTTTATAGTTGAGGGAATGCTAAGAGTTGACTATTATGATATTGGTATTAATATAACCAAGCATTCAATTATTCTTAATGAGGGTGATTCTTTTAGAGTTCCTACTGGTATGAAACATAGATTTACAGCAGCATCAAAAGATGGATGTAATTTTATTGAAGCATCAACAACGCATTTTGATTCAGATTCTTACCGTTGTGAACTTGATGATAAAGGAAATTGGATAGAATGATTTATTGTATTGATGTAGATGGAACGTTATGTACTACAACAACCAATCAGGAATATCATAAAGCCGTTCCTATTATGGATGTAATAGCAGCTGTGAACAGATTATATAAAGAAGGACATTACATCAAAATATTTACAGCGCGTGGTATGGATAGTGGTAAAGATTTTAAAGAGTTGACTAAAAAGCAATTAAAAGAATGGAATGTAAAGCATCATATCTTGATTATGAATAAACCCGCAGCAGATGTATATGTTGATGATAAATGTTGTAGTATAGATGATTTTACTTCTAAAACATTTAGGGGCAAATGGGTGTCATGAAAAAGATAGTAGCAATCGGTGGAGCAGTAATAAAAACTGCGCACGATGAATTAAAACATCTAATTAAACTCAATCAAGTTGAAATATTAATTCATAACGGAGGATCTATTTTTCATGATTTTCAAAGGACTACTGAAAAATTAGATTCACATTCATATTCAATTGATGAACTAATGATAGATCATTCTTGCAATGAAAGATCTAGTGATGATGTTTGGAATTGGATAGATGGTGACTTTGCCCCTCCAAAATCAGCTACAGGATTATGTGAAGCGAATAATATACCAGTTTTATTATTTACAGGACATGGATGTGATTTTTGGCAGTTATATGGAGATTCAAGAGAATGGGCTGATTTAGCAGTTAGAGCGTATAATAATTTTGACACCTTAGTTGAGAGATTTTCAAAACCATTTCATTATGTATGTATGGGGTCAGCAGTTATTCATCCAGAAGTATTTATAAAAGCAATAGCTGAAGCAAAACAGAAAAAATTTAGAGCTGATGTTGTTGATTTTTTAGATATGTATAGACCAAGAACTAGAGTTGCGAAATTTGGAAAGTATTATAAAATGACACATAAGGAATACTTAGAAAAATGGATAAACGAACTATAGTTTTCACAAATGGTTGTTTCGATATTTTACATGTTGGACATATTGAATTGCTAAATAAAGCAAAGGCGTTGGGTGATTTTTTAGTAATCGGATTAAATTCTGATAAATCTATTAAACAAATAAAAGGGAATAATAGACCAATTATTCCACAAGACCAACGGTATACAATATTAAAAAATCTTAAAATGGTAAATTCAGTTATGTTGTTTGATGAACCAGATCCTCTAAGACTTATTATAATGATTAACCCAGATGTTCTTGTTAAGGGTGAAGATTGGGGACCTGGTAAAATTATTGGAGAGGATTTTGTAATTGCAAATGGTGGTAAAGTTGTCAGGATACCATTGGTTGAAAATATTTCAACAACAAACATCATTAATAAAATAAAAAATGGAGAATAAAAAAATGGCAGAATTTAATAAAGCGTTTGATATAACAATGGGGCATGAAGGCGGTTATTCAAATGATGCCGACGACGCCGGAGGCGAGACATATAGAGGTATTTCAAGAAAATATAATCCACATTGGACTGGATGGAATTTGATTGATGATACAAAACCAAATATTGATAAAGCAAAATTAGATCCATATGTTAGAAATTTTTATGAAGATAAATACTGGGATGAAAATCTTCTTGACGAAGTTGAAAGTCAAGCAGTTGCTAATGAAATATTTGATACTGGCGTAAATATGGGAACCGCTAAAGCTGCTAAATTTCTTCAACAATCATTAAACTATTTAAATCGAAATGGTACTCTTTTCAATGAGTTGGTTGTAGATGGAAAAATTGGTAAAAAGACATTAGATGCTCTTGATGATGTTTTATGTGAAGGTGACGAAACAATATTATTAACCATGATGAATGTTCTTCAAGGAAATCATTATTTTGAGTATATGACCAAATCTCCAATCCAAGAAAAATTTGCAAGGGGTTGGTTTTCTAGAGTAAAATTGAGTAAATAGCGATATATTAATAAGAGGTTACTTGACAAATGCTAAAAAAAATAACTATACTAACTATAAGTTTATTAACACTGGTTTGTAGTGTATTTGCTGCAGAGCTTACTTTACAATGGACTATGAATACAGAACCTCAGGTTGAAGAATATAGAGTATTCAAACGAATAGGGTCAACACCAAATTATGATTATGATAATCCTTATGCTACAAAAAGGCATATAGATTGTGGAGTAGTTGAAGAAGGAAAATGTGAAGTTACTATGGGTGTTTCTAATGTTAATGTTTTACATTTTGTAGTTAGAGCGTATGATGATGTACATAGAGCAAGCGGAAATTCAAATGAGGTATCTTATGATCCAGAAACAGATCCGGGATTTCTAACTGCAGTATGGCAAGATGCTACAATATATGCATATCCAGTATATTTTGGAACTACAGATAAGAACATAACTGTGGATTGGTCACCTCATCCAGATGGAATAACATATGAATATATTTTATATGATGTATTTAAGAAAGTTAATACCAACGTAACAGGAGTGACAACTGAAACGTCTGTCACATTTAAACTACCAAAAACAGGTTCATATGAGTTGAAAGTAAGAGCAAAACTTTCTAACCAGACATGGGAGCCTTGGGTAACAATTGAAGGTCGATATGTTGGTTGGCCAGGTGGTGGTGGTCCTATTATTATTGGTGGAAGTTTAAGACCTCTATAATGACATGCTTGGCTGATAAAACACATCTCGTATTTGAAAAATTACCATGCATAAAGGGAAATGTGTTTTGTCCAAAAATAATAAATTCAAAGGAGTCTTGTCCTGATTGTTTTTCATGCCAAAAATGTAGTCAAGATAGATGCAATGTTTGTATAGGAGCTAATAAAGATGAGTGATGAAAATCCAAAAAATAAATTAGTTAATGATCCAAAATGGCAAGCTGTTAGAAAGAGTATGCTTGGTAAATGGAAAGAAAATCCTACATGGTGTTGTAATCAATTAAAAAAGTATCTGGGATCAGTTTCCTCAGCTAATAATGATAAATTAAAAGTTGTAATGAATTATTTGGTTGGTAGTGGGTTTCGTACTGAAAAAATAAAACACCCTTGTATAAGCGCACTAAGGATTAAAATATCAAGCGAGATAAAGAAAAGGAAGGCACAAAAACAATGGTAGAATCTAAAAGTACATATGTATTAAATCCTTTTTATGTATATAAAGGTCGAGTTCATAGAGTTGTTGATGCTGATACAGTTGATGCATATCTTGATATGGGATTCAATATTTTTACACTTCAAAGATTAAGAATTGATGGTTTTGATGCACCTGAAACTTGGCGTCCAAGAAATGAAGCAGAAGAAATACATGGCAAAGCAGCTACTGCAAGAGCAAAAGAATTATTAGATGGTTTTGAATTGATATTTACAACTTCAAAAGATGTTGGTATATATGGCCGTTTTGGCGCGTCTATTACCCTTCCTGGTGGACGTTCATTTAGCGATGTAATGATCAGTGAAGGTTTTCAAAAGAGAGATGACTATTGAAAAAATTAATGTCAGTTGAAGTAACAGGAGCAAGCAAAACTTGGTCATTTTTGTTTTATGGTGACCCAAAATATTTAGAAGAATGGAGAAATGATGGACTTGAAGTCGATGAAATTATAAACACAATTCCTGAGTGGGTTATGGATTTGGGATTAACCCGACCATGGATTTTTTTACAAGATATATTTAACTTCAAATTCCTCAAAAAATAAAATGACAAAAAAATATAAGAATAAAGCGCAATGTAGATTATGTAAAGATATTATCGAGTCAACATTTCGCCATGATTTTCGTAAGTGTAAGTGTGGTGCAATTTTTGTTGATGGGGGTAATGATTATTTTCGGCGAGGTGGTGAAATAAAGAATATAATTGAAATATACGAAGAGGTTGATAATGACAACATGGCTACAAAAACAGCAGAGTCTGATAAGAGATGATATAGATAAAAATATTTCTGATGTTTTAGAACATGGTCAATATATCATGGGACCAGAAGTAAAACAACTTGAAGATACATTAGCAAATTATATAGGATGTAAATATGCAATTAGTTGTTCATCTGGAACGGATGCTCTTTTGTTAGCATTAATGGCTCATGGAGTTGGTCCAAATACTACAATTTTTACAACACCATTCACATTCATATCGACAGCAGAAGTTGCTTCTTTATTAGGAGCATCAATAATGTTTGTAGATATCGATCCGGTTACATTCAATATCGATCCCACCAAATTAGAAGAACATCTTTCAATGTTAGAATTATATAATCAAGTAGGGCTGATTGCAGTGGACTTATTCGGTCTCCCTGCGGATTATGAGCGATTAAATGATATATGTGAAACATATGAAATGTTTTGCATAGAAGATGCAGCACAGTCGTTTGGGGGAGAAATGAATGGAAAAAAAGCAGGAAGTTTGACGACGATTGGGTGTACTTCATTTTTTCCATCTAAACCGCTTGGATGTTATGGGGATGGGGGAATGTGTTTTACTGATAATATGGTTTTTAAAAATATCATGGAATCAATTAGAATACATGGAAAAGGTAAAGATAAATATGATAATAAAAGAATAGGAATTAATGGAAGGTTAGATACAATTCAAGCAGCGATATTGTTAGCAAAATGTAAAGTTTTTAAATATGAAGTTAAACAAAGACAATTGGTTTCTAAAAGATATTATGATCTATTGAAGGATGTTGATTATTTAACACTACCACACATTCCATCTGGATTCAAATCAGCTTGGGCACAGTATTCTGTCTTGGCAAAAAATGAGGAACATCGAGAAATTCTAAGGAACAAATTAAAAAATAAAGGTGTTGATACTGCGATTTATTATCCGAAACCATTACACTTACAAGATGCATTTAGAAGTTTATGTCATGAACCAGGAGATTTTCCAATCAGCGAAGATTATTCAAAAAGAATTTTTAGTTTACCAATGCATCCATATGTAACATTTGAAGAACAACAAAAAATAGCAGAGGTGTTAAAATGAGAATGTGGTTGTGTGATCCAAAGATTTTATGTCAAAAACATTTGTGTGGTGAGCATGTTGAAATGCATATGTTTCTCGGTTCATTAAAACAAGGCAAAAAAATTGATGGATATTTGAAAAACAATCTATTTGAACCAAGAGCATTATTTCAAAGGCATGAAGATTTAAAAGATGAAATGATAAAACGTGGATATAATCACAAAAGTCGTATGAAAGATGTGGAATGTGCTTGTGTTTTAGATTTATCAGAAGAAAAACAATATTGGGAAGTTGATAAAGCTACGGCACTCAAGGACCTATTAGATAGATGTCCTGAGTGCTATAGCCGTTTTATACATTATTTTCCCCACTAACAAACCCCACCTTATATGTAATACATTGTATAATTAATTTATATGTAATGGATTACATAATCAATATAAAAATAAACCATAACCTATTGTAATATATAGATAAAAATATTTTGCATGATTTTTGCATATATAGTTATTATAATGTCTTTAATGAATTTTTAAAGGGAGAATAATGACTATGAGAAAATTTTTAAAAATATTGCTTAGATTATTAGATGTTATGTTGATATTGTTATTTTTATTAACAATTCCATCTTTTGCATCATCAATTAATATGATGCCGCTTCCTGGACCAGAAATGATGCTTTTATTTGGTAGTGGTTTACTTGGACTTGCAACTATTAGCAGAAGATCTTTTAAATAACTAATGGTGGGTGTGGTAGGATTTGAACCTACGAGGAGTTTAAAACTCACTTGATTAAAAGTCAAGTACTCTCGACCAAACTGAGTGACACACCCGTAATTTTAAACCAACACTACTTGATTTTACCCTGAGCTCTTTTTATATGCTCAGACCAACCATGTTCTTTTTTAATATTTTTCCTATCTATCAAGAGTGATTCTTTGACTGTTTTTCCATTTGTCAAAAGAATGACTAAACCCATACCTGCAAAAAACAATAATGTTATTATTATATTCATTTATTTTCCTTTCAAATGTTTCTGAGTTTTATCCTAATATAATCATAAGAGTTAAAATAGTACCACCTATTTCCATACCAATTAAAAATCCGGCTAATAAATGCATTGGATTGAAATCATTATGATGTACTGGTTTTGTCCAAGGATATCGTAATACTCTCTTTCCTCCTTCTTTGATTTTCTTTCCCTTTTCATTATATGATATTTTTTCATAAACGGTTTTTGATGAAAAGAAATACCACCCCAAAAATAAAATAATTCCAGTCATTAAAAACCACAAAGGAACCATAATAATAATATCTAGAGCATTTTCAAGAAGATCTGCACCCATAACTCGATAAGCAATTAATACTGCAACTCCAATACCAACAGGAGTTTTAACAAAATCATTGACTGTGATACTCAAGTTATTACATATTGGTTTGATCGTGCCTGTTATAAGTTTGGCCCAAACTTCTAGCTCTGTTGGGTCTACTCCTTTAACCATATTCATGACAGAATTGGCCGATTTTTTCCCTTCAATACTTTTTTGTGCTGTTTTTATAGCTTGTGTTATTTCAAAATCACTTAATTTATCAATATTAAGTTCTTGACCATTTGGTAATGTTATTGTTTCGGCATTACACTCACAAGCAAATAATAATAAAATTGATAAACCTAATATTAAAAAAATAGATTTTTTCATGTTTTCGCCTTTCTTTGTTTTTTGGAGACCCCGGTAGGATTTGAACCTACGATCGCAGGGTTGCAACCTGCTGCTTTAGACCAGACTTAGCTACGGGGTCTTATACTCAAAAATTTTGATGGGCTCTCGGTCAAGGTATCGAACCTCAAACACAGAGATCGCGAACCCCTGTGTCACGCCAAATCGTCCCGAGAACGAGAGGATAATGTGCCGGTTCCCTCTTTCTGGTGACACTTGAATCCATCCTAATGGAGTATCCCAGGATTTAGAGTTCTTCCGGCACAAGGGGTTAGCTGCTTTTACGATTTTTTCTTGCAGCTTTTTTAGCTAATATTTTTGCAATTTTTTCAGCTTTACGAGCTTTGTTTTTTTCCCAGCGTTTATCATTAGTGTAACGTGTATGAGCTGGTTTACGAGAAGAGCGGCCAATTTTTCTTTTGCCACCTTTTCTACTTCTACTGCGGTTAGGATCACTACTCATGACTAAATCACCTCCTTATGGGTTTATTCAGTCATGAAGTCCTCCCGCACCAGCAATAAAGGAATTAATCATTTTTTATTTCTACCTCCTCTTTTGCTTTATTATAATCAACTCGTTTTTGAAATGTACCCTCAAGTTCCTTAGCAAGAGCATCTTTGATCTTTTGAAGGTCGCCTAACCGCATTACAACGTCATCCAATTGACCATCACTCAATAAAGAGTTGATTGTATCTTCAATTACATTAGTAGGGTCAAATGCCCCTTTACCAGATTGAACTTCAGATCTTGATCTTGCCTCAATACAATCACATATCATTAATATTGCTGATTCAACACATTTTGGTTTTTCACCTTTATATCTATAGTGATCTTCAACATCACTTTTAGATTTTTCAAAGAAATATTTTAATACAGATGTTCCATGATGTTCAGTAGCTATTTTAATTAAATGTCTTGGAAAATTTGTATCGCTCAATAATATAAGAGCAGTATCTGAAATATGTCTTGATATAATTTGATAACTGATTGAAGGATCTAATTTATCATGAGGATTTTCATTCTCTAATTGATTTTCGGTAAAATATTTTGGGTTAAACATTTTACCAATATCATGATACATGGCAGTTGTTTTCATAAATATTGGATCTAATCCAAGTGCTATACTTATACCTTCAACCATTCCCGATAATGCTTGAGAATGTTTAAAAGAACCTGGGCATGCTTCTCGAAATTTTTGAAGCAGAGGATAACTTGATTCTAATAAATCTTTAAATATTCCATTTGTCTTATCCTCGCTTACTTGTTGAGTATCATCACTCATAAAAATCTCCTTACGGAAGATAAATAACCGTTAAAACAAAAAATGTAACGTATGCGACCATAATTAAAGTCCCCAATCCTTTTTTCCATACGAACAGGTCTTTTAATTTTTTCATACAACTCTCCTTTCAAAAAATGGAGTCCCTGACAGGATTCGAACCTGCGACCTCTTAGTTCGTAGCCAAGCGCTCTAATTCCACTGAGCTACAGGGACTTATCTTTTTTCAAAATCCGGTACCGGTACCATAACAAAATTGATTTAATATCTTGAGGTGTTATTTTGAATTTGTTGAGTTTATCCTCACGGTTGATATATAACATTAAAACACCAATACCAACATAAAGTATAACAATAGCAAATATTAAAGAAGTCATATTTTATCTCCTTTGAACTATAACAATTTATAATTTGTTCTTAAAACTAATATTCATTTCCATGTACATACTAATATTTCAATATCCATATCATTGAATATTTCAAATAACATTTCTTTTACTTTTCCCCATTGTAATCTATCAAGTCCGCATCCGATTTTTGGCATAGCAATTTTGGTTATATTAAAAGAAGTACATAATACACGCATTTTTAATAAAGAACTTTTAAGAGTTTCATATGTTGGTTTTCCTGAACTTCTACTCTTTGTTATTAAATTAAGAATTCTTCCAATTAAAACACATGATCCTGGAAATGTATTTTCTTTGCCTACTTGAATAAGTTTATTTCTTAATGAGAACTTTCTTTGGAATTGAACAGCAATACCAGCTCCCATTCTAAAATCTGATGCAATACAATGAGCTAAATAATATGATTTATCAACAGTGAATAAATCTTTATATAATTCTGTATAAATCATGATTATTCCTTTCTTATCTATTTGGAACCTCGTCAAATTTTTCCCAAGGAAAAACAATCCAGTTTGTAGTTTCTTTTATATAAAAAGTTGGGGTTACTATAGACCTTGGTTTATAAAATAGTGTTGCAGTTGGAAATATCTTTTGAAATCCATCAAGAGTTTTTCCTGTATCAGCAATATCATCAACTACTAACACCTCACCACATGACTGTGAATAAAAATCTATATTTGACTCATCTGTAAACATTTCAATATTTAGAAAGTGTGATAGATGAACTGCAATTGGTAAACCACCCCGCATAAATGTATATATAAATTTGATTTTTGTTAAATCTAAGTTATTATTTATTTTGTTTGTTAAAGCATCTATAAGATAATAATATTCAGAATACGATATTTTTTCTTTCATTTTTCACCATGCTTTCTTATCTCATATGCCCTGCATATCCATTGTTTGAATTAAATCCGTGTATTGTAAAACTAAAATTTGATGCTAATTTCGTTGCCAATGAAAATTTATCATTATCTTGACATTTTGGGCATCTTATTGACTCTTTGGTTTCCTTCATATTTAAAGTTATATTCTCAAACTTATGACCACATTTTGTACATTGATATTCATATATCGGCATACATTAAAC
>Ga0114918_10002229_pt1 | contig 17397 bp, 10 predicted proteins | sample LantaG_FD_87015 | JGI IMG/M metagenome (GOLD analysis project Ga0114918, IMG submission 87015) | Deep subsurface microbial communities from Baltic Sea to uncover new lineages of life (NeLLi) - Landsort_02402 metaG | ecosystem: Environmental > Aquatic > Marine > Oceanic > Sediment | place... | reverse complement strand
TTTTTTTTTTTTTTTTTTTTTTTTTTTTCTTTTTTTCTTTTTTTTTTTCTTTTCCTTTTTTTCCCCTCCCTTTCCCCCCCCCCCCCCCCCCCCCCCCCTTCAACGAGAGAGCGATGAGGATGACGTGTGAAACGTACGGGCCCGGGAAGGTTCGCACCTCCCATGGCCCGAAGAAAAACTCTGGCGACATTTATTGATAACACAACCTCCTATTCATTCTGAGCTCTCTCTCGAAGTTTTTTCTTGATTTCTCTTTTCCTCCTCTTTCTCTTCTTTCTTCTCTCTTTTCTCTCTTTCTCTGTCGCGGGTGATGAGCTGAGCATACTAAATTGGGTAATTTGCATCCACCGGGGATTTAAAACTCCCCGATGGCGGACAACTTCTGCCTCCTGACGCGCCAAAAGAGAGAGAAAAGAGAGAAAGAGAAAAGAGAAAAAACTTTTTTAACCTTTCCCCTTTCGTTTCTTTCTCCCTCTTCCAACAACTGACAGGCCTTTCCCTCTTCTTCCTCTCCTTTTCCAATTCACAACAACACAAAAACAGGGGAGGGGCGTGAAAGCAAAAAAGCACGGCGGAGGAGGTGGAACTACGAAGAATGAGCGACGGAGGCGGAGGCAACGGCGATGAGCAAGACGGCAGTGGCGGCGGCGGCAGCGGCGGCGGTGGCCCCGTTGCCGCGCTCGAGTCCGGCGGCGGCGGCGGCGGCGAAGAAGAACGCAAGCAAGGAGGCAACGACAATGACGACGACGACGGCGCTGAAACCGCCACCACCACAACAACGACGAAAACGAAGAGCAGAGACGAGGACCCCGCCGCGCCGCTCCGCTTCCCTGCCCTCCCCGCCTGGCCGCCGCCGGCGCACCTCTCGACGCCCGAGGCGGTGCTCCACCCTCGAGCCCTCGAGCTGGCCCGCGCCGCTGCCCGCGACGCCGCGGCCTCAGCTCTGGCCGAGGGGCGGCTGCTGCCGCAGGTGCCGGCCTTGTTGTCTAACGCGCAGCTCCACCGGCTGACTCGGCAGGTGGCCTTCCTGGCGCGCGCGTCGGCGCTGGCGCTGGCGGCGAGGGCGGAGGCAGAGGCCGAGGGGTCGGCTCGCAGGGCCGGGGAGCGCGCCGCCGCCGCCGCCGCTGCTGCTGCCGCGGCTGCGAGTGCCTCTGCTGCTGCGAGGGGCCGAGGTCGCTGTCGGGGAGGTGCTGGCCGCGGCGGCGCTGGAGCTGGAAGAGGCCGCGGCCGCGGCCGCAGAGGCAGAGGCGAAAACGGCGAAGAAGAAGAAGTGCTTTCTTCCTCCTCTTCTTCCGACGGAGATGACGACGACGAGGAAGCCGAGCTCTCTTCTGATCTTCTGGATGACAGCGACGATGACGACGACGACGACTCCGATGAAGAAGAGGAAGACGAGGAAGCTGCGGAGCGGCGCAAGAAGCGGGAGGCGAGAAAGGCGAGAAGGGCGGCGCTCGCCGCGCTCACCCCCGTCCGCCGCTCCGCTCGCGCCGCCGCGGCGCCTCAAAAAAAGGTACGCGACTGGAGCAGCTCCTCCGAAGAGGAGGACGACAGCAACAGTGACGACGAGGGCGGAGAAGGCCGGAAGAAAAACAAGAAGAAGAAGAAGAAAAAGCAGCGTTCCGGCGGCGGCGGCCGAGGCGGAAGAGGTCGAGGCCGCGGCGGAAGAGGAGGAGGTTCCTCGGCTCGCTGGGCCGCGGCGGAGGTCGACCTCGACAACGACTACGAGCGCGAGCGCGCGGCCAACATCGCGAGGAACAGGGCGGCGCTGGCCGCGCTGGCCGCCGGCGTCTCGACGGCCGCGGCGCTGGCCCTGAAGCGCGGCGAAGGGGGAGGAGGAAGCGGAGGAGGGGGCGGTGCGAAGGAGGAGGCCGAGGCAGAGACCGACGACGACTGAAGAGAAGAAGAAAAGAAAAGAAAAATAATATAATTTTGCGCGAACAAGTTTGTATCAACGATTCTGTAAAAAGGGAAAAGAGGAACCCGTGTGGTTCCCGTTTCACACTGTATCTGACTCAATCTCTTACAACAAAAAGGCGGGGGAGTGGTGGTGGTGGAAAAGAAAAAAGAAAAAACAAACTGAAACACTTTTTTCCCCTCTTATTATCAGCTCAGAGCTCTCTCTCTCTCTCTCTCTCTCCGAAATCACTTCTTTCCTTCTGCTTCTCTCTTCTGTTCACTCGTCCGCGCTGTCCCTCGCCGCGGTGACCCTCCTCGACGCCCTCGAGCCCGACCTGGCTCCTCCGCCGGAGCCGCCGCCGCCGCTGCCTGCCAGCTTGGAGTCGCTTCCCCCCCCGGAGCCCGACCGCCTCAGGCGACCGGCGCTCTCCTTCGGCGACGACGAGTCCCTGCCCTTCGAGGCGGCGGCGGCGGCGGACGAGCGAGTGACCCTCCCGCTCGGGGAAGCGGACTCCGAGCCTTTGCCGCGCAGCAGGAGCCTCCTGAAGACGAAGGAAAGCAGAGCCGGCAGCGCCAGCGCGACGAGCGGGGCGGCGGCGGCGGCGAGCACCAGCTTCCGGACCGCCGCGCCGTCTGCCGCCAGCGGGGCAAAGGCTGGTCCCGCGGCCTCCAGCGCCCTCGACGCGAAGGCCTCCACTTCTTCGAGGACCTCCGTGGAGCGCTCCAGGGCGCCGGAGAGAGCTGCAGCAGCAGCAGAAGAGCCCGCGGTGAGGAAAGAAGAAGAAAACGAAGGGAGAGCGGAAGAAACTTTCTCGAAAGCGTCCGAGGTTTTCTCCTTGAGAGCGGCGACAGCCGGGGCGAGGCCGGCGAGGAGTGCTCCAGGAGCCCACGCGGGAGAGAACCCCTCGAGGCGCTCCCTGAGGGAAGAAAACAGGGAAGAGAAAGCTTCGAGGACCCGAGAGAGCGCGGCCATGGCCGCGCCAGAGAGCTTGGAAGCGAAAGACTCTCCGCCGTCGTCGTCGCCGCCGTCGCCGCTCCCGAACGAAAACTTCAAGCTCCCGACCGAGGGAATCTTCGCCGTCTCCCTCGCCACTCGCAGCCCCTCCCTCGTCTTGAACGAGGCGGCCCTACCAAAACTCCTCGCCCTTTCCAGAGTCGGAGCCGCGGCGGCCAGCGCCTCGGCAGCGGATTTCGCTCTCTCCAGGTGCTTGTCTGTCCACAGGGGCAGCCACTGGCCCCTGGCCCTCTCCTCCAGGGCCCGCGCCTCGTCGCGAGCAGCCTCGGCGTCCAGCTGGGCGCGCTCGGCTTCTGCTTCGGCGGCGTCGGCGCGGGCAGAGGCGGCCCTGGCGGCGGTAGTGGCGGCCTCCGCCCTGCGCTCCGCCGCCGCCGCCGCCGCCTCGGCGGCCGACGCCCGCTCGTCGGCCTCGCTCGCCGCGGCGTCCGCCCTCGACGCGCGCTCCTCGGCTTCGGCAGCGGTCGCGCGGGCCTCGGAGGCCTCTTCGCTGGCGGTCTCTGCCCGACGCTGGGCCTTCTGGAGAGACTCACGGAGCTTCTCGAGCTCCTCGGAGGTCTCTCCCGCGGCTTCTTCGCTTCGCTTCCTCACGGCCTCGACCTCGGCCTCGGCCGCCGCCTCGGCCTCCTTGGCGGCCTCCCTCGCCGCGGCGACCTCCCTGGCGGCCTCGTCGACCTGCTCCGCGGCCCTGCGAGCCGAGGCTCTGGCGGCCTCGAGCTCCGACTTCAGGGACTCGGCGTCGGCCGCGGCCGCGGCGGCGGCCCTTCTCGAGGCGGCGGCGGCCGCAGAGGCGGCCTTCTCGGCCGCGGCCGCGTCCTTGGTGGCGGCCTCGGCCTCCTTCTTGGCGATGGTGGCCTCGCGCTGCAGGGCGGTGATTCGTTTCTGAGGGTTTTGGGGAGGTGGCGTGGGGGGGGTGGAGGAGAGGAAGGTGGAGGGAAAGAGGAGAAGAGGAAGAGAGAGGTTGAGAGCGAAAGAATCAAGAAAAAAAGAGCAGAGTCGGCTCGAAAAAGCGAATTCCTCTGATTCTCTCTCGCCCCCTTAGGGAAAGGCAAGCTCGTGCCTCTGCCGTGACCTGGAGATTGAAAGAGGACGACCCGAGGGAGCCCAGAGGGTGCGAGGGAGCATGCATTTGATCGATCGATCGGCGACGACGTTGACAACGAACGAACAAACGGAAAAGGAAAAAAAACAACAAACAAACCTTGAGCTTGGAGACCTCGCCAGAGTCCTGTTTTTGGTTTGGTTTTTATTTTGGGAGAAAGAAGACGACGTGCAAGAGGCCTGTGAGCAAAGAAGAACGGACAGAGAAGCGCAGAGAGAGCGAGCGCGAAGAGAGGGCGCGACGAAGTTTTTTGAATCAAAAAGTTTTCATTGGACCACGATCGATGGTACAGAAAAAAACCGTTCTTCTTCTTTCGCCTTCCTCTCCTCCTTCCTCCGTACCTGCGCCCATGCTCCGCTCGTCGCCAGAGCCAACAGGACCAAGAGAGCGAACGCCGCGAGGAGCAGGAGGCGTCGGCGAGGAGGGCGCGCCATGGTTTTTCTTTTTTTGGAGCCGGCGGAGAGAGTTTTTGTCTTTTCCCTCTTTTTCTTTTCTTCGAGAGTGTTGTCCTCTTTCTTTTTCTTTTAATTTTTTTTACAAAAAACTTCAAACCCCTCGCGCCACTCCTCCAGCCTCGACCAGCCTCGCCGCGGCCCTCGGCACCTTCCCGACCTCGCCCAGCTGCCCGCACGCGGCCATCGCCTCGTCAGCCCCCTTCGGCATGCGGACGGTGCAAACCATCTTCCGAGTGGTCTTTCTCCTTCCTTCTCCAACCTTTCCTTCTTCCTCTTCCTCTTCCTCTTCTTCCTCCTCGATCCCTTCCTGGATCACCCTCTTGAACGCCTCGACCCTCTCGGCGCTCGGCGGCGTGAAAGGCGACCCCGGGTGCGGGTTCCAGGGGATCAGGTTGACCTTCGCCTCGATTTTGGATAAAAACGCTAGTAAAAGCCTGGCGTCGTCGTCGGCGTCGTTGATTCCGGAGAGTAAGGTCACCTCGATCAGCACATGCCTCCTCTTCCCTCTCCCCGGAACGACAGGAGAAGAAGGGTCTTCCTCGTCCTGCTTGCCTCGACGACCGCGACGACGGCGAGGGAAGAGCTCCTCCAAGGCTTGCCTCATCTCCTCGGTGCCGTGTCGCGCGGTAGCCGGTACGATGCCCGCCCTGGTCTCCTCGCTCGCGGCGTGCAAGGAAAGCGCCACTTGGGCGTCGCAGCGCGCCGCGAGCGACCGGAGCTGCGGGACGAGGCCGACGGTGGAGACGGTGACGCGGTTCGGGGAGAGGGACCACTGATGGGACGGGGTTGTTGAAGCGGAGGTGGAGGCGGAAGAAGTTGAAGTCGAAGTCGAAGGAGTTTCGCCGCCGTCGTCGTTCTTTGCTCCTCTCCTCGCCCCTCCGCTCCCTCCGCTCCCCCCTCCTCCTCCTTTCCCGGCCCGAGCGTCGGTCATCACCCTCACGGAGTCCACGACCGCATCCAGATTATCTAAAGGTTCCCCCTGGCCCATGAAGACGACGTTGGAGATCTCTTTCTTATTGCTGAAAACCCCCTTTTTTCCTTCTTCTTCTTCCTCTTTCCGCAGCAGCTGCCGCGCCGCAATAAGCTGCCCGACGATCTGGGCCGCACTCAGGCTGCCCGAGAGGCCCTGCGCGCCCGTGAGGCAGAAGGCGCACCCCATCGCGCACCCGGCCTGCGAAGAGACGCAAAGGGTCAGTCGCGGAGCAGGGACCGCGGAAGAAGAAGAAGGCGCGGATGAAATGTCAACCGAGGGGATCAGAACAGCGTCGACGGTCCTTCCTCGCGCCGGACCTGTTGGTATCTTGAACAAGAGCTTCCGCGTGCCGTCCGCCGCCGACCTTACGCCCTTGAGCTCGATGCCTGGGTCCAGCAGCTCCGGGAAGGGCGCGACTTTGGCCAGGAAGGCGGCGGAGAAGCCGTCCTGGAGCTCTGGGCCAGGGGCGATTGACCACGAAGGAGGGAGGGAGGGAGAGGTTTCGTCGTTTTCGTTTTCGTTGTTGCTCTCGGGGACCCGCGCCCCCCCGCCTCCGTAGAGCCACCGGTACAGATGCCTGGCCCTTGCCCTGGGCTCTCCGAGCTCTCTCTCGACGAAGGCCTCGAGCTCCTCGAGGGGCATGCCAATCAGGGAGCGCCGCGAGAGAGAAGGGGAGAGCGGGCTGAGACGGAGAGAAGGCGAAGGAGAAGAGGTCGAGGTCGAGGTCGTTGAGAAATCTTCGAATGCAAGCCGCCGTCGAGCGGCGACGGATGCCGTTCGTCGTCGCCGGCACTGCTGCTGCTGGGCTCGCAGCACGGCCGGCGCCTTCGATAACGCTCGCTGCTTCCACGCCGACACTGGCGCACGCGGTCGTGCCGCTAGAGATGCCATAGTGAGGGAGAGATGGCTAGTAAGAAAAAGAGAGAGAGAAAATGAAAATCAATGTGACACTGACTCGCTCGCCTTGCGCTCGAAACGGAAAAAAAAAACCCAACTTCTCTCAACTTCTCCTCAACCCTTCCTTTCTATGGCACCTCCTTCTTCACCGGGGAGCGCTCCTGCTCCCTCACCATCTCCTTTTTCGCCGGAGACATCTCCGGGGAGACCTTGGTGCGGCCGTTTTCGCCTGCTCCGGTTCCGTTGTTTCCGTTTTCGTTTTCGGCGCCACTGTTGTCGGCGGAGAGCGCCTTCGCCGTCGCCCACAGAGACACGGCGCCGACTCCCGCGAGGAACCAGTACTGCTGCGAGATCTTCCACTCGCTGGGCCTGGTAGACTCCCAGAAATTGAGCTCGGGGACGGGGAGCTGGCGGATTTGAGACGAAGGGGTTTTGGGCGGAGGAGAGTAAAAAGGAGGAGGCGTCGTCGTCGACGACGAAGGAGAAGAAGAAGCGTCGGTCGTCACTCCGCGCTTCTTCAAACCTCCTCCGCCAGCGGTCGCAGAGAGGCGAGCGCAGAGGGCGTGCTGAGCGCGGCGCGTGGCGGCTAGGAGCATGTCGTTGTCGGGGCTTGAGAGAGAGAGAGGGAAAGACGAACGAAACGAAACGAAAAAAAAAGTTTTTTTCAGTTGTGGTCGTCTGACTCGTTTTCATTTTTTTAACTCTCTCTTCCGTTTTTTGTTCTCTCTCTTTCCACGCCCAACGGTTTCTCTCTCTCTTTCTCTTTCCCTCTCTATGAAACTAATTTTCAATTAATCTCGCCCCACCCTCCGACGGGGGAGAACTTGTTGTTGCTGCCGCCTCCGCCGCTGGAGGGCTTGCGCTGCTGCTGCGAGCTGAACGAAGAACGACCTCCTCCGCGGCCTCCGCCGCCGGAGCTCTTGCCCCTCCCTCGCCCGCCGCCTCCGCCGCCGCCGTTCCCTCCGCTGCCTCGACCCCGACCTCCTCCGCCTCCGCTTCCTCCCGTCCTCCTCCTGTCCGACGGCGGCGTAGGGCTCATGAAGTCGGCCGCGGTCAGCTTCATTGCTCCCGTGGAGCCGGCGAGCAGGGAGGCGGCCAGCGCCTCCGCCTCCTGCTGCGAGAGCGGAGAAGAAGAAGTTGAGGAAGTCGAAGCTTCTTTCGAAGAGCTCGAAGAACCCGAGTTCGGAACCTCCGTCATTAGAGCTGCGGCGACGCCTTTCCTCAAGCAGTCCATGAGAGCCGCCGCCTGCGCCGCCCGAGGGGCGGAGGAAGGGACTTCCTGCGGCCTGACGACGACGGGCAGCCAGCCGAGAGCGCGGAGGAGCCTGGCGGCGGAGGCGGCGCGGCCGAGGAGAGCAGGAGGAGAAGAGGAAGAAGAATAGGAAGAGGAGGTCGAGCCTTCGTTGAACTTTGACGACGACGGCGGCAGCGGCGCCTCCCGCGGGCAGTGGACTTGCACCGCGACCCTCGTCACCTCCCCTCCAATGCCCTTGAGCTCCAGCGCGACGTCCACGACGGGAAGGCCCACGCCCAGGGGCACCCTCACACCGGAGACGGGCAGGCCGCAGTCTTTCGATAAGGCTGCGACCCTCGCGTGCGTCAGTGACAGCGGCGAGCGCGCGGCCGAGACTTTCGCCCTCTTCTCCGCCGCCTCAGACAGCCGCCGAGGCAGCTCCGGCAACGAAGCTGCTGTTCCGCCCCTCTCCTCCTTGCCTCCGCGGAGCACCGCGGCGGAGGCGTGCGCCCTGGCGATCTGAGCCACGGCGCGCGCGTCGAGCGGCCAGCGGGCCTCTGCCGCCTCGAGCGCCGCCGACAGGAGGACGTCAAAGGACGACAACGACGGAGGAGAAGAAGAAGAAGAAGAAGACTCTTCTTCTCCTCCTCCGAACCGCTCCGCCAGCGCGAGCCCCCAGAGCGCGTTGGCGAGCTCCCTCACCGACAGCGTCGGGGCCGCCTCCGCCAAAGCCCTCTCTGCCTGCTGCCACCCTGCTTCGGTTAAATCTCCTCCCAGCGACGCAAAGGCCCAAGCGGCAGTCGCCCAATCGACGGGGCCCGCTTTTTCTTTTCCGTGCCCCTGGCCTCCGAGGGAGAGCCTCTCTGCGATCGCAGCCAGGGCCTCGCGGGAAGGGGAACGCCATTCGGTCAGGGCGAAGAGCGCGGAAGTGAGCTCCCTGGGCCTGAAGGAGGTCCTCTTGCTGGCCGGGAGAGTGGCAGGAGAAGAGGAAGAGTGAGAAGAAGAGGAAGAAGAAGAGCTCGAAGAAGATAGCCTTTCCGCCTCGGCCCTCTCGTCGTCGGCCGCCACGGCGCTCGGGTGGGCAGCCGCGGCGATGGCCCTGCCGACGGCCCCTGCCTCAGCCCTGGAGGGCTGCCAGCGCAGGCGGGCGAGGGCAGAGGCGGCGACGGCGAGCGCCTGCGGGCCCAGGGCCGGGGAGAAGGAAGCAGGAGGAGGAAGAGAAGAAGAAGAGCTTTCGTCGGCGCTGCCGCTTGAACTCAAACTGTTCTCCGCCAGGGCGGCCAGCGCCCCCCCCAGCGCCTCCACCACCCCGGGGGGAGGCGTCGCGTTCGTGGAGGAGGGAGAGCACAGCTCCGCGAGGCCCCAGCAGACCATCGACAGAGACTGAGCCCCGAGGGCGCCGTCCCCCGCAGCTCCTGCCGCCGCTTTGGCTAAGGCGGAAAGCGCGTCCCTTCCCGGGTCGGCGCGGAGCCTCCCGAGGCCGTGGAACAGCGCCGCGAGGTCCTGGCCCGTCAGCAAGGGGCGGAGCCTATCTGAGGCCGCCGAGAGGGCGAGCGAGCGCGCCGCGGCGGCGGAGCGGCCCCGCAAGGTCCTCAGGACGCCGAGCGCCCACGCCGACTGGGCCAGGTCCCGGGGGCGCATCGCCCCCGCCGCCGCCGCGGCCTCGGCCTCGTCGAGCAGCGCCAGGAACGCCGGGGAGCGCTCGCAGGCGGACGAGGAAGAGGAAGAAGAGGAGCTCGAAGAAGAAGAATGAGAGGAGCTGCCCCTCCTCTCGAGCGCCGCGAGCCTTTCCAGTAAAGCGGCGGCGCAGGCCGGCGAGAGCCCTCCGCCGACCTCGTCCGCCGCGACGTCGAGGACGTCTTCGGGGGTGGAGCACTCCTTGAGCTCGGCGCGGAGGGCTGCGGCCGCCGCGGCGGCGCCGCCGAGGGCCGGCTGCGACGAGGAAGAGGAAGACGAAGAAGAGGAAGAAGTTGGGAGGAGCTCGTCTTCGTCTTCGTCTTCGTCTTCGTCTTCGTCTTCGTCTTCGTCTTCGTCTTCGTCTTCGTCCTCAGAGTCCTCGGCGAAAGTGACGGCGACGGCGAAGGAATCAGCAGCAGCAGCGGCAGCACCTGCGGGTGCAGGCTCCTCCGACTCTTCTTCCTCGTCGTCTTCGTCCTCCGAAACGAGCTTGAACGAGGAGCTCATCGCCGCCGCGACCACGAGCACCTCCTCGTCGTCGTCGACAAAGACGCCGCCGTCAAACTCCTGTTCCTCTTCTCCTCCGTTCGGGCTGAACAGCAGCAGCTCCTCGGCCCTCCTGGAAGGGGCGGGCTCGGCGGAGGCCGGGGCGGCAGCGGAGGCGCGGGTGTTGCCGCGGGTGTTGGGGGAAGCGGAGGACGACGACGACAGGGACAGAGAGGAGGTCGAAGAAGCCGCTGCCGCCGCGGCGGCAGAGGCCAAGCCTCCGCTCCCGGCGCCGTTTGGCGCTTTCCCTCTGCGCAGGGCCGCGATGGCGTCGAAATCGTCGAGGAAGTCCCCTCCCGGGGCGACTGCGCGAGGAGGAGGCAGGGAAGGCGTGGAGGAGGAAGGGTTCCTGTTGTTGTTGCCGAGGAGGCGGCGGAGGCGGCGAGCGCTGCCGACGCTTGCGCCGCCGCCGCCGGCGGCTAGCATCGAAGTCGATGCCGGTTTCGGACGCCTGGTTTCGGGGTGAGTTTTGGAAGTTTGTGCACGAGGAGAGTGTGAGCGCCTCGTTTGTGATCTGAATGAGCAAAGGGATGGGGGAAGAGAGGGTCCCTCGCGGGGGACGGGAGCGCGCGCGCGAGAGACAGAAGAGACGCCATCTCTTTCCTCTGACAGGCAACGCTTTTTCCTTTTCTTTTTCTCTCTTTTTGCCTCATTTCGCGCTCGCAGCATGAGGTCTTCAAGAGCAATTCGGACGCATCGACAGTGCCCTCAGGGTAGCTACGGGAACGAACGAGGCCCTGAGAGCATCAGAGAGCAGAGAGAACGCGTGCGAGGGCGCAAAACGCGTGACGGGATGGGGCTCGCCGCTTCTGACAGCACGCCAAATGCTTTGTTCGACGAGAAGCGACGTCGGGCGAAAGCGTTCTCGCAATTGCGCATACTCTCCTTACCTCGCTGCCGTGGGCGGCAACGATGCGCGCATGGTGTGTGGAGAGCTCTCTCGTCGGCTCAGCAGAGAGAAAAAGAAATGCGAGGAGCCTGGAAGCGAGTCGGGTCTGTTTCTTTTGTTTCGGAAAGAGAGAGAGACTAGTCGAGAGCAAAGTGAAGGGCATTCGGCGAAGAAGTCGTCATTTTTTTTCCGCTTGTCGACTCGACGAAAATCGAGAGCGAGAGCAACTCTCTCTCTCTCTCTCTCTCTCTCTCTCTCTCTCTCTCTCTCTCTGGCGCGCCGGCACAGCAGCTCGGCTCGCCTCTTTTGCTCCCAGCCTCTCTCTCTCTCTCTCTCGCCCAGCTCTCTAGTCTCCTGCTTTCAGCGTGCACAGAGAGCATAGCAGAGGCCGCCTTCTCGATCAGCTCTTGGTCTTTTTTCTTTTTCTCTTTTGCCGATGACACCCCCTCCGCCGGCGGCGACGTCGACAATGCCTCAATCGGTTCCTCCTCCTCAGAACGCCGCTGCTGGAGCTGAAGCAGCCGCAGCGCAAGCACCAGCCGCTGCTGCTGCTCCGACCGCAGAAGAGCCAGCCCAGACCTTTGGGATCAAAGAGGTAAGGGGGGACAGGGACAGAAAGGGATGAGAATTCTCGAGCGTTTGTCTCGATCTGAAAAAAAACCGAAAACTCACCCTTTCTTCAACTTCTCCGCCTCCTCTTCTCCACCACCACCAAAACCAAAACAGGCCCACCCGCCGACCTGCGTCTCGCACGCCTGCTCCATCCGCTGGACCAACGCCGCAGCAGCAGGAGGAGGAGCGGGTGATTTGACGGGCGGAAGCAGAAGGCCCCCACCGGACGTCGTCGTCGTCTGCGGCAACCGCCTCTCAGTCTACTCGGTGCGAGTGCCCGGTGACGACGACAGGAACCTTGGTTCTTCTCGCTCGACCGTCATCCCTCCCGAGGCCTTAGACAAGGCCAGGCTCGAGCTGGCGTGCGATTTCTCTCTGGCGGGCACCCCGACCTCGGCCTCGACGCTCCCCGCCAGGGCTGCCGGTTTACAGCGCGACGCTCTGGTGTTGACTTTCAGGGAGGCGAAGGCCGTGGTCCTGGATTGGGACGAGGCGCACTGCTGCCCTCGCGCGAGCTCGCTGCACCTGCTGGCCCGCGGGGACGGGACGACGGCCGGGGAATTAGGTGATAAGGCCAACGATGACGCCGGCAGCCTGGCCGCGGCGCTGCTGCCTCGGGCGCACGCGCGGGCTCCGAGGACGGCCTCCGACCCTGAGGGGCGCTGCTCCGCTGTCTCCTTCTTCGGGCACAGGCTCTCGCTGCTGCCCAGCATGGAGGTGGACGCCCTGGATGCGCTGCTGGGGGTTGATGATGACGACGAGGAGGAGGAAGAAGAAAAGAAAAAAGACAATGACAACGACAACGACAACGACACCGACCTCCCTTTCTCTTCCGCTCCTACCCCTCCTCCGCCGAAGCAGCGCTTCCTCTCGACCTCTGTGGGCAACGCCGTGCCTCTCGACCTCAGGCCCTTGGGGGTAAGGGACGTCGTCGACCTCTGCTTCGCGCACAGGGCAGCGGCCCCCACTTTACTGCTGCTGCACGCGTCGGACCCGCGGGCCTGGGGCGCCGCCGCCCCCTCGAGGGCCGCCGACGGCTGCTCTCTGCTGGCCGTCGCGGCCGACGACGCGCTGTTGTCGGCAAACAAGAGCAACTGTCGACGCCTCCCGGCGCGCCTGTGGACCGTGCCCAACCTCCCCTCGGACGCCCGCGCGATCTTCGCGACGCCGCGGGGAGGAGCGGTCGTCCTCTGCCACCGGCTTCTCTTGCACGTCCCTCCCGGCGGCAGCGATGGAGGCGCGCTGCAGGTGATCGCCCTGTCGCCCGCGGCGGTGCCCCTGCCGATCCAGCCCCCGCGCCTGGCGATCGACTCGCACGTCGAGGTCCCGGCCGTCACCGCGGCGAGGCACGCGTCGGCGTGGGGCACGCGGCTCCACCCGGACGCGGCGCCGGCGGTCGTCGGTTCGGGTTCGAATTCGGCGACAGCAGGAGGAGGGATTTCAAACCCTTCTTCTTCGAACTTAATCCCGCCACCGGAGGGCCTCGACGCGGACGGCTGCGGCGCCTCTCTGACGTGGCTGCCAGACGGCTCCTCCGCCTTGCTCGCCACGGCGGAGGGGCAGCTCCTGGTGCTGAGGCTCCCGCAGGCCCCGAGTGCATACTCGTCGCTGCTCTCGGGGACGCTGTCGCTGTCCAAGGCCGGGATCGCGTCTCCCCGAGCTTCGCTGGCGTCTTTGGGTCCCGGGCTGGTCTTCCTGGGCTCCTGGGGAGGGGACTCGCTGCTGCTGAGGTCGGCGTCGGAGTCCGCCGAGCGGGAGAGCGTGCTGCTGCTGAAAGGCGGCGGCGAGGGAGAAAGCCAGAAGAGGCAACAAAAGAGGAGGAGGAAAGCGACGGCGACGAATCGGCTCGAGGCAGAGAGGCGCGGGCTGGGCGACGACGCCAAGGGCGAGGAGGAGGACGAGATTGCTGGTGCCGGCGGTGACGGAGGAGGAGGCAACGACACGGATATCGGGAGCGAAGACGACGGCGATGATGGAATCGAGGAGGTGAAGGCCGACGACGACGGCGGCGTTTCGGTCCTCTTCTCGAGCTCCGACCCCCGCAAAGCAGCGAACAGCAACACCAAGAGGCCCTTGAATTCCTCTCCTGACGCCTTTGCCTTCAGCGTGCTCGATTCTTTACCCTGCACGGGTCCCGTGCGCTCTGCGGCCCTGGCGGAGGGGCTCGGACTCACGACAACAGCGACGAGAAACGCTGCTTCGGCTGCAAACGCGAACGCAAACGTCGGCTTCGCCCCTGACCCGCCGCTGCTCCTCGCCGGCGTCGGCACGGGACGCTCCGGTGCCCTGCTGGCCACGCGGCGCTCCGTGGCGGCCGAGGTCATCACCAGGGTGCCCCTCCCGGGGCTGACGGGCGCGTGGGCGCTGCACTCTGGCGAAGGGGGAGGCTTCGACGCCGCCGCCGTCGCCGCCGCGCTCTCAGACTCGGGCTCTTCTTCGGGTTCGTTCTTAGCCTCCTCCTCTTCCGGGACCCCGCGAGGCGCCGCCCCGGGGGCCCCCTGGGGCTACCACGACGTCCTTCTCCTCTCGGTCTCGACGGGCTCCTTCGGCGGGGCCACGCGGGTCCTGCGGGCCGGCGACGCGCTCGACGAGGTGCTGGACGGGAGCTCGGGCTTCGAGACCGCCGCGCCGACGCTCGCGGCCGGGGCGCTCTCGCTCCCGCTTCCGAGCTCTTCGACTTCTTCTTCGAGCTCCTCCTCTTCTCCTTCTTCTTCGGTCCCCGTCGCCGCGGCGCAGGTGCACCCCAGGGGCGTCGCGCTCGTGGTGGCCGGCACCACCCCTTCCAGCGGGGTCACGGCCGCGGAGTTGTTATTCGCAGCAGCGGCAGCGGCAGCGGGGTCTCAGCAGCTGGTCGCCGGCGCGGTGGCCGGGCGCTTCGTCGCCGCGCGCTCCGCCTCGGGCGCCGCGGGGGTCGCGAGGCTCGTCGCCGCCGCCGCCGGCTCTTCCTCCTGCGCTCTCTCCCCTGTCAGGATCCCGAGGCTCAACAACTCGAGCTCCTCCTCGGCGTCCTCGGCGGTCACGGCCGTGGCGCTGTTCGTCGACGAGGAGGGGTGGTTTGGAGGAGTTGGAGGAGGAGGAAGAGGGAGCAAAGAGGAAGGAGGCGAGAGTGCCGCCGCCGCCGCCGCCGCCGTCGTCCTCCTCGCGGCGAGGGCGAACGGGTCCCTCGAGGTCTTCTCGCTGCCCTCCTCTGATTCCGATTCCTCTTCCGATTCTTCCGCTCGCTTGATCGCCGTCTACGCCGGGGCAGGGGACGGCGCCAGGGCGATGGAGCCCCGGGCCGTGAGCTCCTCCTCCTCTTCCTCGGCGGCGGCGGCGGCGGCGGCAGCGGAACAAGTTTTTGCTCCTCCTCCTTTGACCTCTTCTTCTCTTCCTCCTCCTCCTCCCTTCCCGCCGATCCTCGAGCTCCTCGTCTTCCATCCCGGACCCGTCGACGCCGACGGCCTCCCGGACGCCGACGGGCCGCGCACCGCTCCGCTGCTGCTGGCCCGTGCGGCGGACGGGAGCGTGCGCGCGTGGCGGGCCGCGAGGAGGGACGGGGGTAGGGGCGCGCCCGGGGAAGAAGGAGCAGGAGGAAGAGGAGCGAAAGGAGACGCCTCGTCGCTGCTGCCCCGCTTCGTGCGGGCGCCCCTCTCCGGCCTCGAGGCGCCCCCGGGCCCGCACGTCGCCGCGGGCCTCTCCGCGCCCTGCCCTCCCAGGCTCGTGGCGTTCGAGGCCCTGGGCGAGGCGGCGCCGAGGCACAGCGGCGTGTTTGTCTGCAGCGGCGGCGGTGGAGGTGGAGGCGGAGGAGGTGGAAGTCCTTCGTCGACTTCGACGCCGGGATGGTGGCTCGTCTCCTCCCGCGGCTCCCTCGTCGCTCACCCGCACCACGCCTCGGGGCCCGTCTCGGCTGCAGCAGGAGGGGGTTCCACGGCCCTCCCCGTGGCAGCGACGGGCTTCACGCCCTTCTATAACGTCAACTGCTCGCAGGGTTTCATCGCCGCGATTGCTTCCTCTTCGTCGATTGCAACCGCCACCGCCGCCGGCGGCCAACAACCTTCTTCTTCCTCTTCTCCCTCCTCGGTCCACATCTGCGCCATGCCCCGCGCCGTCCGCCTCGACACCCCCTGGCCCTCGCAGCGCGCCCCGCTGAGGGGCACGCCCGCAGCCCTCGCCTGGCACGCCCCGGCCAGGCTCGCGGCGGTCGGGCTGCACCGCCCCGGCGCCGCCCCTCGGGCCCCGCTGCCGGCGCAGGCCGGAGGTGACCCGGCAGCCGCGTACGCCTACGCCGCCGCCTCGGCCGCCGTCACGGGAGGCGTGACCCCGCCCGGGTGCCCTCCTTTACCGAACAAGAAGAGGGGCGCGGACGACGTGCGGCTGCTGTCGGCCGGGAGGTGGGCGACCGTCTGGCGCGCGCCGCTGCTGCCCGGCGAGCGCGCGACGGCAGCCGCGAGCGTGTCGCTGAGGGACGGCGGGCCGGGCAACGCCGCCGGGGCCCTGGTGCCCATGGTCGCGTTCGGGGCGGCATCTGCCTTCGGGGAGGACTACCCTGCCTCGGGGAGGGTGCTGCTGGTCGAAGTGCGGAGAACGACGAACGGAGGAAGCGGAGGAGTAAATGGAAATGGAGAACAAAGCAAAGCAAAGCCGGGCTCCTACCGGGCACCGCTCGCCGGCGACCCGGCGTGGGAGGCCGAGGTCGTGTACTCGAGGGAGTTCCGCGGCCCCGTGACGGCCGTGTCGGCGATCGACGGCGCGCTGATCGTGGCGTACGGGGCGAGGGTCGAGGCGCTGGCTTGGGGTGAGTCAGGAGGGGAGGAGAGAGAGAGAGGGGGGAGTTTTTTTTGTTTTTTTTGTTTTTTTTGAGAGAGAGAAAAATCCGAACGAACGAGGAAGGAAAAAAAACTCACTTTCTTCTTCTTCTTTCTTCCTCACTTTCTTACAAACACCTCCCCTCCCCTCCTCAGGCCGCGAAGACGACGTGATGGGAGGCATGCAGCTCGGCAGGCACGACGACCCGACCGACGCCAGGCCGCGCAAGCTCACGCGCACCGCCTTCTACGACGCCCCGCTCTTCGTCACCTCGCTCTCGGTCGTCAAGAACTTTGTGCTGGTCGGCGACGCGCACAAGGGGTGCCGCTTTGTGCACTCGATCAACGGCGTCAAGAACCTGATCGAGCTCTCCAAGGACTTCGACGCCAGCGACGTCAGCGGCGTCGGGTTCGCCGTTTGTGGCCGGAGGCTGAGCCTCGTCTCGGTCGACAGGGTCGGCGCCGTCCGCATCTCTGCCTTCGACGCCGCGCACCAGGGCTCCTGGAGGGGCAAGAGGCTGATCCCTCTCGCCGCCGTGCGCGGGTGCGACTTCTCCGCCACGGTGGTGCTGTCTCAGAGGCTGACCAACGGCGTATTTTGCGCTGGTGGCGGTGGAGGTGGTTCTGCTACAAATCCTGCTCCACCTCGAACTCAAGCGGCGCTGCTGCTCCGGGTCGACGGCGGCGTCTCTGTCGTGACCCCGCTCTGGCAGCCCGAAGCCACTTTACGGAACCTCCGCTCCCTGAGCTCCAAATGCTCCCTGGGGCTGACCCAGCCTGCCGGGCTCAACCCCGCGGCGTGGCGCTCCTCCTGGGCGAGCGTGCCCCGGGCCCTGGGCGGGGGCCTCCCCTGGGGGAGGCCCGCGGCCGTCGGCGCCTCGGCGCACCCCCGCGCCGCCGGGAGCGCGTTCGTCGACTTGGACCAGCTCTTGAGGCTTGTCGGGGAAGGGAGCAGCAGCGGCGGCGACGTGAGCTTCTCCGCCAGGGAGAGGGTGGCCGCGAGGGCCGGGGTGGGCGTGGAGGTGGCCCTGGCGGAGGTGAGGGAGGCTGTGGAAGGGTGCGGGGTTTGGTGAAGGGAATAAAAAAAAAAAGAGCTTGAGATCTTGAGAAGGAGTGTAAACAAAAGAGTGAGGTAGTTTCGCCAAGAAAAGAAGAAAAAGAGAGAGCAGCTTCTTTGAAGGATTATTTGCCAAATGGGCTGCTCTCTGCTCTCTATCTCGCACTCTCTCCTCCTCGAGTGAACTCTCTCCCTCTCAAGAGTCTTTTTTTTTTTTTTTTTTTTTCTTTTTTCTCCTCCTCTCCCCTCTTTTTTTTTTTTTT
>Ga0114918_10002228_pt1 | contig 17415 bp, 7 predicted proteins | sample LantaG_FD_87015 | JGI IMG/M metagenome (GOLD analysis project Ga0114918, IMG submission 87015) | Deep subsurface microbial communities from Baltic Sea to uncover new lineages of life (NeLLi) - Landsort_02402 metaG | ecosystem: Environmental > Aquatic > Marine > Oceanic > Sediment | place: Baltic... | reverse complement strand
CTCTCTCTCTCTCTCTCTCTCTCTCTCTCTCTCTCTCTCTCTCTCTCTCTCTCTCTCTCTCTCTCTCTCTCTCTCTCTCTCTCTCTCTCTCTCTCTCCCTCTCTCTCGCTCTCTCGAAGGAAATAAAAGGGGGGAAAAAACTCACGCGATGATGGGCCTCCTCGGCGCCCCCATCTCCCTCCACGGCGCCCTGACGCTCTTCCCGAGCAGGTGGTCCCGGAGCATGGCGTCCGCCTGCGGCTGCCTCACGCCGACGGGGAACGAGCCCGAGCCCGAGCCACCTGAGCCGCCGCCGCCGCTGCGGGAGGAGGGGCGCGAGCCGGAGGCGCGGGCGGCGCCGGTCGAGGCCGAGGCGCCGCCTCCCGCTCCCGCTCCTGCTGCGGCCGAGGGCCGCCCGGATTTCCCGCCGCCGCCTCCCCCGCCCCCGCCCCCTCCTCCTCCTCCCGCCCCGCCGCCGCCGCCGCTCCACCCGCTCCCGACGGGCTTCCTCCTCGGGGCCGCGCCCGTCGGCAGGCCCTGTCGCGACCACGGGACGTCCGGGGCCGGCACCGCGGGGGGCCCCCTCCCCCTGGGGGCCGAGGCCGCGACGGCCGCCGCGATCTGCGCCGTCGTCGCCCTGCTGAGGTCGAGGAAGGGGGCGCCGGCGCTGGCGGCGACCCGCGAGGAGGAGCGGCGGCTGGAGGGGGCGTCTGCGGCGGCACCGATGGACGCGACGGCGGCCCTGGAGGCGTGCGCGGCGGCGGCGGCCGCGTTGGCGCGCTCGTCGAACCTGGGCAGGCTCGGCGCCCCCGGGTCGCAGGCTAGCAGGCAGACGAAACCCCCCGCGCCCGGCGGCGGGAGGTCCTCCGCGCGCGTGGGAGGCGGCGGCAGACCGGCGTGCGGCTCGCCCCAGGGCGGGAGCTGGAACTGGAAGGCCGGCGCGGAGAGGCCCCCGGGCTGCCGTCCTTCACCGCCGGCAAAGGAGGTGCCGCCGCCGAGGCCGCCTCCCCCGCTGCCTCCTCCTCCGCCTATCCCGCCTCCGGCGTAGACGGTGCCCCGCGGCAGGGCCGGCGGCGGGGCTCTCTGCCTCTTGGTGACTGCCGCCGCGGGGCCGTCTGTCAGGATGGGCGGGCGCTTGTCGCCGGAGCCTGTTTTTGTTATTGAGGTTGGAAGGAGGTGGGATTGATTGGATTGAGGTGCGGCGAAGCGACGGCAAAGGGAGGCGGCGACGTCACTCGCGCCCTCTCGCTGATGGCGCCGAGCTCTCTCTCTCCGGCTCGCTCGTTCGGCGCATCGCTATCTTTGCTTCGTACCTGGTCGCTGGTCTCCGTCTGAAGAGGAGGCCGGGCCGTCGCGGTCTTCAGAGGCCGCCATCGATGTTTTTTTGTCTTTTTTTTTCTTCTCTCGAGACCAAAACGCAATGTGGTTCTGCCCCGGCTGTCGGCCCTCTCGGAAATCATTCAAGTTCTAAACCGCCGTCGTTGGCCGGTGGTGTTATATTACAATAAGCTGAGCTGTTTACACAATTCTGCTCCTTTCTTCTATTGCTTCTCTATTGCTTCCACTGATCCGGCGGCGGCGGCGGCGGCAGAGGCGTCGCCGAGGCGGAGCGGCGGCTGCCACCGTCGGGCCGCAGCGGCGTTGCCCGACCTCCTCCTCCTCTGCCCCCGCCGCCTCCGCCTCCGCCTCCGCCGTAAGACGCCCTGAGCCCCAGGTCTGACGACGCGGCCGCGGGCGTCGCGGAGCGCCTTCCGAGAGTGCTGGCGAGGCGGAGGGCCGCGGGAGAGAGCAGGCGCGGCGAGGGCGAGGGCGCGGCGGCGAGGGCGGAGCGAGGGCCGCCGCGGACGCCGCCGCCCCTCGCGGCCAAGCTGTCGGCCGCGCCCCCCGACCTCCCCCGCGCCCGCCCCCCGAGCGTCGCGGCGAGCCGCTCGCGCTGCCTCGGCGCCGGCATCGAGAAGCGCGGGCCGCCGTCGGCCGCGGCCGTCGCCGCCGCCAGCGCCCGCGCGTCCCCTTCGATGTCTTCTTCGGCTCCTCCTCCCGCTCCATCGAGCCGCACGGGGGTCGCCGCGAGCTCTCCCCAGGTGATGAACGGAGAAGCTCCGCCGCCGCCGGCGCTGCCTCCTCCGGCGCCTCCTCCCGGGAGCAGGTCGGGGGTCTCCAAGCGCCGGTACTGTCGAGGAACGGCAGCAGCAGCAGAGGCAGCGGCGGCGCCGTTGCCTCCGTGTCCCCCTGCTCCTCCTCTCTCCGCGTAGGGCGAGTCGCCGAAACCGCTGCCGCTGCCGCCGCTCGCCAGAGAGAGGCCGCCGCCGCTGCCGCTGCCCGAGACCGGCGTGTCCATTCCCGAGAAGGTCGACGCCCCCACGCTCTGCTGCGCGCGACTTCCCCCGGGGGCGGCGAAGCGGGTCGCCGCGGCGTTCGTGAGCGGCCGGGCCGACGGGCGCTGCCGCGGGGCCGGCGCCCGGACTGCGCCCCCTCCTCCTCCTCCGGCGGCGGCGGCGGCGGCGGCAGCGACGACGGCGAGGGAGCCGGAGGGAGGCGCGGCTGCTCCGGCGGCAGCGGCCTCGATGGCCGCGACGGCAGGGGCCCCCGCGGCCCCGCCGATAAAGAGGTCCCTGGTCGCGCCCGCCGCGGCCGCGGCCGCGGCCGCGGCGGCGGCGCCAGGCCCGAAGCGCGCCTCGAGCCCCTCGAGCCTCCGAACCGCCGCGGCCCGCATCGCGGCGGCAAAGGAGGCGTTGTCCTCCGAGGTGTGCCCCGCGAGGAAGTCGTCGAGGGAGACCGGGGGGGCGCGGAGCTGCTGCTGCCGCTGCTGCTGCTGCCACTGCAGAGCTCGTTCCGAGGGATCGCCGTCGTCGCCGGCGACGGACTCGGCGCCCCAGGTCGACTCCCTGCCGCCTGTGCCTCCTCCTCCGGCTCCGGCCGGGGGCGTCGCCGCAGCGCCTCCGGGGGCGCGCGAAGAGGCCCTGGACACGGGGGTCCATCCTCCGACCTCGCTCCCTGTGACGGAGGGCGGCGTCTCCGCCCAGCCCTCGCCTCCGCCTCGGAGGGAGGCGGCGGCGCCGGGCCCCGGCGTCCGCAGCCCCGCCCGCCGCGCCGCCGCGTTGGCCTGCGCCCGCCGCAAGGCGCTCGGGTCCCCGGAGCGCACCGCCCTCAGCCACTCGAGCCTGCTCTGCAGCCTCGGCAGCTCGGGGAAGTAGTCCCGCTCGACGATGGCCTCGATGGCCGAGGTCCACTGCTCCTCCTCGAGGACGACGGGGTCTTCTGGCGGTGGTCGCCGCGGCCGCTCGCGGGGCGGCGGGGGCGGCATGGCCGCCCACGCCGCAGCCTCGGTGTCCTCACGCGATGAGGCCGCGGCGAGGGCGCGGGCTCCCACCGAGCTCGGTGGTGGGTCGTCGTGGGTGATGCCGCCTGATGCTGTTGTTGCTGCTGCTGCTGCCGCCGCCGCGCGTCCGTCGCCACCGCCGCCCGGAGGCGGCGGCGCGGAGGACATTTTAATGCAATGCAAAAACGAACGGGAAAAAAAGCGACGTCGAAAAACGGAAAAGAAAAGTGGTTTTGTCACCTTGCATTTTCTCTCTCTCTTTTTCGATCGACCATGACGGAGACGGAGACGGAGACGCAGGGGCCCTCCGCCTTCGGTCGCTCAAATGGCGCGCCAGACGCGTCAGTGATGCAAGATGCCCTCCTGCGCCTGCTTAGCGGGCAGAGAGCGGCATCAGAGGTGCGGGGGCTGCCTCTTTTTTAACTGCACGGCTTGATGATGGAAGGCATCGCCGTCGCCGTCCATCGATCGACCTTCCACCTCACCCCTCCGACGTCCTCGACTAAAAAAAAAAAAAACTCTTCTCTCAACTTCAGGACCGACCCGCCCTCGCCGCGGACCGCCTCCTCTCGCACCTCGCCTTCCACCCCGCGGCGGAGAGGTCACACATTTTTTCGTTGAGCCTGGCCACGCTCTTTCCCGAGGCCTCGGCCTCCGTCGTCGCGGCGGTCCCTCTGCCGCCGACGGCCGCGCTCGTTGCGGCGCCGCTTCCGTCGTCGTCGCCGCTGAGCGAATCGGGAAACTCTCCTCGTCTCTGGAGAGAGCTCGATCTCCGCCCTTCGCCTTCCTCCTCCTCTTCTTCCTCCTCGTCGCACAGTTGCCCCCTCGACGCCGCCCTGGCGGCCACGCTCGCGTCGGCCCCTGAGCCGGGAGCGGAGTCCCTCGCCGAGGCCGCGGGGGCCGAGCGCCGCGGGGGGGCCGCTGGCGCCCTGCAGTCCACGCTCGGCAGGGGAGGGGGCAGGGCACCCGGGGTCGCGGCCTCGCTGGCCCGCGGCGGGTCCCCGGGGGCTCCCGCCGCCCCCGAGGGGGCCTCGAGCGGCCTCTGGCTGGCAGAGTGGGAGGCAGGGAGGCACGCGCGGGTCGCGCCGCCGCCGGGGCTGAAGAGGCTCGTGTTCTCTCCTTCTTCCTCTCCCGAGGGGGGGCGAGGAGGGGAGTCGGCGGCGGCGGCGGCGGCGGCGAAACCTCTGCTTCCCCTGCTGCGCCCCTCCGACTTCTTCGGCGGAGGAGACGAGAGCGACTCTGACGAAGAGAACTACGGCGACGGGGCCAGGGAGGCCCCCTCGACGAGCGACGAGGACGAGGAAGAGACCGCGGGAGCAGCCGCTGCTGCCGGCGGCGGCGGGAGCAACGAAGACGAAGAAGGCGCAGACTCGCTGCTCGCCTCCACCGCCTCCGCCGCGGCCGCCGCGGCCGCCGCGGCCCCGCGGGTCTCCGCCCGCAGGAGGAGGGGCAGGGACGGGACCCCAGCTCCTCCGACAGCAGCAGCAACAACAACAACAGCAACGACGACGACATCGACGACAACAGCAGGAGCAGCAGCCTCGGCCTCCTCCGGCGGCTGGGCCCACCGCGGCGACCCGAGGCATCTCGCGGCAGCGTTTGAGGCGCTGCGCCCGCGCCTCGCGCTGCGGTTCCCCTTCGAGCTCGACCGGTTCCAGAAGGAGTCGATCGCGCTGATGGAGGCGGGCGAGTCGGTGTTCGTGGCGGCGCACACGAGCGCGGGGAAGACGGCGGTGGCTGAGTACGCGGTGGCGCTCGCGGCGGCGGCTCGAGGTACAGAAGAAGCGTTTTTAACCTTGTCCATTTTTTTCTTTTTTTTCCAAGGGAAGTTTTTTCGCTCTCGCTCCTCTTTAAACTCTCCCTCTCTCTCTCTCTCTCTCTCTCTCGGAAACTCCTCCGAAACAAAAAAAACGCACTCTTCCTCCCAACCAGGCAAGGCCCTCTACTGCTCCCCGATCAAGACCATCTCCAACCAAAAGTTCCGCGACTTTAGCGCCAGGTTCGACACGGGACTGCTGACCGGAGACGCCTCCGTCAACCCGGACGCGCAGTGCCTGGTGCTGACGACCGAAGTCTTGCGGTCGATGCTCTACCGAGGGGCAGACATGATAAGGGACGTAGAGTGGGTCATCTTCGACGAGGTGCACTACGTCAACGACGCCGAGCGCGGGGTTGTCTGGGAGGAGGCCATCATGCTTCTGCCGAGGAGGGCCAAGCTGGTGATGCTCTCTGCGGTGAGAGTTCACTTTTTGGACCTTTATTTTTTTTTCTGCTCTTTTTTTTTGCTTCATTATTTTCCAACTTTTCGCGCTCACATTCTTTTTCCTTTTCTCTTCCCCCTCTTTTTTCTGTTCCCTCGCACTTTCTCGACAGACCGTGCCCAACGTCGACGAGTTCGCGGGGTGGTGCGGCAGGACCCGCGGGCGCTGCTTCTGGATCACTGGCACGACCAAGAGGCCCGTGCCCCTGGAGCACGCGCTCTGGTTCCCCTTTGGCCCCTCTCCCTCCTCTTCTTCGAGCTCTCTTTCTTCTTCCTCCTCTTCTTCCGTGCTTTCGAGCCCTGCACCGTCGGCAGTAGCAGCAGCAGCAGCAGCACCTGGAACGGCAGCGTCGGCGGCTGCGGCGGCCAAGGGACAGGCCTTCGTCGTCTGCTCCGAGGCGCTGGGGTGGAGCTCCAAGGGCTTCGGCGCCGCGAAGGCGGCGTGGAAGCTCTCCAAAGGAGGGGGAGGGGGGTTGGACAGGGGAGGGCCGGCGAGCAGCGCAAAGGACGCGAAGGCCGCGAGGCCGACGGGGCGGGGCGGCGGCGGCGGCGGCGGGGGCGGAGGCAGGGGCGGAGGAGCTGCAGCCGGAGCTGCTTCGGGCGGCCGCGGCGGCCGCGGCCAGCAGCAGCAGCAGCAGCAGCCCCGAGGAGGAGGCGCCGCCGGCTCCCTCGCCCGCGCGACCGCCAACTCCAACGCCGTCTCCGGCACATTCAGCAACAGCGGCCCGCGCACCGATGCGGCGCAGTGGCGCGTCCTGATCGCCTGGCTCCGCGCGCGTGACCTCGTCCCGGCCGCGTTCTTCTTCTTCTCCAAAAAGAAGATCGACGCGCTCGCGGCCTCGCTGCGCTCTTTAGATTTAAACTCCGCCGCCGAGCGCGCCGAGGTCTCCGGCTTCGTCTCCCGCGCCCTCCGCAGGCTGCCGCGCGAGGACAGGGACCTCCCGCAGTGCAGAAGCGTCGCCGATGGGCTGCGGCGAGGCGTCGGCGTCCACCACGCCGGCCTGCTGCCGATTTTGAAAGAGGTCGTCGAGATGCTCTTTTGTCGGGGGTTGGTCAAGGTGCTGCTGTGCTCGGAGACGTTCGCGATGGGGGTCAACGCTCCTGCGAGGGCGGTGGCGTTCGCGCAGCTGAGGAAGCACGACGGCGCCGGGTTCCGAAGTGAGAGAGGGAAAGAAGGAGATTTTCCTCGAGGCTTTTTTTTAGTTTTTTTCCTTCAAAATTTTTTTCTTTTTTCGCTCAGACACTCCCTCGCCCCTCTCCTTTTTCCTCTCTATTTTCATCTTTTTTTTCTTTTTAACAAAAAAAACACTACCAGGCCTCCTCCCGGGGGAGTACACCCAGATGGCGGGCCGCGCCGGCCGCCGCGGCCTCGACAAGGTCGGCTCCGTCCTCGTCCCCGTCCTCGGCGACGCGTTCCCGCCCCCGGAGGAGCTCGAGCTCCGGCGCGTGATGACCTCCCCGGCGGCGAGGCTCGAGTCGCGGTTCCGGCTGACCCCGGCGATGATCCTCAACTGCGCGCGCGGGGAGGACCTGAGCGTCGAGGCGCTGATGCGGCGCAGCTTCGCCGAGTTCCACGCGGCGAGGGCCGCGCCGGCCGCGGCGCGGCGCGCGGCGGCGGCGAGGAGGAGGGCCAGGGAGCTCGCCGCGCTGCCGTGGCCGCCGGGGTGGCCGAGGGAGGAGGAGGTCGAGCGGTACGCGGAGCTCACGGACGCCGCCGACCGCGAGGACGAAAGCGGGGCCGGGGGGGGAAGCCGGGAAGGGGCCTCCGCCTTCGACGTCGCAGACGCTCCCGGGGTGCTGCAGGCGCTGGCCCCGGGGAGGCTGGTGCTGGCGAGGACGACGCGTTCCTCCCCGGCGACCCTGGCTGTCGTCGTCTCCTCCTCTTTTTCCCGGAGCGGGGGTAGCAGCAGCGGTGGCAGCGGCAGGAGCAGCGGCAGCAGCGGCAGAGAAGTGGTCGTGCTCGCGCTGGTCGAGGGAGAAGAGTGGCCTCTGGTGGAGCCGGAAGAAGACGAGACCGACGGGAGCGAGGGCGGAGGCCGCGTCGGCGGCGGGAAGAAGGCTCCCTCGACCCCCTCTCCCTCCTCCCTCCTCGTCCCCCTCCCCTCCAAGAAGGACGACAGCAACCCTTTCGCGGGGATGCGCGCGCTCTCGGGCAAGAAGTCCGGAACCCTCGGCCCCCAGCTCGCCGCCCTCTCCCTTTCGAGCGCCTCGCCTCCTCCTTCTTCGTCCTCTTCCTTGGAGTCGCTCGGGCTCCCACAGCGGGCCGAGGCCGCGGGCGTCTCGTTCGCTCTCTCCGCAGTGGCCCCGCGGCTGGTGGACGCGGTGTTCTCGGAGAAGCTCCCGCACCTGGACTGCGAGGGGATCATCGCGGCAGCGGTGGCGAGCGCGAGCGCGAGCTCCGGCTCCGACCCCGCCGCCGCTCAGGACCTCTCCTCGTCGCCGGCGGCCGGCGCCGCGGCGCTCGCCCTCCGCCGCGCCCGCGACGACGCCGCGAGCAGAAGCCCCCCTTACCCGGCCCCGCCGCTCGACCCCGTCTCCGACCTCCGCATCACGGGCATCGAGGCCTCGGCGGCGGCCAGGAGGCGCGCCGGGGCCGTCGCGGCCCGCTCCGCGCTTTTCCCGTCGCTGCCGCCGCCGCCGAGCGCCGCGCTCTCAGCGGCGCTGTCTCGCGTGCGCGCCCGCCGCGCCGCGGCCTCGAGGGCGGAAGCAGAGGCCCTGGCAGCCGGCGGGGCCGCGCTGGAGGCCCTCCCGGAGTACAGCGCGAGGGTCGACGCGCTCGTGAGGCTGGGATACCTTGAGGGAAGCGTCGTTGCCAGCAGCGATCCTTCTTCTTCCGACGGCGGCGGCGGCGGCTCTCCCTCCTCTCCCGCCTCCTCCGGCAACGGCGTCGCCCTCAAAGGCCGCGTCGCCTGCGAGCTCGCCGCGGCCCACGACGGCCTCGCCCTCTCCGAAGCCCTCTTCGCCGGCGCCTTCGCGTCCCTCACCTCTCCAGCGGACGCCGCGGCACTGCTGTCCTGCTACGTCTTCCAGGAGAGGTCAAGGGACGAGGACGGTGACGTCTTCACCTGCAGGATGCCGAGTCCGGCTCTGGAAAGCGCGTTCTCGACGGCCGTGGAGGCCGCGGCCGCGGTCGGGAGGGCCCACGAGGACGCCGGGCTCATCGGCAGGGGAAGGGCGGCGAGCCCGAGCGGCGGCGGCGGCGGGAGCGAGATGCTGCCGGCGTCGGTCGACGAGTGGGTCGCCGCGGCGCTGCGCCCCGGCTTGGTGCGCGCAGTCCACGCTTGGGTTTCGGGAGCGAAATTCGTGGAGGTCTGCGAGCTGACTGAGGCGATGGAGGGGACGATCGTGCGGACGGTGATGCGGGTCGACGAGGTGAGGAGAAGGAGGGAGAAGAAAGAAAGGAAAAGACAAGAAAAGGAAGGGCGAAAGAGAGAAACGGAGCGGCGGGAAAGAAACGAAGCAAAAAAACTCACCTTTCCCCCCCCTCCCTCTCGAAATTCAAAATGCCCCCCCCCCACACACACACACACCAAACTTTCTTCAGGCCGCCCGCGAGCTCCGCGACGCCGCGCGCGTGATGGGCGACACGGCGCTGTGGCGGCAGATGGAGAGGGTCTCGGAGGCGGTGCGCAGGGACGTCGCCTTTGCGGCGAGCTTGTACGTCTCGTGACCTCTTCTCTATCTCCCTGTGTTTTTGGATTCCCTTAACCCTTCTTGTTTCTGCTTGTGAAAAGTGACTCGTTCCGTCGTGTGGTGGGCGCATGCGGCGTGGCGCTGTTTTTCTTTCCTTTTTCTCTGTCTCCTCGCGCGAGCAGAAGAGGGAAGAAGCAAGGTCGGGGTTGAAAACAAAATGGAAAAAAAAGGCTCGAGAGAGCAGCCTTCTTTTTTGTCACTTTCCTTTCTCAACCAATTCTCTCCACCTCTTTCTCTTCGCTCGACACCCCTTTTCAAGGAGGGCGCTCCTCGCTCCTTTTCTTCGACACCTTTGCCTGTCGAGGGATCGAGCAGAGTCTCTTCTCTACGGGCGGTCGCGCGACAGAGAGCGGAAAGAGCGGACGCTCTCCCGCTGCGCCTTGCCGGCTTTCTTCGGCATTAGTCGTCTAGGTGAGTGCTCGATGCGAGCGGCGTTGCTCGTCGCTCCAACTTGCTTTTTTCCCTGTTTGGTAAATCGGCGCTCGATGAAGACCCTCGCGCGCGACTCGAGCGCGCCTTCTCGCAAGCGTGTAGCGCAGAACTATGCAGTCGAGGCCCATCACGGGAGAGGCAGAGGCGATTCGAGTTCTGGAAATGCCCAAACGCGTCCGCGAATCGGAGTCAACGGGGGTGGCGATTTGAGAGGTCGAGCGCCTTTCGCACCGACTCTGAGCCATTTTCGCTCGGTCCGCGGGCTGCTTCGAGCGCCTTGCATTTGCCCGTCCCTGTCTCGTTCTCGCCTCTCTTCTCGCCGATTACGCCTCGTACGTCGTGTCGCGATCGATCTCGGGCAAGAGACAAGAGTCTGAAGCCCGCAATTGCGCATGGCGGGAGTCGACGATGCCGGTGACACTAGCCGATTCGTGGCCTGTCCCTCCGGTTCAGAGGGAACAAAGCCGCAGGCCGTTTTTTTTCGCTCCTCGCCGAGCCTCTGCTCTTTCAGGGCGCGAACCGACATCAAGTCTTCCCCCTCATCGCTTGCGCACCCCGTCCCGCGCCTTTCTGGTCCCTAATTGCGACTGCTCTTTGCATACGACCCGTCGATCTTTGTCTGCTACGCTTCTATGCAAAGAACGAAGAGATTCGTTCTTTGCTTCGAGCCCCCTGCGTGATTGCGATTGCTCTCTCGAATCCGATGAAGCCGACCACGCGCAGCAAGGACGCTACCCTCTTTTTTTTCTTTCCTCTTTCTTTCTCTCTCCCTCCTCTCACGTTTTCTTTCCTCTCCTCTCTCTCAAAACCCTCTCAAAAAAAACTTCTACACGCCAGGGTGCGCTCAATCTCCTCCCTAGGCACGTCTTGACTCGAATGGCCCGCCGCCGAGCCGCCTCGCGGCGGCCGGCGTTGGCCCGCCGCGCCTCGGCCGCGGCCCTCGCCGTCGCGGCCGTCGCGTTCCTGCTCGGCCGGGCGCTGCCTTTCCCGTCTCCTTCCTCGGCGGTCAGCTTCCGCTTCGCGGCGGCGCAGCCGATCACCTACGCCGACCTGCTGTCCAACCTCCCGGACTCCAAGTCGCCCAAGATCGACGACGAGAAGCCCGCTACCGCCGCCGCCGCCGCCGCCGCCGCGAAGCCTGCGGCCTCCTCCAAATTCGCTAGCGGCGATGAGCTCGTCCCCAAGGCGCGCGCCGCCGCCGCAGGAAGCGAGACCGCCGCGGCCTCGACGACGGCCGCGCGCTCCGACGGCAACGCCGGGGCCGCCGCCTCGAGGGCGGGAACCTCCGCCGCGGAAGACCTCGCCGCGAAGCGCAACGCCGGAGGGCAAGACAAGCTCGCCCCGATTGGAGGAAGCGCCTCGGTTGCCGCCGCGCCCGCACCCGCGGCGCCGACCCCCGCCGGCGCTCCCGCGCCCCCTCCCCCGCCACCGCCGCCGTCGGACCCCAAGTCCCTCGCGCTGGCCGCCGCCACCGCCGCCGCCCGCGGGGAGACGAGGCCTGCTGCCCCCGCGGGCCCGGCCCTCGGCGCCGTCTCCGCCGGCGGCGGCCCAGGCGTCGCCGCGGCCGGCACCCTCGTCGGCGCAGCCACGGCCCGCGAGGCCCCCTCCGCTCCCGCCGCGGGAAACCTTCCCGTGGCTGGCGCTGGCGCTGCCGCCGCCGGCGTCGCTCCCCGTGGAGGCGTGGCACTCCCCAACGGCATGACTGTCCTCACCAAGGCCGACGCCGACGCGCTCCTGTCCCTGCGCGACGCCGTCGCCAACTGGGACGAGCTCGTCGGGTGGGGCCTCAAGGGGTGGTCGCCCAACTCCAACCCGTGCGCGGGCTGGACCGGAGTGTCGTGCTCCAACGCCAAGCGCGTCATCGGCGTCGACCTCTCGGGCTGGATGGTGAAGGGGACGCTGCCCGCGGAGCTCGCCCTCCTCGACGAGCTGCGCACATTCAACGCCAGCGACTGCGACCTCACCGGGGGCTTGCCCATCGGATGGGCCGCCAACGGCGCCTTCCCGCGCCTGAGCGTGCTCGACCTGTCGAACAACGCGAGGCTGGCCGCGGAGGTCCCGGGCGAGTGGGGCGACGCGCGCGCGTTCCCGTCGCTGACGGTCTTGGCGCTCCGCAACGCCGGGCTCGCGGCGCCGCTCAACGAGGCGTGGCCGGCGTCGCGCGCGGCGATGGCCAAGCTCGCCACCCTGGATCTCTCCGGAAACGCCATCAGAGGGGTCTTGCCCCCCGCCTTCGGTTCGGGAGGAACGCTGACCAAGCTTCGCACGCTCCTGCTCAACAACAACTCGATCGCCGGCACCCTGCCGAAGGAGTGGGGCAGCGACAACGAGACGCTCCCGTCGCTGTCGGTGCTCGACCTGTCGCGCAACGTCTTGGAGGGCAGGCTCCCCAAGCCTTGGGGCTCGAACGGCGGCTTCTCGCAGCTGACGGAGCTCCATCTGCAGGTCAACCGCCTGGCCGGCTCGCTGCCGACCGAGTGGGGCCAAGGCGGGCGGTTCCCGAGGCTCGCGTGGCTCGACGTGTACGGCAACAGGCTCGCGGGCCCCGTGCCCGACAGCTGGGGCCGCCGCGGCGGCGGCGTCTCGAGGCTGACGACGCTGTCCCTGCGCCCCGGCAACGCCAAGCTCTGCGGGAAAGTCCCGCTGCAGCTGCGAAACGCCGCCGTGGGCGAGAGGGCCGCGCCCCTGGGCCCGGCGCCGCTGGGCGCCTGCCCGGCGCCCGTTCCCAGCCCCGAGCCGCCCGAGGCGCCGCCGGCCGACGCCGTGTCCCCGGTCGACGACCCCGCCGAGCTCGACGAGGCCATCGCGGGATCCCCCGCCGGGGCCCCGCTGCCGCCCAGGAAGCCCCGCAAGAAGGCTCCCGCGGTCCCGGCCGCCGCTCTCGTCGACCCGGACTTTGACGAGTGGTTCTTCCCCGAGGACGAGGGCGACGCCGGCGGCGCCGCGGGCGTCGCCAAGGCGCCCGCCGCCGGCGACGAAGCTTCGCCCCTGATCGCCGGCGCTCCCTCCTCGGCTCCTGCGGTCCAGATGCAGCGCATCAAGGTCGGCGACTTCGACATCGTCGTCCCGGCCCTGGGCTCCGCGGACAAGCCGCTGTTCCGGCCCCCTCCCGAGGCGTTCGCCGCCGCGCCCGCCCCGGCGGCGCCCACGGCCGCCGACCGCGAGCCTGTCTCGTCGCACGGCAAGCGCAAGCGCGGCGCCGCCGGGGCCCCGGCCCCGAGCCCCGCGGGCCCTCCGGCGCCTCCTCCCCTGCCCATCATGACGCCCGTCAAGGTCGCCTTCGTTGAGGCCACGTTCAACTTCACGGGCCTCAACCTCGACGTCGCCAACGCGACGCTGCGGCGCGGCGCCGAGAGGGCGATGCGGCGCGCGCTCGGAGGCAGCGGCGGCGGCGGCGAGGACGGCGGCAGCGGCGGCGGCGGCAGCGGCCCAAACGTCACGCTCCTGGCGCTCCGCGACGTCCTCCCCGACGGCACCGTCGACGTGTCGACCGCGCTCCCGCCCCTGCCCGACCAGGGCTCGCTGGCGGACGTCGACCCGGCCCTCGCCGCCGCGGACAAGGCGCTCAGGGCCAAGGCCAGGGCCGACAAGGAGGCCGAGAGCGTCGGGTTCAGGAGGAGGCTGGCGTTCGCCTCCTCCTCCGGCCGGTCTCTCAACCAGGCCACCACCGCCGCGGACGACACCGCCCCCTCGAGGACCGCGTCGCCGCGCGGGAAGGCCGGCATCGAAGACGCCAAGCCCGCCCCCGCTGGCACGGCCGGGATCGAAAACACCGTCGCCGCTCCCGCGCCTCCCGCTGCTCCTGCGTCCAAAAGCAAGGGAGTCAAAGGCGCTGCTGCCGCCGACGACACCGTCTCGGCCGCTGTCAGGACTGCCCGCGCCGCCGCCGCCGCCGTCGCGGCCGCCACGGGCGGCCCCCTCTCCGCCGAGTTTGGCGGCGACGGCAAGACCCCGGGCGGCGCCGCTGCCGCCGAGAAGAAGGCCGAGGTTCCTGCCGAGGACGAGAGGGCCTCCTCCCCGGCCCCGATGAAGAGGAACACCATCCAGGCCACCTACCTCCTCTCGACCACGCCCGGCGACGTCCTGGGCGCCGTCTCCCGCTTCAACGAGTCCGGGCTCGCCGACTCGCTGAAGAAGGAGCTGGCGCGGGTTGGCGTCAGGAACGTCCGCGTGAGGCTGGCCGCGGTCGGCCAGGTCGGGCCCGACGGCGCCGTCATCCCGGCCGAGAAGCTCCGGAAACCCGCTCCCCCGCCCGGAGCCGCCGCGGCGCTCGCCGCCGAGGCGGCCGCGACCGAGGGCGCGTCGAAGCAGAAGAAGGCCGGGGCCGCCGGCGCGGTCGTCGGCGTCTTGCTGGCGCTCTCCGCGGCCGGCGGGGCCGCAGGCTTCGTCGTCGTCAAGAGGAGGCGCGAGGCCGCGGCTGCCGCCGAGGCCGAGGCCGCCGCCAAAACAGCCGCCAAGGGAGGCGACGACGGCGGCGAGGGCGGCAAGGGCGGCAGCGGCTTCTCCTCCAAGGGCGGCAAGCTGCCGACGGGCCTGCCCGACGCCGCGGCGCTCGAGGCGCCGACACTGGGCAAGAAGATGCTCGACGCCGCGCTCGAGAAGGTCCGCGCGTCCCGCACCGCGGACTCCGCGGCGAGCATGCGCGAGGCCGCCGCCGCCACTGCCGCTGCCTCTGCCGCTGCGCTGACGACCCCCGCCTCCGTCGGCGCAGGAGGCCGCCGCGTCGCCCCCGGTTCGGGCCCGGCCTCGACCGCCGGCTCGTCGTCGACGTCGTCGGGCGAGGGCATCGGCGGGGCCGCCCGGAGGCCGCCCGCCCCTCCCGTCCGCCAGGGCTCGCTGCAGCGCAACCGCTCCGGAGAGAGCCTGCCCGCGAGCGCGTCGGCGAGGCAGCTCCAGGCGCTGATGCTGGCGTCGGGAGGAGGAGCAGGGGGCCAGCAGCAGAGGCCGAGGTCGAGCCCCGCCGCCGCCGCCGCCGCCAACGGCCAGGGCATGCGCCGCTCGCCGTCGTCGTCCAACGCGCTCGCGCTCGCCAACGGCAGCGGCGGCGGAGGGAGGCGCCCGCTGGCCCCGGGCTCGCTCGCGATCCCCGGCGCCGGCGGGGGCACCTCCCTGGCGACGCTGACCGCCCCTGGCGGTCCCCTGGCGGCGCTGGCCCGCGAGCTGAGCGCGACCGAGGCGTCGATGAGGGCCGGCGGCGGGGGGGGGGGCCTGCAGCGCGCCGCCTCTGCCGGCGGCGGCGGCGGCGCCGGCCTCGCGAGGACCTCCTCCGGTGTCTCCTCCTCGTCGTCGTCGGCGCTGGGCCGCTCCGGCGGCTCCGGCGGCGGCGAGGGGATGTCGACGATGCTCCGCGAGCTCCGCGCCCTCGAGGCCGGCGTCGGGGGGCCGCCCGCCGCCGGGGCGAGGCCCGGGAGCGCGCCCCAGGCGGGAGGCAACCAGGCGGTGCTGCTCCGCTCGCTCGACGACGCGACGGCGGTCCGCGCCGTGGCCCGCGCCGGGTCCCGCGACGGCATCGCGCGCGCGACCTCCCGCGAGACGCTGCTGAGGGACCTGGAGCGCGACCTCGGCATCGCGGCGCACCCGCGGATGGAGCGCGGCGCGCCGGCGGGCGCGCTGGGCCCCTCGTCCTCGGCGCTGGCGCTGGCGGCGCTCGGCGGGCGCCCCGGGTCCGCGGGGGGCTCGGTGCTCCCGCCGCCGGTGAGGCCCGGAGGCGACGACGGCGCCGCGGCGCTGGCGCGCGCCTCGGCGCTGCTCGCGGACATGTCCAGCGCGGCGCCGTCAAGGCTCGAGAGGCAGAACTCGCGCGGGGACCTGAGGCGTTGATATGACTCTGCGTCTTTGAGGTTTTTCTTTTTTTTTCTTTTTGTTCGACATCACTTTTTACTAGGAATTTCATTGCCCCCCCCCCCCCCCCCCCCCCCCCCCCCCCCCCTCCCCCCCCCCCGCTACTACTACTACTACTGAACCCCCCCCCCTTTTCTTACGCACTGCGTTTCCTCTCTTGAAGCTCTTTGATCTCTCTTGGGGGGAGATTGAAAGGGCGGAAGGGAGGAAAGGCTGGTCGCCCGAAACTTTGGAGAGGGGGAAAAAACAGAGAGAATCTGCGAATTATCTTTTTTACGGGATCTTCCAGAGAGTTGAGAAACAAAAACAGGAGAATTTGATTTGATTTTGCAAACGATGTCACAACCTGCAAACGATGTCACAGTTTTATATCATTTGAAGGAGGGAAGCGGAGGCGTTGTCATTTTCTCTCTCTCTCGAGCGAGCAAACGAAAAAACCCGAAGAAGAATGGAAGGACGAATTCAAATCACATCTCCTAAGAAGAAGCCGGACGAACGACGTTGAAGGCGACATCGATGCACAGGATCTCCGGTCCCGCCGCGCCGTAGCTCCCTCCTCGACGAGAAGAAGGCGACGGAGAAAGCTGCTTCCCGCCGGGCTGGGCCTCCCGCGCCCGCAGGCGAAGGCGGTAGCGGCCTGCCGGCGTCAAAGCCGGGAAATCCTGCTCCCAGCTCAGCTCGTAGGGCCCCGAAAAGGGGCAGCTGCTGCTGTCCCCGCCCTCGCCTCCATCCTCAGAGGCGGAGGTTGCGGCGGCGGCGACGGTGCAGAGCGGGCGGGAGAGGCTGTAGATCGGGAGGCCGTGAAACGACACCGAGGCCGACGCGAAGCCGAAGTCGTCTTTCGAGGCCCCCACCGCAGGGACAGCGTCCGTGGAGGCGGAGACGGCCAGGATTGCCGTCTGTCCCGCCACGGGCTGCGGCGGGGTCAGAGTGACGTTGAAGACGCCGGCCTGGAACGGTGGCTCTGGGGAGCAGAGGGACCAGGTGAAGTTGCCGCCCGCGGAGGCGAGGGTAGACGCTGAGAGGAGGAGGAGGAATAGGAGGGGGAGAGGGGGGGGGAGCGATCGAGGAGGCATAGCGATCGATGGTCGAAACGTTGCTAGTCTCTCCTTCTCGTTTATTCTGTTTCTCTCTCCGCGATCAAAAGGAGCACAGAGTGGGCGATTTGCGCGCGCGTGTGTGAGACTGAGTGCTGATTCGTTTTGCGAGCCGCGGGCGAAGGAGAGAAGAGGGCGAAAAAGGTGATGAGCGAGGGTTGGAAAGCAAGGTCTACAGAAGAAAAAAACGCCTCTGGAGTCGTCACTTTTCACGACGGAACGCTCTCTTTTCAGAGCGAGTTCCCCACCCTCTCTCTCTCTCGCTCGCTCGCTCTCTTTTCCAATGTCCTCGCTCTTCCGCCGCAGGAGCTCCGCGGAGAAGGAGCTCCCCTCGGCCGCAGGAGCCCCCGAGCCGCAACCACCGACCCCGCAGCAGCATTTTGGCGGCGCCGTGCCCAGGGCGCTCCTGGACTCTGCGGCAACGGGGAGGCGGTGAGTCGAAAAGAAGGCACTTCTCAGGGTTGAAGACTTCGTATTGAAGTCGCGCAATGACCATCGCTACCTCGCCCTCTCCGCCTCGTGGCCATGTCTCCTGTGACGGGCGGCTTGAGACAGTCGAGTACCACGTCTTCGCGTCGAAGGAAGACCATAATGCGGCACGAGAGAGATTATGAAAGAGAGAGAAAGAGAGGGCGTCGAAGAGACGCGATTGCTGAAGTAGAGACATGCTGACCGAAAAAAAAAAAAAAAACTCAGCCGCCCCTCCCTCTCCCCTGTCCCTTCCCCCTCCCTCCCTCGCGCCCCGTGCCTCCTCGAAAAGCACGAGCCCCCTGCCGCCCCGGGGAAGGATTACG
>Ga0114918_10002227_pt1 | contig 17420 bp, 20 predicted proteins | sample LantaG_FD_87015 | JGI IMG/M metagenome (GOLD analysis project Ga0114918, IMG submission 87015) | Deep subsurface microbial communities from Baltic Sea to uncover new lineages of life (NeLLi) - Landsort_02402 metaG | ecosystem: Environmental > Aquatic > Marine > Oceanic > Sediment | place... | reverse complement strand
GTCGACCTCAAGACGTTGAAGGAGACTACCATAACCATAGAGGGAAGGCACGACCCATGCATAGTGCCGAGGGCAGTACCCGTCGTGGAGGGCGTGGCGGCCATGGTGATCCTCGACCACATGATGCAGAGAGGACACGTTAGACAGGTTCTAGGTGAATAGGATGAGCTACACGGAGGAGATGGGCCCGCTGAGGGACGAGATCAACAGGCTCAACGAGGAGATACTGGAGAAGATACGTGAACGCGTAAGAGTCGCGCTCAGGATAGGCGAGGTGAAGAAGAGGCACGGAATGCCTGTCGTAGACCGTGCACGGGAGGAGGCCGTCCTAAACCACGTGGAAAGCCTCGCCGCTGACCGCGGCCTAGACCCGGAAGGCGTCCGACGGGTATTCAGGGAGATCATCGACCTCTGCGTCAAGGCCGAGGAGGAACACGGATGAGGGTGGCGTTCCAAGGGGAGCGAGGCGCCTACAGCGAGGAGGCGATAATGGCTCACTGGGGCGAAGCCGCCGAGCCGCTGCCCCGCCCCTACCTGCCCGACGTCTTCGACGCAGTCGAGAAGGGAGACGCAGACCTAGGGCTCGTACCCGTGGAGAACAGCATAGAGGGGAGCATAGTCAGGACCTTCGACCTCCTCAACGAGCGCACCCTGAGGGCCCAGGGCGAGACCGTCCTCAGGATAGTCCACTGCCTCGTAGCCAACCCCGGCGTCGAGGCCGGGGACGTGAAGAGAGTCTACAGCCACCCCCAGGCCCTGGGGCAGAGCAGGGAGTACCTGGAGAGGAGAGACCTCGAGCCCGTCGGGGCCTACGACACAGCCGGGAGCGTCAAGATGATCAAGGAGCAGGGCCTCATGGACGCCGCTGCCATCGCGAGCCGGAGAGCCGCCGAGGTATACGGCATGAACGTTCTTGAGAAGGGGATCGAGACCCATAAGGAGAACTACACCAGGTTCCTCGTCATCGGCAGGGATGAGCCTGAGCCGACCGGCACTGACAAGACCAGCCTGGCGTTTATCGTGGAGCATAGTCCAGGTACCCTCGTCAAGGCCCTCAACGCCCTGTCCACTAGAGGTATAAACCTGTGCAAGATAGAGTCGAGGCCCATCGTGGGGACGCCGTGGGAGTACATCTTCTTCATCGACTTCCACGGCCACGTGAAGGACCCCGAGATCGCCAAGGCCCTCGAAGAACTCCGAGGCCAGACGAGGTACATCAAGCACCTGGGCTCCTACTCCCGTTTCAGCGGGTAGCGTGGGGCAGGCGGGCCTGCCCTAAACCGTAAAATACATCGCCGCAGCAACAGCCTCGTCGAAGTTGAAGGCAGCTGTCATCGGCGCCGAGGGGAAGATGGGGCGGTGGCTTGTCCACCACCTAGATAGCCTAGGATACACGGTGCACCCTGTAGACCTGAGACGGGGGAAAGGAGAGCATGAACTGGGGGCCGCGGACCTGGTGGTGGTCTCAGTGCCGATTCGGGCCACGCCGGAGATCCTGTATGAGGCCTCCAGCCACATGAAGCCAGGGGCCGTCCTAGCGGAGATCGCTTCTCTCAAGGAGAGCGTCGTGGAGCCGCTCAGGGCGTCCGCCGATAAGGGGCTCGTCCCTCTATGCGTGCACCCCATGTTCGGCCCATCGACCAAGAGACTAGACAACGAGACGGTGGCCCTGGTCCCACTGGTGGACCCGAGGCGTGAGGCGGAGCTCGCCGAGAGACTCTTCCCCGGCGCCGACTTGGTCGCCGTGGACGCTGAGGCCCACGACACGTACATGGCGGCCGTCCTCTCGCTGCCGTACCTCGTCAACATGGCCTTCGCCAAGGCCTTGGAGGGCATGGACCTTGAGAAGCTGCGGAGGCTCGGGGGCACCACGTACACCCTTCAGTACATCCTCGCCCAGAGCGTTGTATCAGAGAAGACGGAGCTCGTAGAGTCCCTACTGTCTCAGAACAGGCACCTGGACCGGGTACAGAAGGGGTTCCTGGAGGCGATGAACCAGATGGCGGAGTCGGTGAAGGAGGGGAGGTTCACAGAGGCCCACGCAGAGGTACGATGCATCCTGGAGACTGACCCGTCTTACATCTACGCCGACGAGAGCCGTCGACGAGCGTACGACGCCGTCAAGGATCACGACTTTAAAAACATGGGCAGCCATGATTAACCCATGATAAAGCTAAGCGACGTGTACGCAGCGAGGAGGAGAGTGTCCAGGTGGGCGAGGAGGACGCCCATGGAGCACTCCCCCGGCCTCAGCGACGTCTGCGGCGGCGACGTGTGGCTCAAGCTGGAGAACCAGCAGGTCACGGGCAGCTTCAAGATAAGGGGAGCCACCAACAAGATACTTCTGCTCTCGGATGAGGAGCGCGGCAGGGGCGTCGTCACGGCGTCCTCCGGTAACCACGCCCAAGGGGTGGGCTACGCGGCGCGTGAGCTGGGCGTCAGAGCCACGGTAGTTGTGCCGGAGCGTACGCCGAGCGTAAAGATCAACGCCATAAGGAGGTACGGCGTGGAGCTGTTAATCGAAGGAGACGAGTACATGGACTCCGAGCGCCTGGCGAGAAGCATAGAGAAGGAGAAGGGAAAGACCTTCGTCTCGGCCTACAACGACACCGAGCTCATCATGGGCCAGGCCACCGTCGGCCTAGAGATGGTGGAGGACACCCCAGACCTCGACGCCGTCCTCGTCCCCGTGGGCGGCGGCGGCCTAGCGTCGGGCGTAGCCTCGGTCTTCAAGCAGGTGGGGGACACAGAGGTGATAGGCGTCCAGTCCAAGGCGAGCCCCGTCATGTACGAGTGCATCAAGAGAGGCGAGATATTCGACATGCCCCTGGAGGACTCCGTGGCCGAGGGCCTGCACGGCGGCCTGGAGCAGGGCAGCGTCTCCTATGACATCTGCAGGGAGCTCATAGACGACTGGGTGATCCTGGAGGAGGAGGACATACTGGAAGCCATACGGTACATGCTGCACGAGCAACACATGCTGGTCGAGGGCGCCGCCGCTGTGGGGCCTGCAGCTATAATGACTCATCCGGAGCGTTTCAGGGGCATGAAGGTGGGTGTCGTGATAAGCGGTGGAAACCTCTCGAGGGAGATACTGAGGAGGGTCGCCTAGCCTTCCCTCTCCTCTAGTTGCTCCTTTATCTCCCTCAGGGTGGCCAGTATCTCCCTGTTGACATCCTCGGGGCTGAGCAGCTCGTAGTTAGAGTTCAGCTCGGTGGTCGTCACATGTGCCCCAAGATCGGTCTTGGAGCCGCAACAAAGGTTTGGTTAATCAATCTTTTATACACCAGATAAGCCTCTATGAGCGATAAACCTTGAAGCGCATCACCGTGGACGCGGGGAGGTGCGCCGGTTGCCGTCAATGCGAGATGGTCTGCAGCTTCCAACACACGAAAAAGTTCAGCCCTGAGACCTCCAGGGTGACGGTGATAAAGGATGACAGACTTGGACTAGACTACCCGTTGATGTGCCGCCAGTGCAGCGACTGCCCACCCCTAAAGGCCTGCCCAACCCAAGCCATAAACAGAGAAGGAGGCTCCATCACTGTGGACTGGCAGGCATGCATCGGCTGCGGCGCATGCGTCGAAGAATGCCGCTACGACGCTGTAAAGCTATATGACGGTAAAGCCCTTATATGCGATCTATGCGGCGGCGACCCTCAGTGTGTGGCTAGGTGCCCCACCGGGGCGTTGAATTATTCTGAAGCCCCGGAGTTCAGTGAGACGCCGTGGGACGCCTTCAACAGGCTGAAAGAGGAGTGGGGCATACATGGCTAAGATCTACGGCTACACGGGGAAAGCCCTAAGGGTGAACCTCACCGACCAGGCCTACGCGACGGAGAGAATCAACGAAGCCGAGATGAGGGGATACCTTGGGGGAAGGGGGTTCAACGCCAAGAGGCTCTACGACGAGGTGGGTGCCGGCGTCGATCCGATGGGACCCGGGAACAAGCTCATCTTCGGCACGGGGCCCCTCGTGGGAACCATGTTCCCCACAGCTAGCAGGTTCAACGTCTCTGCCAAGAGCCCCCACACGGGGATACTCGGAGACAGCAACGCTGGAGGCCACTTCGCGCCCGAGATGAAGTTCGCCGGCTACGACCAGATAATACTGGAGGGAAGGAGCCGCTCACCCGTATACGTATACGTCAAGGACGACCGGGTCGAGTTCAGGGACGCCTCGGCGATAAAGGGGCGCACAGTCTTTGAGGCCGACGGCTTCATCAAGAGCGAACTCAGGGACAGACGGGTCCAGACAGTGATATGCGGGCCGGCGGCGGAGAAAGGCGTAAGGTACTGCGGACTCTTCGCCAACCAGGTGAGGGCGGCCTCCAGGACGGGGATGGGAACCGTGATGGCCTCGAAGAACGTGAAGGCCTTAGCGGTCAGAGGCACCGGACACGTTGAGGTGGCGGAGCCAGAGGAGTTCGAGAGGATGGTCCTCGAGCTGGAGCAGGAGATCAGGGAGCACGAGCAGTACCCCGGCAGGATGCGCATGGGCACCACCAGGATACTCATGATGGCCAACGAAGCCGGGTTCCTCCCCACGAGGAACTACACGTCCGGAGTATACGAGGACGCGTACATGGTGAGCGGCGAGAGGCTGGCCGAGGAGTACAACGTCAAGAACCGGGGATGCTTCGCGTGCACCATACCCTGCAGCAGGGTCTACTCCATCAGAGAAGGACCGCACAGGGGGCTGCACGGCGAGGGCCCCGAGTACGAGGCCCTGGGGAGCTTCACGAGCCGAATAGGCAACAACGACCTGGAGCTGGCCCTGAAGGCGATCGACCTGTGCAACCAGCTTGGGCTAGACATACTCACCGTCGCCGGATGCGTCGGCTGGGCCATGGAGCTCTACGAGGCCGGGGAGCTAACCGTCGAGGATACAGGCGGGCTGGAGCTCACGTGGGGGAACGGAGAGGCGCTCCTCACGCTGATACGGCTGATAGCGGACAGGGAGGGCTTCGGGGACGTCCTCGCCGACGGCTCCGTCGAGGCGGCTAAGAGGCTGGGCAAGGGCATGGATCGAACCATACAGGTGAAGGGAATGGACCTCATCATGGCTGACCCGCGGGGCCTCAAGGGCTTCGGCCTCGGCTACGCCGTCGCCAGCAGAGGCGGCGACCACCTGAGGAGCGAGCCGTTCCTGGAGCTGAGCGACGACCCGGAGATAGGGGAGAGAATGTTCGGCGTCCCAGAGTCCACACTGAGGCTCGCCGACAGGGGGAAGGGACGGCTCGTAAGCTACTTCGAGGACTGGAACGCCGTCATAGACGCCCTGGAGCCCTGCAAGAACATAATGCAGAACATGATGCTTCTGCCCTTCGAGAGAGCCGCCGAGGCGCTGGAGGTGGCGACGGGGCTCAGGGTGACGCCTGAGGAGATGAGGGAGGCCGGTGCTAGGATAGTGACGCTGGAGAGAATGTACGGGGTGCGCGAGGGCGTGTCGCGAGCCGACGACAGCCTACCATCCAGGTTCAGAGAATCACCCCTCAGGGAGGGAGCCAGCAGCGGGACCGTCGTGGACCTTGACCTCATGCTTGACGAGTACTACGCCGAGAGGGGGTGGGACGCGGCGACCGGACACCCGACGCCAGATACCCTCCGGAGGCTGGGGCTAGGCTTCGCCGTTACAGACCTCCCCTGACCGACCTACCTTCAATATATTTATTAGTCCGGGGGATGTCCCGGAGATACGGTAACCGTTATGCCCATCTGCGAGATCTGTGGTATGGAGGTGCTGGAAGTCCACGTCTGCGTCGAGTGCGAAGCCAAATTCTGCGACGAGTGCGGCGACGTCAAGACGAAGCTGTGCTACGACTGCATTGGCTGGGAGGACAGCCCCCTGGATGAGGAAGTCTGGGAGGAGAACCACCTCAACTAGAATAGTTACTGTTATCTTTCACTTAGTTATAGTCTATTAGGGGTTCAGTTGCAACTGGATGCGTTCAGCATCACCCAGCGTGGAGGACTCGAAGGGGTAGACATCTACATAACCGTCTTCAAGGCCAAGGACATAGTCGACAGGTACAGGATAGACCGATGGACCATGGACAACCCTGAGGGGTACCAGCGTATGCCCTCGGAGAGCAGGCTAATGGATCGGCGGGGCAGCCCTCTGCGCTACCTGGTGCGCGAGTGGGGGTGCTTCCCCACGTCGATACTCCTGAACATAAGGGGCGACGTGAGGTACGTGAAGGAGAAGGACCTGGGCTGGTTCAGCTACGGGATGCTGGACACTGGCGACGAGAGTTTCTGGCTCATAGACGGGCAGCACCGGGTGGAGGCGCTCAAACGGGCCATCGAGCGCAACCAGGACTTCGAGGACTACCCCGTCATAGCGAGCATCATGAAGCTTCCCGAGCGGTTCGACGAGATGATGCTCTTCTACATCGTCAACAAGAGGCAGAGGAGCGTGCCCACCGACCTAGTCTACAGGCACCTCCAGAGGATGCTGTGGAAACGCGGGAAGCAGTGGGTCATGGACTTCGAGGGCAGCAAGGGCGTGAGGATAGGGCTAGCCACGGAGGTGGTGGACATACTGAACCAGAGCCCCCAGAGCCCGTGGCACGGCAGGATACAGATCGTGGGCGAGCGTAGACACGAGAACCACATAGTCTCGGACAGCCATCTCATCAGATCCGTCTCCAACCTGCTCAGGGAGAACATACTCAAGGGGATGCCGGTGAGTGACATAGCGCGGCTCCTCATAGACTACTGGAACGCCGTGTACCAGCTGTACCCCGAGTGCTTTACGGATCCCTCGGCCTACACCCTCCTCGGCACACCCGGGATACAGGTGATGCACATGCTGTTCCCCTTGATCTACTCCAAGTGCATCCAAGATAACCGGGTCGAGGAGATCGTCATGGAGACGCACCTGGAGAAGCTCATGGAGAAGACGCCGAGCCACACCATTCCCGAGCTCCAGGGCCCCGTCGACTCGGAGTTCTGGTCCAAGACCCATGGGCCCCTGATTGCCCTGTCCACGGGGCGGCAGAGCCGGGAGGCGCTTTACGAGGGGCTCGTTGAGAAGATCAGGCTCGAAGAGGAGAGTTAGGCTCTCTCGATCCTGACTCTTTCCCCGATCCTCACCTTCTTGAAGACCTTCGGGTCTCCCTTTACCTTCCCAAAGACGTTGACGGCGCTGGCGGGCCTTATCTCGTCGCCCCTACTCGCCGGGGTCCTGCCGAAGAATATGCAGAACGCGTTCCCCGGCGGCCAGTACGCGAGATCGCCCAAATCGACTACCTCCCTCGGGTTCTCGGGGTCGGCGTCCACCGGTATGCCGAAGTATATCTCGTCTCCCCAGGTATTGGCTCTCGCCTCGATGGGCAGCGCCTCCCATATCCTCCTCGCGGTGTCCGGGCTCTCATCCGTGAGTGCCGCCTCCACGGGTCCCGTTGCCTCCGTCACTATCCTGATCCTCATTTCTTCCATGTCTTCGTGAGTGCGAATGCTTAAGGTTTTTACCCTAGTCTTGGATATTGTGTGAGATCGACATCATGCGCTTTAGACGCGGAGTAGCCGCCATCGCCATCTTTACGTTAGTACTGATGTTTCAGCCGGTTTCATCTGTTAGCGGCCTGAATGGCATCGTCCGCGACCAAGATGGGACGCCCATAGCAGGAGCCCAGGTGATGTTCATTGGCGATACCAAGTATCTAGACACAACCGCCTCGGCCTTGGATGGCGTTTTCAACATCGTGAGCGAGTTTGAGAGCGGAAACTTGATCGTCTTCCATGACGACCCTGACACGCCTGGCGTCGACTATATCCCATACCTGGACGAGGTCGTGGACGTCGAGGCTGAGCTTGACATAATCCTCCTTCCAGCCAGCTCCATCGTCATCGAGGGCAGCCTCATGTACGTCGACACGGAGAACCTTGCCCTCCACGTACAGTACGAGGTTATGGATGCCGACAACAAGACGCTCACGCCGTCGGGCATCCCACTCATCTACGGCTCCTTCTCAAACGGGATGAACATACTAGAACTACCTAAAGGGCACATCGTCGTACCCTCCGGATCCGTCGTGAAGGTGGCGGTGAACAGCACGTTCCTGCTTGGGTCAAACGTGATCTCGAGAAGCTTCACGACGAGAGATACCCTCACAGCGTCTAAGGGAGGGACAGTGGTCCTCGACGTACGAGAGTACCGCCTTCCCATGAACCTCAGGATCGCATCAGACGCCGAGATCACCTTGGATGGGAAGCTTGAGGAGATGAATGGATACGGGTTCTACCTCACCAAACAGGAGGGAGCCTACAGTACCGCGTCGCGGCAGGTCTCTGAGGCAAGGACCCTATACGAGAATGGGCAGTACACCGAGAGCTTCGACACCCTGAAGAAAGGCTACATCACACTGGACCACACCTTGGAGGAGCTTGACAGCATGTACAGGGACGCAAGCCTTTCCGTGTACATACTGATCACCTTCCTAGCAGCCACGTCGCTCGTGACTGGTTACCTGCTGGCCGACGGGGTGACGCGGCTCGCCGTCGACGCAATACTATCCGCAGGAAGCTTGGCTACGCTGTACCTGTTCTACCCGGGTTCAAGGATAATCGCGTTGAGTGACTTCGTGTCTGTCTGCGTCGCGGCGGTAATAGCGCTTTCTGTACTCGGCAACATATTCCCAAGGTTTTTCAGCGTCGGCTCGGGCGGCAGGGTCCACACGAGGAACCTGATCATACCCATCTTCAGCATCGCCAAGCGCAGCCTCAGGCGGCGTAAGCTGAGGTTCATCCTCACACTGATCTCTATCGCCCTCATGGTGATGAGCTTCGTCACGCTCACAAGCTTCTCGGAGGGGTACGGCCTCATCGAAGACACCTATGCGAAGAAGGGTGAGTGGGAGGGAGTCTCCATACGAGAGGGATCGTGGAGCCAGAGCGAGCCAACCTTCATCCTCCTCAGCGAGACGGAGAGGGACTGGCTCACCTCCAACCTAGAGGTGGAGTACCTTTCGGTGAAAGCCGAGAACGCCCCTCAGCGTAGGCCATACATCTTGATCCTAGGGGAGCCGGTCATGGGGATAGTTGGCGTAGACTCATATGAAGGCGACACCGTGAACCTTGGAGGAATACTCCTCCAAGGCGACCTCCCGGACAAGAACGGCGTACTAGTCCCCAGCAGCGTCGCAAACCAGCATGACTTGAGGATAGGAGACGTGATCAGTGTCTCCAGCCTCGAGCTTGAGATACAAGGGATCTTCAGCGAAAACGCGTTAAACGGCCTGAAGGATCTGGACGGCACCGGCTACGCCCCCGACAAGTGGGTGAACACGAACCCCGAGGGTGAGGTGCCTAACTGGGTGATACAGGACTGCGAGGGCTCGGAGGTTGTGATCATGAATACCGAGACCGCCATAGAGCTGCCGATGGTGGGAATCCAGAGGATAGCGATGGAGCCTCGAGAAGGAGTGGAAGTCGAGGGCTTCGCGGAGAGGCTCGCGCTGGAGAGGGGGTACAGGGCGTACGCGTCGACGGCTGACCACTACGTCACGATTAGGCTCGGCAACTACTTCGAAGGCCGCGGCCTGTCCCTCATCATACCCTGGGCCATCGTCGTCCTTAACGTCGTAATCACCATGCTCAACAGCCTCTACGAGAGACGGGGCGAGATAGAGATACTATCCTCCGTTGGGCTTAACCCGGCGCAGGTGTCGGGTATCTTCGTTGCGGAGGCTTTCATCACGGGGTTCATAGCGGGTGGGCTGGGGTACCTCATAGGCCTCGGACTCTACAAGGGGATGGCCTACCTGAACATCGGCCTCCAGGTTCACCAGAAGGTCTCGGCTATTTGGAGCATCGCGAGCATAACGCTGGCTATCTCCGCGGTCCTCACAGGTGCTTACGCGGCTCTCCACAACTCGGTGGTCATTACCCCGAGCCTGATGAGGAGGTGGAAGATAGACAGAGACTCAGGCGGCTTCCATGAACCCTACCGAATATCGATTCCGTTGAAGCTTGAAGCCGAGGAGATAGACCCGTACATCGAGTTCATTCACAGGAAGCTGAAGGGCATAGAGAACCACCCGACACAGGTAACGTCATCCATAAAGGTGGACGGGGCAGGCGAGGGGAAGAGAATACGTTTCATATACAAATCCGTACAGGCCACGACAGGCAACTTCTATACGAGGAACGAACTCAAGATCACCCAGTTGCCTAACGGGGAGTACGGGGTGACCCTCGAGTCCCTCGGCGACCCCAACTGGGTTCACGTGGCTGGCTCCCTGATAAGAAATATGACGATGGAGTACAGCACCGAAGAAATGGGTTAGCCGCGCTCTATCCTCTCGACCACGCCGTCCCTCATCCAGACGATGCGGTCGCTCGCCTTGATCATCTTCAGGTCGTGGGTGGCGGCCACCAGGGTGAGTCCCCTCATCTTGTTGAGGCCGTGAAGAAGGTCTATGATCTCCATGCCTGTGTTCAGGTCGAGGTTGCCCGTCGGCTCGTCAGCCAAGATTATAGCGGGGTCGTTGGCCAGCGCCCTCGCTATGGCGACGCGCTGCTGCTGACCCGCGGAGAGCTCCGTGGGGCGGTGATGCAGTCTCTCACCCAGCCCCACCTGATCCAGCAGCTTCTCCGCCTTCTTCAGGCCCTCGTCGTGGGGGGTGCCCGCGAACACGGTGGGCAGGGAGACGTTCTCCAGCGCCGTCAGCACCTGTATCAGGTTGAAGCTCTGGAAGATGTACCCGATCTTCCTGCACCTGAGCCACGCGAGCTCGTATGCGTCCAGCTGGCTGATGTCCACACCGTCGATGAAGACGTTGCCTTTCGTGGGCTTGTCGAGGCCCCCTACGAGGTTGAAGAGCGTGGTCTTGCCGCTGCCGCTGGGTCCGACGATGGACACGTACTCGCCTCGCCGTATCTCCAGTTCTATGCCGTCGAGGGCCTTCACGGTCTCGGAGCCCATCTTGTAGTACCTCTGCAGGTCACGTAGCTCTATCACGTTATCATAGCTCATATCTCAAAGCCTCCACTGGGTTAAGCTTGGAAGCCCTCCACGCCGGGTAGAGGGTTGCCACCATGCTGAGGGCCATGGCGAGAGAGACGGACCCCACGAATATGGTCAGCAGACTGATCCTGGGGGCGTACAGCACTATGTCGAAGCCCGCGCCGAACCCTGTTATGACTATCGCCGAAGCCAAACCGAAGGAGAAGCCGACGAGCCCACCCACCAGACCATGGTAGAAGCTCTCCACCAGGAACAGCAGCACTATGTGCCTGTCGAGGGCGCCGAGGCACTTCATGGTGCCTATCTCCCTGTACCGCTCATAGACGGCTATCAGCATGGCGTTCGTGATCCCAACGATGGAGACCACGAGGGAGACGGCGACGAGCCAGTACTGGTACGACTCGACGGCGACCTGGCCTCCCCCCAGCCTGGCGCTGGTGGAGTAGAGAAGATCGGAGATCACCATGGTAGTGTAGAAGCTCAGGCCTAGGGCGATGGAAGCGATGTTGATGAGGGACCGGTCGAGCCTACGTCTGATGTATCCGCGGCCGAGTCTAATAGCGTCCATCAGCGTGAAATGTACCCGCCCCGTGGCTTCCTTGTTCATCTTCATACCCAGTGATCACTCATAGAATAAAAACTCTGCATCTTCAATGATTTTATTACGGCGGCGAGGAACCCCTAGGTGTATGGATAAGCTGGGTGGTCTCGTCGAGATAGTCAGGCCGGTGAACTCCGTGATGCTGGGGCTGGCCATAATCGTCGGCGCAGCCGTGACGGGCGGCGCGTCGATACTGGGGTCGCCCCCGACGCTTCTCCTCTCCTTCGTCACCGGGTTCTGTATGACGGGGGCGGCCATGGCGATCAACGACTACTATGACAGGGAGATCGACGCCGTCAACGAGCCGGGGAGGCCCATACCCAGCGGCAGGGTTACGCCGGTCGAGGCGGTCGCGCTCACCGCCGCCCTGAGCGTCGTCGGGCTCGGGGCCAGCTACATGATCTCGTTGAACGCTATGCTGGTGGCGGCGATAAGCTGGGTCGTCATGATGCTCTACTCGGCTTGGGGCAAACGGACGGGGTTCCCCGGGAACCTGATGGTCAGCGCCTGCATAAGCCTCCCGTTCATATTCGGGGGGTTGATCACTGGGTCCATGTATCCCAGCCTGTACTTCAGTCTCATGGCGTTCCTAAGCAACACCGGGAGGGAGGTCACCAAGGGCATCGTTGACGTAGAGGGGGACAGGGGCGCGGGCGTCAACACCGTCGCCGTCTCAAAGGGCCCGAGGACGGCGAGCGTGGTCGCGTCGGCTTTCTACGTGGCGGCTGCTGCCTCATCTCTTGTACCCTACGCCTTGAGACTCGTCTCAGCGTGGTACCTGCCGTTCGTGGCCGTGACGGACCTAGGGCTTCTCTACAGCGCGTATAGTCTAATCATGGAGCCAACCCGCGAGAAAAGCAGGGCCGTGAAGAACAGGGTTCTATACCTGATGTTGGTTGGCTTGGTGGGGTTCGCCGCAGGCAGCCTGCTGTGAGATACCTGGATGAGAATTGGGTTCAAGGAGTATATGTTGAAGACGGGTTTACCTCGATGAGAAGGCTACCCGCTCGACCTCCTGCTTCCGACGGATCGCGAAGTTGTTGCCTTCGTTGTTGGCGGCGCCGATCAGATGATCCGCGACGATCTCCTCAAGGGTCTTACGGTTGCCGAAGGACTGCTCCTTTATGCCGCGCCCTATGAACCGCAGGGCGATGTCGATGCGCCTCTGGGGGCTTATGTCCACGGCGAGCCTGTAAACGACGCCTCCGTACCCGATGCGGGTGGTGTCCTCGTTGGGCGAGACGTTCTCGATAGCTCTCACGAGCATCTCGACGGGGTTTCTTCCGGTCTTTATGTGGATTATCTTGAAAGCCGTCTGGACGCTGTTAGTGATTCTGGTCTTCTCGCCTCCGCTGGACCCGGGTTTTATGAGGCTGTTGATGAAACGCTCCACTATGTTGAGCCTGCTTTTCCTGAACTTGCGTGCCTCGTGTCTGCCGCCGCTGTGGGGGAGCCACACCGGCTTCAGGTTCAGGTAGCGCTTCAGGCCGATGTCGCGGACGTCGATGCCCTCAAAGCTCCACTCGCCGAAGAGCTTGATTCCCTCGTCCTGTACCTGTGCTTCGTCTTCGCTCATTTGACCACTTCGTGAGTGCAGTGACTTTGAAAGGGTTACCTAAATAAAAGCATTGTCAACACCCAGCAGGTTTTAAATCCGAGTACAGAACCAGAATAGGCATCATGTTGCTAAAGGGATACTCGACCTCTTACTACCTGTTATGCGTCGTGGCCTTCCTCTCCATGCTCAGCATCATGGTGACGAACCCGATTCTTTCGCTGTTCGCCGAGGAGATAGGGGCCACCGGCGTCTGGATAGGGTACGCCGTCTCAGGCTACTGGATCAGCAGGGTGGTGCTCGAGATACCAAGCGGCTACGTATCATCGAAGTTCGGCTACTATAAGCCCATGGTCTTTGGGCTCGCGCTGACCGTGATAGGGAACATCATGCTGGTATTCGTGAACAACCCGGTACACCTGGTCTTCGTCAGGGCGGTGAATGGCTTCGGGGCGCCCTTCTTCTTCGCGGTCTCCATGACCTTCATCGTGAACCTGTTCGGAGCCGAGAAACGCGGCACGGCTATGGGGATCTTCCAGGGGATAGAGTTCATGGGAACGATCATCGGTTCCGCTGTAAGCGGAAAGCTCGTGCAGGAGCTCGGCTGGCAGGGCGGGTTCATAGCCGCTTCCGCGCTCTCGGTCGCCGCCCTGCTGCTCTTCGTCGTCCCTCCCCACATCAGGAGGGAGACCGTTCGGGGGCCGACGAGTAAGCCGCTGACCATGGGAGAGGTCGTCGGTGTATTGAGAAACAAGACGCTGATGATACTGGCGGCCGCGACCGTGGCCGAGTTCATCATGACTAACGGGTTGATCATAACTATAGTCCCTCTTTTCGCGAGGGGGGCCCTCGGCTTCAGCCTCGCAGACGTGGGGTACGTGATGGGCGCCCGTTCGCTGGGCTTCGTCGTCGCCATGTTCACGATGGGCTCGATCTCGGACAGGGTAGGTAGGCGCCCGGTGCTCATGTTCGGGATGACGGCGACCGCCATTCTGGTCGTGGTGATGAGCTTCTTCTCGACGTTCTTCACCTTAGCAGCCGTGATATGCATAATAGGCTTCACGTCGGGGGCGATTTGGATTGTCGGTCCGGTGATCTCCGCGGAGGCGGTGGACCCGTCGCAGCGGGGGGCGGCGATAGGTGCCTACAGGACGTTCTTCGACCTCGGCTCGGTGATAGGACCCATACTCATGACCGCGGTCATGACCGACTATGGCGTCAAGTATTGCTTCTACATCGCCGCGGCTCTGCTACTAGTAAACGTGCCGCTGACCTACTTGATCGAGGAGACCGGGAAAACAGAGGGCGCCGTGATAGCCCATTAAAAGTATTGATGCTCAGCGCATCTGCTTCTGGACTTTACCCAGAACGAGGAGCTTCAGAGGCGTGCCGTTGACGGCGCTGACCTTGAACCTGACGCCAGGGATGTCGCCCATGGACCTTGACCGTGGTCCGTGGATGCCCTCGATGGTGACCTCGTCGTGCTCGTCAACGTAGTTGAGGGCGCCGTCGCCCGGAAGGAACGCCGTGGCGAGCTTACCGTTCTTGATGATCTGCACCCTGACGCATTTACGGATGGCGCTGTTAGGCTGCTTGCTCTCGATGCCCACCTTCTGCAGCACGATGGCCCTGCCCATGGGCGCGCCCTCTAGGAGGTCCTTCTTCTCGGTCCTGCGTTTTAGGCGTAGCACGTAGTCCTTGCTCTTGTACCGCATCTTCTTGCGGACGTTCTTGTTCCTGCGTGCAGCGAATAGGCCGTTTGCCATTTGATTCTCCACCACTCCGATACGGGGAACCCCTTTAAACTTTACGCATTTTCGCTGTTTGAAGCGTATTTCTGTCTATTTCGAGTGTGTTATTGAATGTGAGACGCTTTTTCTAGTATTTAACCTAACATTTTTATTCTGCATATAGGTTGAAGGTGTAGGAGAATTCAGAGATGAGCAAGAGGGATAAACCTCACATCAACCTGATCATCATCGGCCACGTAGACCACGGCAAGTCCACGAGCATAGGACACCTGTTCTACAGTGCGGGCGCGATCCCGGAGAAGCAGCTGAAGGACTTTGAGGCGGAAGCCGAGGCACTCGGTAAAGGCTCGTTCAAGTATGCTTGGGTCCTCGACAAGCTCAAGGAAGAGCGTGAGAGGGGCCTGACCATAGACCTCGCCTTCTACGAGCTGGAGACAAAGAAGCACGTCTTCACCGTCATCGACGCTCCCGGCCACAGAGACTTCGTCAAGAACATGGTGACCGGCGCGAGCCAGGCAGACGGAGCCATACTAATGATCTCCGCGAAGAGGGGAGAGTACGAGGCAGGAACCAACCCCGGCGGACAGACACGTGAGCACGCCTTCCTTGCCAAGACCCTGGGAGTGAACCAGTTGGTCGTTGCGGTCAACAAGATGGATGACCCCAGCGTCGACTGGAGCGAGCAGAGGTTTGAGGAGGTCAAGGACGGCATCAGCGAACTCCTCAAGAAGGTCGGCTACGATCCATCCAAGATCAGCTTCGTGCCCACCAGCGGCTGGACAGGCGACAACCTCGTCGAAAAGAGCGACAAGATGCCATGGTACAAGGGCCCAGCCCTGCTGGAGGCACTCGACACATTCAAGCTGCCCCCCAAGCCCACCGACAAGCCTCTCAGGATACCCGTCCAAGAGGTATACACGATCAGGGGCGTCGGCACGACCCCGGTCGGCAAGGTCGAGACAGGCGTACTGAAGCCAGGCGACGACATAGTCTTCATGCCGAGCGGCGAGAAGGGCAAGGTCAACAGCATCGAGACCCACTACACCAAGATCGACAGCGCCGGTCCGGGCGACAACATCGGCTTCAACGTGAAGGGCATAGAGAAGGACAAGCTCAGGCGAGGAAACGTCGCGAGCCACCTCAAAACCCCGTGCAGCGTAGCCAAGGCCTTCAAGGGGAGGATATTCATCATCCACCACCCGACGGCCATCGGCGAGGGATACACCCCGGTGCTGCACCTGCACACCGCACAGGTAGCCGTAAAGTTCGACAAGCTCCTCGCGAAGCTGGACCCCAGGACGGGGCAGACCATCGAGGAGAACCCCGCCTACCTGAGGACCGGTGAGGCCGCCGTCGTGCGCTTCGTGCCCCTCCAGCCTACGGCTATGGAGAACTTCAAAGACTTCCCGCAGCTGGGCCGGTTCGCGCTCCGTGACATGGGCACCACCATAGGTGCCGGCATAGTCATGGAGATCGAGGAGTAAGGCTCCACCCACTTTTTTAGTAACCTTTAAGTTCTAATTCTCACGTAGTCACGGGGAACCAATATGGCGCGGCGTGCGAGGATCAAGCTGACGAGCACAGACACCGAGAAGCTGGAGGGCGTCTGCGACGAGATCAAGAACATCGCCAAGAGGATCGGCGTGAAGATCGTGGGCCCGATCCCGCTGCCGACGAAGAAGCTTGTGGTTCCGACGAGGCGGACGCCCTGCGGGGACGGCAGCAACACGTGGGACAGGTACGAGATGCGTGTGCATAAGCGCCTCATCGAGATAGACGCGAGGGACCGGGTGATGCGGAGCATCATGAGGATCAGGGTGCCCAACGCGGTCTACATCGAGATGGAGATCCGTTAGGATAATTTTCATCGGGTAACCGTGTGCAAGTGGTTTAGGCTCGTTGCAGGTTACTTGTGAGCGTTTGTTCTCCGTTACTGGTTATTTCGTTTTTTTTGTGGGAGTTGTCGCCGTAGGTGTGTATCCCGTAAATTTTTTTGGGGGTTTGAGGCGGACTGTGTTTGGGGAGACGGGTGTCTTGTTCCTGGTTACAGGGAATAAGCGTTTTTTGGGTATGATCGGGGGCTTTTCTGGGTGTTTGTGTTAGGTTACTGGTCATATGTGGAAAAAAAAATTGGGTCAGGGTTGGTGTTCTTAGTTACATGGAACAATTGAATTCAAATACTCTAACACTTTTTATTTAGCCATTCCGCTCGTTGGGGCATGAACGATATTAGTGCAATTGTTGAGCACCTGCTGGGCGCGGACTGTCCTGTGAAAACGTTGTCTGACATGTTATCGGGGATGGATGTGTCAGCTGAAAACATTTCCGAGTTGGAGAAGGTTGCTAATCTTTTGGAGATGCATGAGGAGGAGATCAGGAGGCTGAGGCAGAGTGTCAGTCTTCAAACACGTCAATATGTTCTTGCATCCCATTCTAAACATTTGAGAAAGAGGTAAACCAGAATAATGGCTTAAATGTGTAGGGTTAAGGCGGAGCCCTGAAAAGAAAGACTAACCTATTGATATCCGGCGCGCGCATTTAT
>Ga0114918_10002226_pt1 | contig 17424 bp, 17 predicted proteins | sample LantaG_FD_87015 | JGI IMG/M metagenome (GOLD analysis project Ga0114918, IMG submission 87015) | Deep subsurface microbial communities from Baltic Sea to uncover new lineages of life (NeLLi) - Landsort_02402 metaG | ecosystem: Environmental > Aquatic > Marine > Oceanic > Sediment | place... | reverse complement strand
CGTCCCCGGCGCCGAGGTCATCAGTTCGACCTTCGACGAGCCCACCAGCCGCCACGTCCAGGTCGCCGAGATGGTCATCGAAAAGGCCAAACGCCTCACCGAATACGGCAAAGACGTCGTCATCTTCCTCGACTCCATCACGCGCCTCGCGCGGGCCCACAACGCCGAGGTCCCCCACTCCGGCAAGATTCTCTCCGGCGGCGTGGACGCCAACGCCCTTCAGAAACCGAAACGCTTCTTCGGCGCCGCTCGAAACATTGAGGAAGGCGGAAGCCTGACCATCATGGCCACCGCCCTCGTCGATACAGGCAGCCGAATGGACGAAGTCATCTTCGAGGAGTTCAAGGGCACCGGCAACATGGAACTCCACCTGGACCGGCGACTGATGGACAAGCGCGTCTTCCCGGCCCTCGACATTTCCGGCTCCGGCACGCGAAAGGAAGAACTGCTGCTGGACGCCGAGGAACTGAAGTTTGTCTGGACCCTGCGTAAGGTCCTGACGGACATGAACGTCGTCGAGTCCATCGAACTCCTGCGCAAACGCCTGGAGAAGACCCAAAGCAACGCCGAGTTCTTGCTCGCGATGAATCTTTCCTGACCGGCATCGCCGTCGGCCGCCGTAGAATCCATCAAGCCCAGGGACTCCGGTCCCTGGGCTTGTCTTTGACTCTCCCCCGCGCCTCAGCCGAGCGGCACCATTCCGAGGAACTTCTGTATCCGGAAGGGCGTCTATAGGAAGTGAAGGTACGAGCGGCGTACCCCAAAGGTACCGGATTGCGGAGGAAACAAAATGATTAAGGCGAAAGAAGCAGCAACCGTCCTAGTGACGGCAGCGGTGACCATGGCCGTCGTCGTGGTATTGCTGTGGCCGATGGGCATAGGAGCAGCGGAGCAACCGGCGGCGCCACGGGTGCTGCGGCCGACGATGACCTTCGGGACCTGCCGGTTCACCATGGAGACCGCCCTGCCGTCAACGGAGCCTGGGGCCAAACCGTCGTTGACGCTCAAAGTGGTCAACACCGGGCAAACCGCCGCGGAGGCCTCGGTATGGGTGGTGGTCTCCGCCACGGGACCGGGGTCAATGATGTCGCGAGTCCCTGTAATGCCGCGCACCGTGTGGACGCACAAGTACACCGTCAGTCTGGCCGCCGGGGCCACTCAGACACTGACGGTTCCCATCGAGGTCCAATTACCCGAAGGCCAGTCGATCATGATCTCCATGACCGACCAGGAGCCGGCGGCTCTGCCGAGCCCCGGGGTCCAGGCCGGGGCGGCAGGCACTCCGGCAAGCCAAGCAGCCGCGCCGAAGCCGGCGAAGTGAGCCATGGCCCGGGGTGGGGTGTCTTGGCGGAGTCGGTTTCTGGGCGTCGTGCTCGGCCTCCTGGGCGCTGCCGTGGTGCTCGCCTTGGTCGGGACTCCGTGGCCAGTCCACTCCCAGGGCGGCCCGGTTCTCAGCGAATGCGACGGCGCGCTGCGCGAACTGGTCATTCATTACACGCTAGACGCCGCCCCCGTAACGGGCGCGATCCTCAGCGAGTTCCTCCAGCAACTGGAGGCGGGGATTGACGTGCATGTTGTCTGCCCGGACCGCGCCGCCTATGACGATCTTTGCGGTCGCGCCGGAACCCTGAGGTGCCGTCTGTGGCCGGTCGTGGTCGACCACGAGATCACCGGCTGGTCGCGCGACCGGTGGCTTGCGATGATGCCCGGCCCGTCGGGCGGGCCGCGCCTGCTGATCTCGCCTCGCAGCGAGATGGGCGCCGACGTCTGGCCGGCGCGCCGCGGCGACCAAGAGGTCGGCAAGGACCTGGCAAGGCACATGGGGCGCGGTTTCGCCTCGGTGCGCAGCGACCTTTTCTTTGACGGCGGCGACTTTATGGCCGACAGCGAAACCGTCTTCGTCGCTCCTGCCGTTCTGGCCCGCAACCTCCACCAGACGGTCGATAATAACGACCAACTTTCCCGGCAATTGAAGGTTCTGCTGGGGCGTCACATCGTACTGCTCAAAGACGCGCCGAACCACCACGCCGGTATGTTCATGATGACCACGGGCCGGCGTACGGTAGTCGTCGGCGATCTTGCGGCGGGCCGGCGGCTCTGGGACACGATGGACCCTAATCGCCGGTCAGCCTGCTTCCCGCAGACACCGGATTTCTCCGACGTCGCGCGCGAGCAGTTTGAGTCGGTGGCCCGGGCGTGCACCGCCGCCGGATATCGCGTGGTACGCATCCCGACCGTGGCGGGGACCGATAGTCGCACCTACCTCACTTACGTCAATGTTGTCCTTGACGGGCAGCCCGAGCGCCGGGTGGTCTATATGCCCGTCTATCGCGGGGCGGACGAGTTGAACCGAGCCGCGCAAAAAGTGTGGGAAAGCCTGGGCTGCGAGGTCCGCCCCGTCGATTGCACCGCCGCCATGCCGCACTTTGGCAGTCTGGGGTGCCTTGTCAACGTCCTGCGGCGGAACTAGCGGCGCCCGTCTATCCTCTGCCGCCCCCCAATCCGCGCCGTGCTCTGCGTTCTCCGCGCCCTCTGCGGTGAAAACACGTTTACGACCGTGCATCAAGCGAGCTGCTTCAGCGCCGCGACGCGCGCGGCGGCCTCGGTTTCGCGGCGGGTGCGGCCTGTCCGCCGCAGCGTCGGCGCAGGCGGGCCGGCGAGCGGCGCTGGGACGCAAGTCGGCGCGGCACATTCTCGCGGTCTCGACCTTGACAGGGGCGCCTCGTTCGGTAGAATGCGGCCTCTGAAGCGCCACTAGCTCAGTTGGTAGAGCAGCTGACTCTTAATCAGCGGGTCCAAGGTTCGAGTCCTTGGTGGCGCACCAGACGATTTCCGCGGCCGCCGAGAGCGGCCGCGTTCTTTTCGAATGGCAGCGGGCCGCGCGAGCCCACGCCGGGCCGAAAAGGTCTTGCCGGGCGGGGCAGGCGACATACGTTTGGGTGGGCGTCCATTTCGGACGGCCGGGGGACGCTTTCGCGTTTGCTCCGGCGCGTCACAATCCCCGATAGATGTCCTTGCGGTGGGCGACACGGATAATGTACACGATGAGCACCTTGTCGAGGACCTGATAGACGATTCGATAGTCTCCAACTCGGATTCGATAGGCGTCATCGCTGCCGGCCAGTTTGGCGCTCCCCGCCGGCCTGGGTTTGTGGGCCAGAGCGTCAATCGCGCGGGCGATGCGCCGCCGATGCGGGTGAGGGATCTTTGCGAGCGCCTTCTCGGCCTGGGGTTTGACCTCGATGCGGTAGGTCATGGGTCACAGCCCGAGGGCCTTCTTGACTTCCGCCCACGGCTTGGAGGCTTCGTCCTTGGCGACCCGGAGGACATCGAGGTCCAGGCGGTCTTCAATTCGCTCCAGCAACTCCAGGTCTTCCACAGGCACCAGCGCAAAGAGGACCTTGCCGCGCCGTTCGACGACCAGGCGCTCGCCCCGCAGGGAGACCCGGTTTCCCAAGTCCGCCAAGTGCTCGCGGGCTTCACTAATGGGAATTGCGATCATGGGCGACCCTCCAAGGTTCATTTCGTCCCAATTGTACGTTTCGTACCATTGTTCGTCAAGTCCTTTTTCGGTCGTTGGGCGTCCCGGCCTTGACGGCCGGTTTACATCTCCTCGGGACCACAGGCAAGTCCGCGCCCGCCTTCCACGCTACCCTGACGCACGGGCGTTCGGTTTGGCGAGGGCCGCGGGCACCAGAAATGCCTTGCTGGGGCCGACAAGGGGCCTCTAGAATAACCATTCAGTTCTCAGGGTCGCCGGCCCCCTACGGCCGGCCACGCATTAGGGGCGCCGTACGCAAGTCAAGGGAGACGCTAATGGAAGTCGTGATCTGCAAGACCTACGACGAGATGAGCCGGAAGGCCGCGGCGGTGGTGGCCGACGTGGTTCGCACGAAGCCGAAGGCCGTCCTGGGGTTCGCGACGGGTTCCAGTCCGCTGGGGATCTACAAGGAGTTGATCCGCCTCCACAAGAAGGAAGGGCTGAACTTCTCGAAGGTGACGACGTTCAACCTGGACGAGTACGTGGGCCTCCCGGCCGACCATCCGCAGAGTTACTGGACTTTCATGCACGAGAACCTCTTCAACCACATCAACGTCCCGAAGAAGAACGTTCACGTTCCGTCGGGCACGTCGAAGGACCACGCGGCGTTCTGCGCGAAGTACGAGAAGGGGATCCGGGACGCGGGCGGTCTAGACGTGCAGATTCTGGGCATCGGGTCGGACGGCCACATTGCGTTCAACGAGCCGGGCTCGAGCCTGGGGTCGCGGACGCGCCTGGTGACCTTGACGGAGCAGACGGTTGACGACAACTCCCGCTTCTTCGAGCGGCGCGAGGACGTTCCGCGGCACGCGATCTCGATGGGCGTCGGGACGGTGCTGGAGGCGCGGAAACTGGTGATGGTCGCGAGCGGCAAGAACAAGGCATCGGCCCTCGCGGCGGCGATCGAGGGACCCGTCACGTGCATGATCACCGCCAGCGCCCTGCAACTGCACCCGGACCCGATCGTGTTCGCGGACGAGGACGCGGCGGGGCAACTGAAGATGACGGCCTATTACCGCTGGATTCAGAATAACAAGCCGGCGGTGCCGTAGGGCGCAGCCGATTGTGGGGTGCCATGCTTTCGCTTGCGAAAGCATGGGGCCGGTCGTGGAATGAGCATGCTTTCGCGACGGCGCGAAAGCATGGCACCCACCGGCGAGCGTGAGGCGCACAAAGCCGGCCGCCTTGCGCCGACAGGGAAAGGGGTTTGGCATGAGCGACCTGGAGATCCGGCCGATGGCGGCCATGGGCCACGGCTTTATCGCGGGCGAGTTCCTGCCCGCGGGCCGCGACGAATACTATCTGCGCGAGGAGCAATCGCCTCGCCCGGCGGCCGGCTGGCGCGGCCTTCGGACGGACGAGATCGAGACGCTCCTGGCGAACGGGAACACGGCCGACAGTTGGGACAACATCCGGGTGACGAGCGAGTTCACGCCCCACCTGATTAAACACTGCGCGTTCTACGGCCTGGTGCGGATCGGGCGCTTGGAAGAAGTGTTCCTGGAGTACCACGAGATAGATGTCCCGGTCGGCATCACGAACAGCCGCATCATCGCCTGCGACCTGGGCGACGACGTCGCCATCCACAACGTGCAATATCTGGCGCACTACATTATCGGAAACAACGTCATCCTGCTGAATATCGACGAGATGCACACGACAAACCACGCGAAGTTCGGCAACGGCATCGTCAAGCAGGGCGAGCCGGAGGACGTCCGCGTCTGGCTGGACCTCGTGAACGAGGCGGGAGGCCGGAGCGTCATGCCGTTCGACGGGATGCTCGCCGCCGACGCGACGCTCTGGACACGCCACCCGGAGGATAAGGAACTGATGAAGCACCTGGGCGAGATGACCCAGCGCCAGTTCGACCCGCGGCGGGGCTTCTACGGGACCGTGGGCGACCGATGCGTCATCAAGAACTCGTGCATCATCAAGGACGTGAGGATCGGCCCCGCCTGCTACATCAAGGGCGCGAACAAACTGAAGAACCTCACCATCAACTCCAGCCCCGAGGAACCGAGCCAGATCGGCGAGGGCGTCGAACTCGTCAACGGCATCATCGGCTGCGGGTGCCACATTTTTTACGGCTGCAAGGCGGTGCGCTTCATCCTCGGCGACAACTCGAGTCTCAAGTACGGCGCACGCCTCATCCACTCCTATCTCGGCGACAACTCGACCATCTCCTGCTGCGAGGTGCTGAACAACCTCGTCTTCCCGGCCCACGAGCAGCACCACAACAATTCGTTCCTCGTCGCGTCGCTGGTGATGGGCCAGTCGAATATTGCGGCCTGCGCGACGATCGGCTCGAACCACAACAGCCGGGCGCCCGACGGCGAGATCCACGCCGGCCGAGGCTTCTGGCCCAGCCTGTGCGTCAGCGTCAAGCACAACGGCCGATTCGCTTCGTTCGCGCTCCTGGCGAAGGGCGACTACCCGGCGGAACTCGACATCGCGCTGCCGTTCTGCCTCGTCTCGAACGACTCCTCCGCCGACCGCCTCCAACTCCTCCCCGCCTACTGGTGGCTCTACAACATGTATGCCCTGGCGCGGAACACCTGGAAGTTCGCGGCCCGCGACAAACGCGAGCACAAGCGCCAGCACATTGAGTTCGATGCCCTGGCGCCGGACACGGCCGAGGAAATCTTCCACGCCCTCGGGCTCCTGGAAGCGTGGACCGCTCAAGCGCATCTGCGGGTGAAAGGCGAATCGGCCGAAGGGAAATCGAAGGAGGACCTGGCGCACCTCGGACGCAAACTCCTCACCGGGCCCGCCGAGGCCGTGGACTCGCTCGAAATCCTGGCCGACGGCGTCGAGAACTCCGCCCGCAAGGTCGTCGTTCTGAAGGCCCACGCCGCCTACCACGCCTACCGCCAGATGCTCCATTACTACGCCGTCAAGAACCTCATGGCCTGGATGGAGGCGAACCCCCAGGCGAACCTCAAAGCGATGACGGATGCGCTCGGCGGCAAGCGCGAGCGCGAGTGGGTGAACCTGGGCGGCCAACTCGTCGCCGGGCCCGACCTCGAGCAACTGAAGGCCGACATCAAAGCCGGAAAACTGGCGACCTGGCAGGACGTGCACGCGGCCTACGATCGGCTCTGGGAGGCGTATCCGGCGGCGAAGCAGCGCCACGCCCTGGCGACGCTCCTGGCGCTCGTGGGCGAGAAGACGCTCAGCCCGAAACTCTGGCGCGAGGCCCTGGACAGGTGGATGGAAATTCAGCGCTGCGTCGCCGACCAGGTTTTCGTCACCCGCAAGAAGGACTACGAGAACCCGTTCCGCCGGATGACCTACCGGACGGCGGAGGAGATGGAAGCCGTCCTCGGCACGGCCGAGGGTAATAGTTTCGTCAAGCAGGTCCGCCGCGAAACCGACGAGGCTGCCGCGCGCGTCGCGGCCCTCAAGCAGCGCGCCTGATGCGCGGTCAGAGAGGCGTTTTCAACGCAGAGGCCGCAGAGAACAGCGGAGACGGAGGAACGGCGAGGGCAAACGGTAAACAACAATGACCAAGGCGCGCGATGTCGTTCGAGCCGCGACCGGAAGGTCGCGGACACGTTCCCCGCCTTGGCACGCCGTCCCGACGCGCCTCAGCCCTCCGCCAGACGCCGGATCGCCTTCACCGCGATGTCGGTCCGCCAATGGGCCCGGTGGAAGCGGATCTTCCGCACCGCCTCGTACGCCCGGTCCCGCGCCTCCGAAGTGTCGGCACCGAGGGCCGTCACGCCCAGCACCCGGCCGCCGCTGGTATAGATCTTCCCGCCCTCCTCGCGCGTTCCGGCGTGGAAGACGACGACGTCGTCCATCGCACCGGCTTCGTCGAGGCCCGTGATCTCCTTGCCTTTCTCGTACGCGCCCGGGTAGCCGCCCGACGCCATCACGACGCACACCGCCGGCCTCGGATCCCACTGGAGCGTGAGGCCGTCGAGCCGGCCTTCGATCGTCGCCTCGAGCGCCTCGACCAGATCGCTCTTCAGGCGCACGAGGAGCGGCTGGGCCTCCGGGTCGCCGAAGCGGCAGTTGAACTCCAGGACCTTCGGCCCTCCCGCGGTCACCATGACGCCGGCGTAGAGGAGGCCGGCGTAGGGCGCTCCCTCGATCTTCATGCCGTGGACCATCGGCACGAGGATTTCGCGTTCGATCTGGGCCTCGATGCGGCCGTGGACGACCGGCGCCGGGCTGTAGGCCCCCATGCCACCCGTGTTCGGACCCTTGTCGCCGTCGTAAGCCGCCTTGTGGTCCTGGCTCGACTCGAGGACGTAGATGCTCGAGGAGTCGACGAGCGCGAGGATCGAGGCTTCCTCGCCCGTCATTTTCTCTTCGACGACGACCGTGTCGCCCGAGGAGCCGAACGCCCGGTCCTTCATGATCGCCTCGACCGCTTGGCGCACCTCGTTCTGGTTGGCGCAGACGAAGACGCCCTTCCCCGCCGCCAGGCCCGACGCCTTGACGACGAGCGGCTCCTCGTGCTGGTCGATGTACCGCAGCGCATCGCGCACCTTCGTGAAGATGCGGAACTCCGCCGTCGGCACCGCGTGGTGCATCATCACCGTCTTCGACCACTCCTTCGACCCCTCGACCTGGGCCGCCTCGCGCGTCGGCCCGAAGATCCGAAGGCCCGCCCCCTGGAACCGGTCCACGATGCCGGCGACGAGCGGCTGCTCCGGCCCCACGACTGTCAGGCCGATCTTCTCGGCCTTCGCGAATTTCAGGAGCCCATCCAGATCCTCCGCCTCGATGGGCACACACTCGGCGCACTGGGCGATGCCGGGGTTCCCCGGCGCCGCGTAGAGTTTCTTGCAGTGCGGCGACTGGGCGAGTTTCCACGCCAGCGCGTGCTCGCGCCCGCCGCTGCCGACCAGCAGAATCTTCATCGCGTCTCCTCTTCCGCCACACCTGTGGAAATCAGGACGGGCATTTTAGCGCGGCCCGCGCCTCCGGCTCAAGCAAAATGCCGAGCGACGTACGGCACGCGCTCCGCAAGCGGGGCGGCTAAACATTCACAACCCGTACACCGGCACCGCGCCCGTTTAGCCGCCGCGCTTGCGCGGCGCGTGTTCTGCGAGGCGCCACAACCGCCCGACCGCGCTTGATTCGGCGGAACCGTCCCGCTACGATGCGTTGCGAGCGACCTATGCGCATCATCGCCGGGATTCATCGCGGCCGCAAACTCGTCGCGCCGGAGGGACTCGTCACCCGGCCGATGACCGACCGCGTCCGCGAAAACCTCTTCAACATCCTCGCGCCGTATCTTGAAGGCGCGGTCGTCCTGGACCTTTTCTGCGGGTCCGGGGCGCTGGGCCTGGAAGCCCTCAGCCGGGGGGCGCACCTTTGCCAGTTCGTGGACACCGACCCGGCCGCCGTCAAAGCCACCGAAACCAACGCCGCCACGTTGCGTTTAAGCGGCGAGGTGCGGATCGTCCGGCGGGACGCCCTTCGGCCGGACACATGGATCAAGGCCCCCGGCGGCGCGGGCTACACGCTCCTCTTTGCGGACCCGCCGTACCGTCTGACGGCCGAGGCCGAGGGACGCGAAAGGCTGGCCGAGATGGCGAAGCGGCTGGCGGACCTCGGCTGCCTTGCCCCGGGCGCGGTGGCGATGCTCCGCGCGAAGCGCGGCGTCCCGATGGACCGCCCCTGGCCCGGATTCAACTTGTTCGACGAGCGGACCTACGGCACGACGACGCTGTACCTCATGGAATACGCGGGGACGAACATTTAGCCGCCGCGCTTGCGCGGCGCGCTCGAGGCAATCGCATGACGCGAGCGGACACAGGACCGCCGGCCCGATACCGGTACCTCGACCCGGACACGCTGGTCCGGCTGGGCAACCTGAACGTTGTCGCCCGCACGGTCGTCGAGGGGTTCATCTCCGGCCTGCACCGCAGCCCGCACCACGGGTTCTCGGTCGAGTTCTCCGAGCATCGCCCCTACGCGCCGGGCGACGAGCCGAGGCACCTGGACTGGGTCACCTACGCCAAGACCGACCGCTTCTACGTCAAGCAGTACGAGCAGGAGACGAACCTGCGGTGCTACATCCTCCTGGACTCCAGCGCGTCGATGAACTATTCGAGCGGCCGGGGCCTGACGAAACTCGAGTACGGGTCGTTCCTGGCGGCGACGCTGGCGTACCTGATGACGCGGCAGCAGGACGTCGTCGGCCTGGTGGCGTTCGACAATCAGATCCGCCTGCACATGCCGCCCGGCGGATCGCCCGCCCACCTGAACGAAATGTGCCGGCGGCTCGAACACCTCAAGACGGGCGAGGTCACGCGCCTTGCCAAGCCGTTCCACGACCTTGCGGAGACGATCAAGCGCCGGAGCCTCATCATCGTCATCAGCGACCTCTACGACGACGAGAGCGAGGTCATCCGCGCCTTGCGCCATTTTCGGCACAAGAAACACGGCGTCATCCTTTTTCACATCTTCGACGCGGCGGAACTGGAGTTCCCCTTCCGCAAACTCACCCAGTTCGTGGACCTCGAAACTCACGAGCGGTACCAGGTGGACCCCAAGGCCATCCGCGACCAGTACCTCGCGGAACTCCGGGCCTTCATCGACCGCCACAAGAAAGCCTGCTCGGACAGCGACTCCGAGTACCTCCTGACGGACACGAGCGTGCCGTACGACTTCCTCCTCCGGTCGTACCTGGCGCGCCGCCAGCAAATGCGGTGATCGGCAGGGCACGGGTGGCATGCCCACCCTGTTTCGGGTGGGCATGCGCCTTTCGCAGGCCGCATGCTCACGCAACGGCACAGCGTGAGCATGCCACCCAAAATTCCGCGAGTGGGTGTAGCAACACCAAGCGGTGAGCAATGGGAACCTTGGCCTTCGGATTCGTGTCGGCGTGGGCAACGGCGTGGCTCGCCGCAGGGGCGGTCTCCGTCTCCATTCCCATCCTCATCCACCTCCTCCACAAGGCCCGGGCGCCGACCGTCCCGTTCCCGACGCTGCGGTTTCTCCGCAGTGCGGCCGAGAAGACCGCCCGGCGCCGGCGCCTCGAGAACCTCTTGCTCCTTTTCGTGCGGCTTCTGCTGTTTGCGCTCCTGGCCTTCGCGCTCGCCCGGCCGTTCCTGTCGCGCGAGTTCGGCCTGTTCGGTCCCGGCGCGCCGGGATCGGCTGCCGCCTGCATCGTCCTCGACAATTCCTACTCGATGAACGTGACCTATGAGGGCCAGACGCGCTTCTGGAAGGCCAAGAAGGAAGCCCGCGCGATCCTCGACAGCCCCTGGCGCCCCGCCCAGGCCGCCGTGCTCCTGACGAACCCCGGTGCCCTGCCCGTGCCCGACCGGCTGGTCGCCGACCGCGCGAAACTCTTCCGCGACCTGGACGCGGCCCAGGCGACGAGCGGGCGCGCCGACCTCCCCGGAACCCTGAAGGCCGCCTACGCCCTCCTCGACAAGACCGACGCCGCCGACAAACGCCTCTGGATCCTCACCGATCGCCAGGCCCTTTCGTGGGCGGGACTCGGGGACCTCGAAGAGCCGCGAAAGCACCCCGCCATCCCCGTGGCCGTCATCCGGCCGACGGAAGCGGCATATGCGAACGTCGCCATCACCGCCGCCGAGGTCGTCTCGCGCAGCCGCGTCGTCGGCTTCCCCATCCGCATCGACGTCACCCTGCGCAACAGCGGCCCGGCGCAGGAGAAGCGGAACCTGCTCCTGTTTGTGGACGATTCGAGCCAGGCCCGGCAGAAACAGGCGGTGGACCTGGCGCCGGCAGGCACGCCGGGCGCGACGCGCGTCGTCGCGATGACCCACGCGTTCAACGAGGCCGGGCCGCACCGCCTTCTCGTGGCCGTCGAAGGGACCGACGCGCTCGCCGTTGACAATACGCGCCGCATCGCCCTCGCGATCGCCGACCGCATCCCGGTTCTCTTGGTGAAGCAGGCGGCGGCCGACATCCCGTTCCAGGACGCGAACTTTTACCTGGTTCGCGCGCTCGACCCCGCCGGCGAAGGGGCCGACTTCCCCGGGGCCATCCGGCCGGTGGAGACCACGCCCGAGAACCTCGACCCGGCCACGTTCGGGCGATGGGACGCCGTCTTCCTGAACGACGTCGGCACCCTCGCGCCCGCCACCGCGAGGGCCCTGGCGGACTACGTCGCCTCCGGCCGGACGCTCGTCGTCTTCTGCGGGCCGCACGTCGTCCCGGCCGAGTACAACCGCCTCTTCATCGACGGCATCCCCCAGAGGGGCGGCCTCCTGCCCGCCCGCCTCAAGGAACGCGTCGGAAGCGCCGTCCTCAAGACCGATTCCCAGAAGGTCGTCCAGGTCCAGGGCCGATCGCCGTACCTGGAGGACCTCGTCGAGTCGGCCGACATCTACCAGGGCGTCCTGGTGTACGAATACGTCCGGACCGACGTGGCGGCGGCCGATTCGGTCCTCGCCCGTCTTTCCAATGGCGACCCGTTCCTCCTCGAAAAGCCGTTCGGCGGAGGCAGCGTCCTCCTCTTCACCACCGGCGCCACCACCGAATGGACGAACTTCCCCGTCCGGAACCTTTTCCTGCCGCTCATGATGCGCATCGTCCACCTGGCGGCGCGCGGCCAGACGGAGCGGCGAAACATCCTCGCCGGCCAACCGTTCGAGACCAACCTCTATCCCGACGTGAAGGAAGCGGTCACGGTCGAGGTCACCGGGCCGCTCGGTCCCGCCGGCGAAACCGTCACCGAGAACCGCGAAACCCTCCCGGGCGCGTCGAGCAATCTGTTGCGCTTCGACAAGACCTGGAACCTGGGGTACTACGCCTACAGCCTGCCGCAGCGCGGCGACGTCCGAGGCGTCTTCAGCACCAATCCCGACGGGGCCGAATCGGACCTGGCGGAGATCTCCGACGAGCGGCTCGCCGCCGACCTGGGCGCCCGCGAGACGCACGTCGCGGCCTCGTTCGACGACCTCGTCTCGCGCTTCCAAGAAACCGCCCGCCGCGAACTCTGGCAATACTTCCTCATCCTGTGCCTGCTGCTCGCGGTCCTCGAGCCGCTGCTGGCCAACTGGATCCGCCCCGACGAGGGCCGCGACACCGCCCACCCGACCCCGCAGCGTAAGGCAGCCTGAGGAATCCCCCCCGCGGCTTCGGGAAACCGGCTCTTGCCAAGCCCGCATCGCTGAGGTATGATTCCGGTAGGAGGTTCTCACATGAAGAAACTCACGCGAATCACATTCGACGCGCGGGTAATGGGCGGAAAACCGTGCATTCGCGGCATGCGGATCACGGTCGGCACAGTGGTCGGTCTGCTGGCGGCAGGCCATACGACGGCGGACATCCTGAAGGCTTATCCCTATCTTGAGGAAGAAGACCTCCGCGAGGCCCTCGCGTATGCCGCTTGGCGCGCCGAGGAAACCGACATTCCCCTGGTTCTCCCGACATGAAGGTCCTCCTCGACCTCAACCTGTCGCCGCGGTGGTGCACCGTCCTCGAAAAACACGGCCATTCGTGTGTCCACTGGTCAGAGGTCGGAGACCTCAAGGCCTCCGATGCTTCCATGATGGAGTGGGCGCGAAAGAGCGGCCATGTGGTGCTGACACATGACCTGGACTTCGGCGCCATCCTGGCGGCAACGCAGGCGGTCGGGCCAAGCGTCATTCAACTCCGAACCCAGGACGTCCTCTCTCCCAGGACAGAATCGCTCCTCGCAGAGGTGCTACGTCGCTATGAGCCCGAACTGGCTGCAGGCGCTATCGTAGCCGTGGACGAAGCGAGGATGCGAGTGCACGTCCTGCCTTTGACCTAAGATGAAGGCCCCCCGGCGAACCGTGTGTGAGTCGCCGATCGCCTCGCGGAACCGCTTTACGCCGGGCCGCCCGCGCGGTATCCTTCGCTCCCTGTTATGAGCACGCAGAGGCAACTCGCCGAGTCCATCATCCACCGCCTTCGTGAGGCCGGCCACGAGGCCTTGCTCGCCGGCGGATGCGTCCGGGACCTCCTTCTGGCCCGGCCGCCCAAGGACTACGACGTGGCCACCGGCGCCCGGCCGGACGAGGTCCTGGGGCTTTATCCGAAGGCCCTCACGGTCGGGGCGGCGTTCGGCGTCGTCGTGGTCGTCGAAGGGACGGTCCAGGTCGAGGTGGCCACGTTCCGCGCCGAGCAGGGTTACGCCGACGGCCGGCGCCCCGACGTTGTCCGTTTCACCGACGCCCGCGAGGACGCCCGCCGACGCGACTTCACCATCAACGCCATGTTCCTGGACCCGGCGGACGGAAAGGTCACCGACCACGTCGGCGGCCGCGAGGACCTCCAGGCCCGCCTTATCCGGGCCGTCGGCGACCCGCGCGAGCGATTCGCCGAGGACCACCTGCGGATGCTGCGGGCGGTCCGTTTCGCGGCGGAACTTGGCTTTGCAATCGAGGCGGCGACGGCCGAGGCCGTCCGGGAACTCGCACCGCGCGTGGCTTCCGTCAGCGGCGAACGCGTGCGGGAGGAACTCGCGCGGATTCTGACGGCGGCGCCCGACGGCCGGCGGCGCGGCCTGGAACTCGCGTCCGAACTCGGCCTTCTGGCCGTCCTCTTGCCGGAGGTCGAACACTTGCGCGGCGAGCCGCAGCCCCCCGCCGTCCATCCCGAGGGCGACGTCTTCCGCCACACGCTGCTCGGTCTTGCGCACCTGCGGGAACCGACCTTCGAACTGGCCCTCGCGTCGCTGCTGCACGACGTCGGGAAGCCCTCGACCGCCCGCATGCGCGAAGGCCGCATCACCTTCTATCACCATCAGCGCGTGGGGGAGGACGCCGCCCGGGCCGTCTGCGGCCGGCTGCGGATGAGCACCAGCCAGACGCGGCGCGTCACCTGGCTCGTCGCCAGGCACATGACGCTGATGAACTTTGACGAGATGCGCGAGGCGACGCTCAAGCGCCTCTTCGCCGAGGAAGGCTTCGAGGAACTGGCGGAACTCTGGCGGGCCGATTGCCTGGCGTCGGGCGGGTCGGCCGAAGGCTACGAGGCCCTGATGGCCCGCTACCGCGCGATGAGCGCCGAGGAAGTCCGCCCCGCGCCGCTCGTCACCGGCCACGACCTTATCGCGATGGGCCTCGCGCCCGGACCGGCCTTTGCCGATATCCTCCGCCAAGTGTATGATGCCCAACTGGAAGGCCGGGCCGGAACGAAGGAAGAGGCCCTGGCCCTCGCCCGCAGGATCGCCGACGAGCGATGTCCTCCATGACCCAAGCCGAAACGGGACCCTTGCCGCTCGACACGGGCGATCGCCCCATTACGGCGAGCCGCCTGCCGCGCGAGCGTGACGAGTTCGGCACCGACACAAGCGCACCGCCTGACCGCCGGGACCCCTTCAGCCTCCGAACTTCGGGCCCGAGAACCTAGACCTTCTGCAGCAGGAGGCAGGCGTTGTGGCCGCCGGATCAGCGAACGCGCTCAAACTCCACGACCGTCATCCCGGCCGCCCGAATCAGCGAGCGCAGCATCCCCGGCGCAAGTTCCTTGTGCTGCGGAACCGACAGGCTGGCGATATGACCTTGCTTCAGGAGGACGACGTGGCTGCCCTTTTGCCGATCCACGCGCCACCCCGCGCGCTGGAAGCGCCTGACGGCCTCAGCGCCCGAGATGACGGGCAACTTGGCCATCAGACCTTCACCTCGACCTCGCGCGTCGCCACGGTGAGCGGCATGCCGGCCTCCGCCCGGGCCTCCAGGCACGCCTGAATCGCCTCGCGGATGTTGGCGAGGGCTTCGTCCTCAGTCTTGCCCTGGGAAACGCAGCCGGGAATGGCCGGACACTCGGCCACCACCACGCCGGTCTCGTCCCGTTCGAGCGTCACAATCAGTTTCATGGCCGGTTCCTCCACGTCCATCCTAGCCGGGCCACGCCGGAAGGTCAAGGACTGGCGCCCGTCATCGCGGCCGCCCGCGCTCAAACCTTCTGCAACAGCAGGCAGGCGTTGTGGCCGCCGAAGCCGAAGGAATTGCAGGCGGCCCGGCGGATGGGCATCGGGCGGGGCACGAGGGGCACGTAGTCGAGGTCGCACGCGGGATCGGGATTCTCGAGGTTGATCGTCGGCGGGGCGACCTGGTCCCGCAGCGCCAGGACCGTCGCAATCGTCTCGACGCCGCCCGAGGCGCCCAGGAGGTGCCCGACGCTCGACTTGGTGCTCGAGACGGCGATCCGGCGGGCGTGGTCGCCGAAAACGATCTTGATGGCCTTGGTCTCCGCGATGTCGCCGAGCGGCGTCCCCGTGCCGTGCGCGTTGATGTGGTCCACCGAGTCCGCCTCGGCCGAGGCGTCCTTGAGCATCTGCTGCATCGCGTAGGCGGCGCCGCGGCCTTCGGGGTCGGGCTGGACGATGTGCGTCCCATCGCCGCTCATGCCGAAGCCGATCATCTCGGCGTACATTTTGGCGCCGCGTCGTTTGGCGCGCTCGTATTCCTCGAGGACGACGATGCCGGCGCCCTCGGAGAGGACGAAGCCGTCGCGGTCGCGGTCGAAGGGCCGGCTGGCGCGCGCGGGCTCGTCGTTGCGGGTCGAGAGGGCGCGGTTGGCGCAGAAACCCGCGAGGCCCATCGGCGTGAGGGCGGCTTCCGCGCCGCCCGTGATCATCACGTCGGCCTCGTCGTTCTGGATGACCCAGAAGGCCTGTCCGATGGCGTTGGAGGCGCTGGCGCAGGCGTTGGCGACGCCGGCATTCGGCCCCTTGACGCCGTAGAGAATCGAGATCTGGCCGGCCGCGGCGTTGATCATGAGTTTCGGGACCATGTAGGGCGAAACCTTCATGGGCCCGCGCTCGACGAGGCGCTTGTGCTGGGCCTCGAACTCCGCCAGACCTCCGATGCCGCTCCCGACGATGGCGCCGACGCGGAACGGGTCCTCGACGCTCGCGAGGTCGAGCCCCGCGTCCTGGACGGCCTGGACGGCGGCGCCGACGGCCATCTGGCTGAAACGGTCCAGGTGCTTCGCCTCGTGCTTCGGAAGGTAGGTGTCGGAGGTAAAGTCCTTGACCTCGCCGCCGATGTGAACGGTGTAGCCGGACGTGTCGAAATGTTCAATGCGGCTGATGCCGGACTCGCCGGAAAGCAGCCGCTTCCAGAACACTTCCACGTCCGACGCCAGCGACGTAATCAGCCCCAGGCCTGTCACGACGACGCGTCGGACCATCGGTTACAGGTGCGCCTCCACATAATCGATTGCCTGGCCGACCGTCTGGATCTTTTCGGCGTCTTCCTGGGGGACATCGATGTCGAACTCGTCCTCGATCTCCATGACGATTTCGACCGTGTCGAGGGAATCCGCCCCCAGGTCGTTGATGAACGACGTTTCGCGGGAGATTTGCGACTTGTCGGCCCCCAGTTGCTCCGCGACGATCTCAATGATCCGCTGACCGACGTCGCTCACCTTGCCCGGGGCCTTGCCGATCTTCTTCTCGTCCGCCATATGCCTTGCCTCCTCATCTCGTCTGCAGGAAACGTTTGCCCATCACCCTTTCGTCCGCGGCCCCAGGGGGCCCTTTCCTCTTACGCCAGCAGTCTATCGGCAACCGGGCCGGCATGCAATGCCTTTTATGGCCGGCCCGGCGGGCCCTACATCGCCATCCCGCCGTCCACCGCCAGCACCTGGCCCGTAATGTACCGGGCCTCGTCGCTCGCCAGGAACACCACCGCCGCCGCCACGTCCTGGGCCAAGCCCATTTTCCCCAGCGGAATCATCGAAAGCGCCCGCTCCTTCGCCTTCTCCGGCAGGACCTGCGTCATCTTCGTGTCGATGAAACCGGGGGCGACGGCGTTCGCGCACACGTTCCGCCCCGCCAGTTCCCTCGCCACCGTCTTGGTGAACCCCACGACGCCCGCCTTCGACGCCGAGTAGTTCGCCTGGCCCGGATTCCCCACCAGACCCGAGACGCTCGCCAGGTTGACGATCCGCCCCGACCGCTGGCGGATCAT
>Ga0114918_10002224_pt1 | contig 17430 bp, 16 predicted proteins | sample LantaG_FD_87015 | JGI IMG/M metagenome (GOLD analysis project Ga0114918, IMG submission 87015) | Deep subsurface microbial communities from Baltic Sea to uncover new lineages of life (NeLLi) - Landsort_02402 metaG | ecosystem: Environmental > Aquatic > Marine > Oceanic > Sediment | place... | reverse complement strand
TTTTTTTGAAATGTTTTTTGGAAAAGGAACCAATGAAAAATTTTCATCATTTACTTCCCAATTTGGAAGAGCAGGCAGTGGCACAAAGCAGGGGAAAAGCACGTGGGGAGCTGGCCCCTCTTACCAAAAGGGCCGTGACCTGCAGGGAAGCCTTAATATAACTTTAAAAGAAGCTTATGCAGGTACCAGGCGCTCACTTAAATTTCAAAAGGATGATAAATTCAGGACCGTGACCGTAAAAGTGCCAAAAGGGATTAAAGATGGCGGAAAGATCAGGGTTGCTGGAGAAGGGCAAAGTATCATGGGCGGACAAAGCGGAGATTTGTATCTGGTGGTAAATGTAGCCCCTCATGATTTTTTTACAAGAAAAGGCGATGATCTGTACTGTGAAGTTCCGGTAACAATAAAAGAGGCTTTGTACGGAGGAAAAATTGAAATACCAACATTTAACGGAAAAGTTGTTGTAAAACTCCCGCCAAAGACACAAACCGGAAAAACATTAAGGCTCAAAGGCAAGGGAATGCCAAAGCTGAAAGGTGGGGGGTACGGTGATCTTTATGCTAAAATAAAAATAATGCTTCCTGAAAATTTAACAGATGAGCAAAAGAAACATCTTGATGAGTTTGTAAAAACCTATAATGAAAATCCGAGGTCTAGAATTAGTATTTAGAATATAGCTTGAGAGGTGGAAAAACTTTATGCAAATAGATAAATTTACAATAAAAGCACAAGAAGCACTTTCAAGGGCTCAAAATATTGCATCTGAGTATGGGCATCAGAGCATAGACGACATTCATCTGGCAGCTGCGCTGCTTGAGCAGAAAGAGGGTATAATTCAGCCAATACTTCAAAAATTGGAAGTAAATACTGCTGATTTCAGCAGAAAGATAAAAGATGCCATAGAAAAGTATCCAAAAGTATCAGGCCAATCTGCCCAGACTTATATCAGCCAGCAGTTAAATAATATTTTAGATAGTGCCTCCAAAGAAGCTGAGCAGCTAAAAGATGAATATGTCAGCACCGAGCATATTTTAATTGCAATGTCAGAAAGCAGTGGCAATGTAGGACAAATTTTAAAACAGATGGGAGTAACAAGAGATAGAATATATAAGATTCTTGTTGAAATACGAGGAAATCAGAGAATTACTGATCAAAATCCTGAGGATAAATATCAGGCATTGCAAAGATTTGGAAAGGATATTACGGAACTTGCAGGAAAGGGAAAACTTGATCCAGTAATTGGCAGAGATGATGAAATAAGAAGAGTAATGCAGGTGTTGTCAAGAAGAACCAAGAATAACCCTGTCCTTATTGGAGACCCGGGTGTTGGTAAAACTGCGATAGTAGAAGGGCTTGCCCAGAGAATAGTATCCGGGGATGTGCCTGAAGGGCTAAAGAATAAAAAAGTTATAGCTTTAGATATTGGTTCAATTATAGCAGGGTCCAAATACAGGGGAGAGTTTGAAGACAGGTTAAAAGCTGTCTTAAAGGAAGTATCAAAATCTGAAGGGAAAATAATCTTGTTTTTAGACGAGCTTCATACTGTTGTCGGAGCCGGAGCAGCAGAAGGAGCAGTTGATGCTTCTAATATGTTAAAACCAATGCTGGCCCGCGGGGAACTTCATGCAATAGGCGCAACTACGCTGGATGAGTACAGGAAATATATTGAAAAAGATGCTGCCCTTGAGAGAAGGTTCCAGCCTGTTCAAATAAACGAGCCTTCTGTTGAGGACACTATTTCAATACTCAGGGGCCTTAAAGAAAAATATGAGGTGCACCACGGGGTGAGAATTAAAGATAGCGCCCTGGTCTCTGCAGCTGTGCTGTCTGACAGGTATATCTCTGACAGGTATCTGCCTGACAAGGCAATAGATTTAGTTGATGAAGCGGCTTCTAAACTAAGGATTGAAATAGATAGCATGCCTACAGAAATAGATGAAGTGGAGAGAAAAATAAAACAGCTTGAGATTGAAGAGCAAGCGCTAAAAAAAGAGAAAGATAAGAATTCTATAGCCAGGATGGAAAAAATAAGGCGCGAGCTTTCCAATCTTAAGGAAAAAAGCAATAGTATGAAGGCTCACTGGCAGGAAGAAAAAAGGATAATTAAAAGCATAAGGAGTCTCAAAGAGGAAATAGAAAAGACAAAAATAGAGGCCGATCACGCAGAAAGAGACGCAGACTTGCAAAAGGCAGCAGAGCTTCGGTATGGGAAACTTTTAGAGCTGGATAAAAAACTGGCAGAGGAAAATAAAAAACTTGAAGAGCTTCAAAAGAATCAAAAGATGCTGAAAGAAGAAGTAGATGAAGAAGATATTGCTGAAACTATATCTAAGTGGACAGGTATTCCTGTAACAAGGCTTATGGAGGCAGAAATAGAAAAATTAATCCAAATGGAAGAAAGGCTAAAGAAAAGAGTTGTAGGGCAGGAAGAGGCGATATCATCTATATCTAACGCTATAAGGAGAGCAAGGGCAGGACTCCAGGACCCTAACCGGCCAATTGGATCATTTATATTCCTGGGTCCAACCGGTGTTGGGAAAACTGAGCTTTCAAAAGCCTTAGCTGAGTTTCTGTTTGATGATGAGAGGGCAATGATAAGAATTGATATGTCAGAATATATGGAAAAGCATACAGTGTCAAGGCTCATAGGCGCTCCTCCCGGATATGTTGGCTATGAAGAAGGCGGTTATCTGACAGAGGCTGTAAGAAGAAAGCCATACAGCGTAATACTCCTTGATGAAATTGAAAAGGCTCATAGTGATGTATTCAACATACTGCTCCAGATTATGGATGAAGGAAGACTTACAGACGGACACGGAAGGACTGTTGATTTTAAAAATACAGTTATAATAATGACTTCAAATATTGGCAGCCAGTGGATAACTGAACCTGACAGTAAAAACGAAGAAGAAATGAAAAAAAGAATTACAGAGGCCATGAGAGCACATTTTAAGCCAGAGTTTTTAAATAGAGTAGATGATATAATTATTTTCCACAGGCTGGGAGTAAATGAAATAAAGAAAATAGTTGAGATACAGCTTGAAGATCTAAAAGAAATTTTAAAAAGCAAAAAACTATCTCTTGAAATAACAGAGGAAGCCAAAAGTCTTTTAGCAAAGGAAGGGTTTGATCCTGTATATGGGGCAAGGCCTCTAAAGAGGGTTATACAAAACGAGGTTCAAAATGTTATTGCAGTCAAGCTCTTAAATGGAGAAGTTAAAGAAGGAGACAATATAATAATTGATGTAACTGGCCCGGAAGGGAGAAAATTAGTATTTAAAGTTGGAAAGAATAAGGCTGGAGAAGAAGTCAATTTCTAAATAAAGTTCTAAAGTTTTTATAGCCTGTGTCCTGAGAAAATCTCACGTAGAAGGTTTGGTTGTGATGTAAAGAGAAGACAAATCATCTGCTTCTTCTTTTAATTCTAAAAACTCATCTTCCAAGGCTTTGTGTATATCCTCTGTAATTTGTTTATATACTTTTTTATCTGTTAAGTTTTTAAATTCTTCACTTATACTTTTTGTTAGAGGATCGATTGGCTTACCAACAAAAATATAGATCTTTCTAAATGTATTAAGCATAAGTGCAACAATTCCTTCTGCTACGTTGTTTCTGCCAATCCATCTTTTTTCATCAGGTCCCTTGAGGATATCATGTATGTAGATGGGAATTATAGGAAGTTTGGTTTTATAACTCAGATACGCTGCTCCCTTGTGAAACTTTTCAAATTTACCTTTTTTATTCAATCTACCTTCAGGAAATACTGCAAAAAAGACATTTTTTTTAGCAGATATTGAGAAAAGTTCTTTAAAGCTTTTAATGTTTTTCATAAACTGTTTTTTGAAGATCGGGACACTGTTGGTAAATCTTCTCATAAAAAAGTTAGTAAATCTGTTTCTAAAATTTTCGCTGTCTGCCATGAAATAAATTTTCTTCTTAAGTACAGCCAGTATTATTATAGGATCTGCTCCTGTAACATGGTTTATGGCAAAAATTGCTGACTTATCATTAGGAATTCTTTTTATATTAATAACTCTAATTCTTATAAGCAGCCTATAATAATTTACGAATAAAATTCTTGGAATATCGCAGAATATATTTGCTATTTTACTTATTGAAATCTTAACTATTTTATAAGATTTTCTAAGCATAGTAAATTTTTTCATTCTTTGTTTACTTTTTGGAAGATATTTTCAATCTTATTGTAGTGAGTTCCTCTCCAGTAATACTTGTCACAATTTTTACAAAATAAAAAAGTCTGGCTTGTTTTATACACAAATCGGGGGACCTTATCCCTGACAAATTCTTTTTTTACCTTTAAAAGAAGACTATTGCACTTAAGACATCTAACAAGGTTGGGCTTTAATGCAACAGCGAGATCCAAACCTACCTGCTTTAGCTGATTAAGTGGTTTGTCATCTTTTATATATAAAAATTTTAGTGTGCCATTTTTAAATTCCCTCCTTGCGAGCATAAGTGAATCCCTAGTTAATGCAGTGCGATTTTCATTTCTGGCTATTTTTATAAATTTACTGTCGTCTATATCATTTATGTATGCTACGTCATACCCTGCCATGCGCAGGTACCTGGCTAATTTCCCAAGCATTATATCTGCTATAAATTTCATGTTTTAACTAAGTCCAGCGAATTTATCTCTGCTCCAATCAAAAGAATAAAACTTGATATGTATATCCAGAAAAGAAAACCAATTATTGAACCTACCGAGCCGTATGTTAGCTCAAAATTGGCAAATTTATTTGTAAAGATGATAAAGAAATGTTTTGATATCTCCCACGAGAACGCTGCAAATAGTGCCCCCTTATAAATATGATATTTAAAGTGAGTTTTTCTATTAGTTCCAAAAAAGTAGACAAGACTGAAAATTGTAAAATTAAGTGCAAGCCCTAAAAGTATGGGCAGTGCTTTAAATAGATATGTTGATACAGTTCTGTCTAAATTTAAAAAAGTTATAATTTTATTTGTCAGATAAAATAATGCTGTGGAAAAGACGAATGATAATAAAACCAATATAAATATCATGGTTATTATTAAAAAACCAACAATTTTTTGCTTCCAAAATTTTCTCTGGGATTTGGTTCTGTAAATTTTATTTAGCGAATACTGAATGGAATCAAAGACATAGGTAGCTGCCAATGCCAGAAAAAATAGTCCGGCAATTCCTATGCCAGCCCTGTTTGTTATTGCCATTTCGATGTTTGATTCTGTAAAGTTATATATGATCGGGATTCTTTCTTTAACAAAATCAAGTATTGCTATCTGGATTCCCAGAATATTAATTAATGTACCGGATAAAGAAATCAATATAAGCATCATAGGGAAAATAGAGAAGACAAAGTAATAGGAAATTGAAGATGACAAAAAGAGACAGCCATCTGATATGACTTTTTTAACCAATCTTCTTATGTATCTTACTATATTTTTTAAAAAAAATTTTAATTTTTTAGATCCCATAATCTGCAAATGAAAATTTAATTACAGAAAAATAAAGAAGAAGCTAACTGATTGTCACCTTTTCAATTTCCTTTAATTTGCTCAATTGCTGCAATATCTTAATGGAAAATTCAGGGTCTCTGCTTTGGACATTTACGGTAAGCATCATTTTATTTTTTTCATCATCAAAGTTATATTTTTTATATCTGACATTTGTAGAAACTTTTTCAAGAAAATTCTTTATTTCCTTATAGCTGGTAAAATTTTCGGAAGTGGTGATATTTATCGTATAATTAGGTATCCTGACAAATTTTTCCTCAATGTATTTTACTGTACTTAGAGCCAAAAATCCCAATATTGTTGTAGCTGCTGCCAGGTAATACATTTTTGTTCCAAGCGCTAAGCCAATTGATGCTGCAACCCATATGCTGGCAGCAGTGGTTACCCCCTTAACCAAACTGCCCTGCCTGAAAATAGCACCAGCGCCAATAAATCCTATCCCTGTTACTACGCCAGCAGCTATGCGTGATGGATCAAAACCAGTCTGGGAAGAAAATCCGAGACAGGACACAATTGTAAAAGATGTTGCACCAAGACATACAAGGGTGTGAGTTCTAAGTCCTGCTGGCCTGTCATGGCGCTCTCTTTGAAGACCTATTATGCCGCCAAAAACGCATGCAAGCAAACAGGGGATTAAGATGTCATAAATAAATTTGGATGTATCAAATTCAAAATATTCCATTTCTTTAAAAAACTTATTTTAACAATGACTTATATTTTATCATATTTCTATATATTCATACCAATTTGATGTGTTTATTTTTTAATAATTGATAGTGTATAATGTGAACATAACTGAAAGCTGGAGGTGATTAGCTGGAGTAGCAAGGTTTAAAAATTATACCTACCTGCTGCTGTTAAAGCAGTATCATTAAAGTACGATTAGGGACAAAGATAAATGTTTAGGTCTTCAGTGAAATTATTTAAGATATATGGAATAGAAATAAGGCTTGACTATAGCTGGTTTATTATATTTGCACTAATTGCCTACTATTTCGGGTTTGACTATTTTCCAAGAGTACTGCCTGCTCTGGGACTGGGGTATATGATAATAATAACAATTATAACTACGCTATTATTTTTCTTTTCTGTCCTGTTTCATGAAATGAGTCATTCCATAGTTGCTATAAAGAATGGAGTTCCCGTAAAAAGAATATCGTTATTTATTTTTGGTGGAATGGCACAAATTGAAAAGGAGCCAGATACTCCGCAGAGTGAATTTGTTATAGCAATTGCGGGTCCTGCAGCAAGCTTTTTTTTGGCTGCAGTATTTGGCATCATATGGGCTTTTGCCAAAAATATCGGATTTATAGGAGAGCCTGTTAAATATCTTGCTTTAATTAATATCATGCTTGGTGTATTTAATCTTCTCCCGGGATACCCTCTTGATGGAGGAAGGGTTTTAAGGTCAATAGTATGGAAAATTTCTGGAAGCCTTAAGCGAGCAACTTTTGTAGCTTCAACTGCGGGAAGGGTCATAGGGTTTATGATTGTTGGTGTAGGAATTTTCTTTTTCTTTGCGGGCAATTTATTAAATGGCGTATGGCTGGTTTTCATTGGATGGTTCTTGCAAACATCGTCGCAGATGAGTTACAGGCAGCTTATTTTTGAAACTTCTATAAAGGGGATAAAAATAAAAGATATAGTAAATAAAAATGTTACCAGTGTCCCAGGGGATACAACAATAGAAGACCTGGTAAATGATTATTTTATGAAATATAAATATGGGAGGTTTCCTGTAGTTGAGGATTTTGAAAGCGAAAGGCTCATAGGTGTTATTTCTTTACATGACATAAAAAGTGTTCCCAGGGAAGGTTGGAAAAGCACAAAAGTCGGGGATATAGTAAAGGCAGTATCAGAAAATGAAAAGGTTAATATGAGCATGGAAGTGTCTGATGCCATAAAAAGGATGAGTAAAGATGACCTAAGCCATTTAGTTGTGACATCAGGGAATAAATTAATAGGAATAATTACCAAAAGCGATGTTATGAGGTTTATCAAGCTCAGGTCAGAACTCTACCAATAGAGCTATTTTGGCTGCAGCATTGTATCGGTAAGACAACTTATCTGGTGCAATATAAATCTTAAATAGTTTATAATAAATATATATAAAATTTATTGTTAATGGAGTTGGAACGAATGACTAAATCTAAAGAAAATAATAGCAGCAGGTCAGGTGAGAGAAGTTCTATAGAAGCAGTGTCTATAATTGTTTTTTCCATGTTTGCAGGGTTTATTCTTGGGTTGCTTTTTGCCCCTCAGTCAGGGAAAAAGACAATAAGAGATTTGGCTGTTAAGTTGAGAGAACTGGAGGATAGGGGAAAGTTTGCCTTAGTGGAAGCAAAAGTAATGGGCGAAGAATTACTTGAGAAAAGTAAGGAAAGAGTTGAAGAGGTATCCTCAAAAATTAAAAGCAAAATAGAGCCTGATAAATAAAATAGAATTTACCTGTGGACTTATTGACATAGATATTTTGCTATAGTAGACTTTACATTTGCTGTTTTACTGTTTATGGAGAATCACTAAATTATTTGGATTATAAGCAGTATTGCACTTTGAGGGCCGTTAGCTCAGTTGGTAGAGCACCGGACTTTTAATCCGGGTGTCGAAGGTTCGAATCCTTCACGGCTCACCAGATTTATATAAGTAAAAGGTGGGTACAGTGGAGACAATTTGGGCAAACATGCCATTGGTGCATGTTTGCAGGATTCGAAAAGACGGACTGGAAGCGAAGCTGAAAGGAGTCTGCGTCTCTGCAGCGAACGAAGTGAGACGAAAGAACGAATCCTTCACGGCTCACCATTACGAGAGGCCTGTTCGTCTAGTGGTTAGGACAGTAGGTTTTCAACCTACCAACAGGAGTTCAATTCTCCTACAGGCTACCAGAATGGGCGTTTAGCTCAGTTGGGAGAGCACCTGCCTTACAAGCAGGGGGTCGCAGGTTCAAGCCCTGCAACGCCCACCATAAAAAATAGTGGAGCTGTCGTCTAGCGGTTTAGGACACCTGCCTGTCACGCAGGAGATCGCGGGTTCAAATCCCGTCAGCTCCGCCAGTCAGTGGATGGCGAGATAGCTCAGTTGGTAGAGCAGTGGACTGAAAATCCATGTGTCCGCAGTTCAATTCTGCGTCTCGCCACCATCTTATCTTCTCACATATCATACTGCCTTACCGCCCTGAAGTTAAGTTAGACAGGGTTTGAATCTGGTGGCTGGTTCCTAATACAATTAATTTTTGGCCCGGTTCCAATTTTGTATGTGCGCCAGGTTTATTAAATGAAAATTTTTCTCCTTTTTTAAGCATTGATATGATTAAAGCGCCAAATTCATATTTTTTGCTTGCTTCCCCAATAGTCATATTTTCAATTTTGCTTTTTGGCTTTATCTCTATCTCTGCCAGCCTGATTTCAGCATTTTCAGCCTTCATCATTGTATCAAGGAAATCATAGACCAGCGGCTGCACAGCCATAGTTGCCATTCTTCTGCCGGCAATTACCTGAGGCGACAGCACCCTGTCTGCTCCTGCCTTTTCCAGCTTGGTTATTGTCTCGTAAGTTGTAGCTCTTGCTACAATGAATATTGATGGTTTTAACGATCTTGCAGAAAGGATGACATAAACATTTTCAGAATCGGTATCCACCGCTGCAAACAACCCCCGGGCTCTTTTTATGCCAGCATCAATTAACACTTCATCGCTTGAAGCATCTCCCTGAATGCAGGGCCAGTTATTTCCTCTGCATATATTGATTGGTTCTTCGGCATTGTCTATTACAATAAATTTTATATTATTTCTAGTTAGTTCTGTTGCAATTTCTGTTCCGACTCTTCCCATTCCACATATTATGTAATGATCTTTAAGTTTAGTTATCATTTTTACCATCCTTCTTTGTTCAAATTTTCCCAACAGGAATTCACTTAATATAAAATCTGCAAGGTTAACTAAAATATACGCGGCTGTTCCCACCCCTGCAATGATTAATACGATAGTAAATACAATGCCAGCCGTAGACAGCTGTTTTATGGTTTCATACCCAACGGTGCTTATTGTAATGACTGTCATAAATGAAGCTTCTAAAAAGCTCATATCTTCAATTACTATATAGCCAATTGTTCCAAGGAGGAAGACAAGCACTAAAATGCAAAGTGAAGTAACAAATCTCTTGTAAGGCTGGAGATTATTTTTTCCATTCATATTCTAAATTCTCATCCAATACTGGTTTTTTTGCAAGTTTTAGTTTACAGTTCTTTTTATGGCAGCTACAGCCTGCATAAATTTTTTAGGGAATTATAATATATTATACATAGTGAAGTATTTAATTTTATTTTTTATCTATAGCTTTTTTGGAGTGGGTGCAGAAGTTTTTTTTACATCCATACATGATTATATAAAATACAGGGACATAGCTTTTCGCGGCAGATCATATCTCTGGATGTTCCCGCTCTATGGATGTGCCGGCATTATAATAGAGCCCCTATATAATCTGATTTTGTCTGTTCCATTTATCCTCAGGGGGTTTATTTACATGGCAGTTATCTTTGCTGCTGAATTTTCTTATGGCCTTCTGCTAAAACTTATAATTAAAAGATGCCCATGGGAGTATAAGTCAAAATGGGCGGTAATGGGTGTTGTAAGAATAGATTATCTGCCCTTCTGGCTTGTATTCGGCTATGTACTTGAACTAATATACAGGGGATTTACAGCGATTACTATTTATTAAGTAATTTTTAATGCAGGTCTCCTCCCCGGTATTTAGAGCATCTTTAATTAGAATAATATGTAATTAAGTGAAAAATATGAATATTCAAAAGAGCAAGCAAGAGAATAAAGGAACTTTATTTATATGTGCAACTCCCATAGGTAATTTGGAAGATGCAAGTTTCAGGCTTGTAAGAATATTGGGCGATGTTGATTTAATTGCTGCAGAAGATACAAGGACCATAAGGAAACTCCTGGCAAGATATGAAATTTTTAAGAAAAATATAGTTAGCTGCCATAACTATAGCAGTGAAAGCAAGATTGCACATATCTGCCAGAAACTTGAAGAAGGGACAAGCGTGGCTTTGGTTTCAGAATCAGGAATGCCGGCAATTCAAGACCCCGGCTACCGGCTAATAAATAAATGCATAGAAAAAGGAATACCTTTAGAAGTAATACCCGGGCCGAATGCAGCGGTTAGCGCGCTTGTTTTAGCAGGGCTTCCGACAGATAGTTTCTTATTTGTCGGGTTTCTGCCAAAAGCAAAAGCTAAGAGAAAAAAGAAGCTTGCAGAGCTGGCCACACTCCCTTACACCCTTATATTTTATGAATCACCAAACAGGGTAAAAAGGTTTCCTGCAGAGCTTAAAGACAGTATGGGGGACAGGAAGGCATGCCTGGCAAGGGAAATAACCAAGCTGTACGAAGAAGTTATAAGGGGCAGTTTGTCATCTATTTTGTCTGAACTTAAAGAAAGGGAAATAAAAGGTGAAATAGTAGTTGTAGTGGAAGGATATAAGGGTGAGCGAATAAAAAATTACACAGAAGATGGCCTGAAGAAAGAGTTGCTCGGACTTCTTGCACAAAATATATCCAAAAAAAATGCTCTAAAAATTATTTTAGCCAGGTATGACATAGACAGGCAAGTATTGTATAATATCTCAACAAAAATTTAGAAAAGTATTTAAAAAATTTTAACATGAAAAAAGAAAAATTTTACATAACAACTGCAATACCATATATGAATGCCAAACTCCATCTTGGCCAGATTTATGAATTTATAATAGCTGACATAATGGCCAGATTTAACAGGCTTGCCGGGAAAGATGTCTTTTTCCTTACCGGTGCAGACGAGCATGGCCAGAAAATTGAAAAGAGCGCACAGAGCAAAGGAATATCCACAAAAAAGTATGTTGACGGAATGGTGGCAGATATGAAAAGACTCCTTAAGCTGTTTTGCATCAGCAATGATTTTTACATAAGGACTACTGACAAAAAACATGAAATGGTAGTGCAGAATATTTTGACCAAACTTAAAGAAAATGACGATTTATACAAAAGTACTTATAAAGGCTGGTACTGTGTTCCCTGTGAAACTTTTTTGCTTGACTCCCAGCTGGTGAATGGAAAATGTCCGCAGTGCCGGAGAGAGGTTGAAAAGGTAGAAGAGGAAAATTATTTTTTTAAGCTGTCAGAATATGAAGAAAGATTATTTAATTATATTAGTGATAATCCTGATTTTATAATTCCTGAAACAAGAAGAAATGAGGTTTTGGGACTTTTAAAGCAGGGTTTAAGAGATATTAGCATATCAAGAACTACGGTCAAGTGGGGAGTTCCTATTCCTTTTGACCCGGACCATAATTGTTATGTATGGGTAGATGCCCTTATAAATTATATCTCAGCACTTGGATACGGCACAGAAGATGACAGCTTGCTTAAGAAATATTGGCCTGCAGACCAGCAGCATATTGGAAAAGACATTCTTAAATTTCATACTCTGATATGGCCTGCAATCCTTATGTCTTTAGGAAGTGAGCTCCCAAAGCATATAATAATTCATGGATGGATAATGCTTGGCAAGGAAAAATTATCCAAGTCAAAGGGGATAACCCTTGACCCGGATGAACTCTCAGACCGGTACGGAGTAGATGGCATCAGGTATTTTTTAGCAAGAGAAATATCATTTGGGCAGGATGGGGCTTTTACTCATCAGTCAATGGTTAAAAGATATAATGCTGACTTGAGCAATGACATTGGAAATCTTGTCTCGAGGACAGTAGCAATGGTAAACAAGTACAGGGACGGTGTCATCCCAAATAAAACAACAAGCGATGGGATTGTACAAAAAAAATGGAATGAGACAAAAATTCAGGCTGTAAGATATATTGAAGATTTTAAATACTCTGAATATCTTATGAAAATATGGGAGTATGTAAATTTAACAAATAAATATATTGAAGACAGCCAGCCGTGGAAAATAGCCAAGAGTAGTGATAGCTCCGATATAAAAAAATTGGACAGCATATTGTATGATTTGGTCGAAGCTATAAGGCTATCTGCTTTAATGCTTATTCCCTTTATGCCAGCAGCATGCGAGAAGATATTTAAGCAAATTGGAATCAGCAAAAGAAACGAAGAGTTCGGTCTGGACATTGATGGAACCTGGGGCGCATTTGGAGGAGACGTAAAAGTTGGGGAAAGGGAAATATTGTTCCCAAGGATAGAAGAAGATAAACAGGAAAAGCAGTAAAGCCTGTAAGTAAAACAAGCTAAGTTCCAGAGCCTGATTATTTAAGCAGTGCTTTAAGCACATAGAAGATGCAAAATGAGCGATAATAAAAAAGAATATTACTTTATTGATACGCACGCCCACCTTGGAATGCTCAAAGGCAAAACTCCGGAAAAAGCTGTAAAAGACGCCGAAAAAGAGGGTATAAGATATATCATAAATGTAGGGACCAGCCTTGAAGACAGCAGAATATCTATAGATTTCTCTAATAAGTTTACCAATGTTTTTGCAAGCATTGGCATACACCCCCATGATGCATCAGGATTTGGTAAAAAGGAAGAGTTTGCTCTTGAGCTCCTTGTAATGAGCTGCAGTGGTAAATTTGGGTGCAGCATGAAAAATAATAGCCGGGCAAATATAAAGAAAAAGCATAATAAGGTGGTTGCAATTGGCGAAACAGGATTTGACTTTTACAGGAATTTATCTCCAAAAAAGGATCAGGAAAAGGCTTTTATCTCACAGATTGAACTTGCTATAAGGTATGATTTGCCGGTAATTATTCATGACAGGGATGCTCACAATGACACCCTCAGGGTTTTAAAAAAGTACGCAGGGAACAAAAATTTTAGGGCAGTTATGCACTGCTTTTCCGGGGACTCCGGTTTTGCAGAGGAATGCCTTGCCCTGGGCCTTTTTATATCATTTACAGGTGTTATCACTTTCCCAAATGCAAAAAGCGTAGCAGAGGTAGCAAGCGCAGTTCCGATTGGCAGGATTTTTTTAGAAACCGATTCTCCTTTTCTGGCTCCACAGGCTAAAAGAGGGAAAGAAAATTATCCTGAATATGTAAAATATGTTGCCAGCAGGATAGCAGAAATTAAAAAATTAAGCATCGGGGAAGTTGCTTCTGTTACTTCTAAAAATGCTGAAAAGTTTTTTTCCTTAAGCAGGAAATTATGAAACAACAGTCTATTTATATTTATTAGGGCATATTAAAAATGAATACTTACATTAGCTCTCCAGCCAGAACTGCTCAAATATTAGAGCAATACGGGATAAAACTAAAAAAAAGTTTTGGCCAGAATTTTCTCATTGACACTAATATTGCAAAGAAAATAGTACTGTACTCTGATATTAAACCACAGGATGTGGTGTTGGAAGTAGGCAGCGGGATAGGCAGTCTTACGGAAATCATGCTCCCTTGTGCAAAAAAAGTAATCTGCGTAGAAATAGATAAATTTTTGTCGGCGGCATTTAAAGATATCTTTGAACATGAAATTGGAAGAAAAATAGAGCTTATTGAAAAAGATGCTTTAAGGCTTGACTATGGTGAGATCAGTAAAAAATACAGGGTAAATAAAATGGTTTCAAACCTTCCTTACAAAATAGCAGCTCCCCTGATATTAAAAATCCTTCTTGAGGAAGAAGGTATTGAAAGCTTTTGTGTGACTATCCAAAAAGATATCGCAGACAGATTAATATCGCAGACAAGGAGTAAAAATTATAGTTCGTACACTGTAAAGGCAAATTTTCTTGCCAGTTTTAAAATATGCTTTCCAATTTCAAGGAGTTGTTTCATGCCGAAACCTCTGGTGGATTCGGCAGTAGTAAGAGTTAAGAGAAAAGATATCAAAAATATTTTTAAAGATTTTTTTTGTGCTGACGCAAGCAGTTCTGGCACAAAGGATGCAATAACTGATTTTTTTGGTTTTATTGACGGCTGTTTTTTGCATAGAAGGAAAAAACTTGTTAACTCGCTTGAAAAAAGCAGCAGCAGATACAGCAGTAAAGCAGATTTGGCAGTTCGTTTGTTTTCTGAGATTGGAAAAGACAAAAACATGAGGGCAGAAGAGCTTAATTTGGGTGATTTTATGTTTTTATATAAAAATATGAGATATTAATATGTTTTTAAATCAGCTATAATCGGAAAGGCATTTATAGCAGCTGCTGGCATTAATTAGCATGGAAGATGCGAATATATAAAAATAAGTTTTACAGCATTGTGCAACAAAGGCTATGTTTAGGATTGTAAAACTATGATATTATTAATTTTATTATGAAAGTCGATGGTAGCAAAATTTTGAATAAAAAGCTGAAGTTAAAAGCTTCAGGAAAGATAAACTTATATTTAAATGTTAAGAAAAATGGCAGGGATGACGGGTATCATGAAATAAAGTCAATAATGCAAAGCGTGAGCCTTTCTGATGAACTCTGCTTTGAAGTAAGCGCGCGCGGCACAGATGATAGAAAGCATTATGAAAATGATATTTCCATAACCAGCAATAATATTAATATCCCTCTTGATGAGAAAAATTTAGTGCATAAAGCAGCACTGCTCATGCTGGAAAGTTTTAATTTAAAAGAAAAATACAATGTAGCGATTAATATAACAAAACATATTCCTGTTTGCGCAGGGCTTGCAGGCGGGAGCACTAACGCGGCTGCAACTTTGGTGGCATTGGATAAGTTATTTAATTTGAATTTGGAGACCGGCAATTTAATGGAGCTGGCCAGCAAGATAGGTTCGGATGTTCCGTTCTGCATTAACGGAGGAACAGCTCTGGCAGAGGGGAGAGGAGAAAAAATTACCAGATTACCGGACCTGCCTTTTTATTGGGTTGTTCTGGCAAATAATGATAAAAAATTTTTAACCAGGGATGTCTATAAAAAATTTGATTTGGTAGGAAAAGAAAAAAAGTCAATCCATATCGACTTAACTAATAATATAGCAGAGAAGAAGTTTGAAGATTTTTTTAGAGGTCTTGAAAATGATCTGGAAAGTGTTACTGCTGGTGAAGATGAAATGGTTTCTTTAATTAAACAGAAGGCGCTGGCACTGGGGGCTTTCCCGGTACAGATGACTGGAAGCGGGCCTACCGTGTTTGCTTTTTGTTCGGATTTAGAAGTTGCCAGGAGGGTATGTGACGGACTGGATACTATAGCTAATGAGACTTTTCTGTCCTACACCGTATCCAAGAGTTTAAGTTTTGTGTAGCTCTAATTTTAAGATCTAAAATCATATCATGTGTATTATTAATCCTGGATTTGAATTTTATACAGTTATGATTTAAAATTTATTAGCTAAATTGGGGAGTAGCCAAGTGGTAAGGCAGCGGGCCTTGGACCCGCGATTCGGAGGTTCGAACCCTCCCTCCCCAGCCAACTTCCACTTTTTGCAAAATCATAAGAGGTTGTCCCGGTGCGCTGCGCCTCCTCATGGTATCTTTCCGCTATAATCCAGGCATTTTTGAAGTCACAGGCCAGTTTGCGGTCGGCAATGCGGAAGTTCGAACCAATCTTTTTGAGAAAATCCCGATTCCTTTCAGGATTTTCTTGTTGAGCGTATTTCTCGGCCTGGTTAGTGTCTTTTAGAAAGGTAATGGCAAGTTCGAACCGATTATTGCTCTTTCGCCCAAAAGCAGAGATTTTTTCTTCCAAATCCTTTTTAGCGAGAATGAGCTTTTGTTTTTTGGTGGCATATTCCGTTTGTGTCAAACTGCCCTCAAGGTGCAGATCAAGCAAACGGTCAAGCTTTATTTCTATTTTTACAAGCTCATCTCGCAATTTTTGGGCGAAAGAGCTTTCTGTCTGGGTACTTTCCGTTTGTTCTTTTTTAAATTGGGTGATTGAAGCATTTACCCAGGCAGAAGACAAAGAAACTTTTTTGATTTTCTCTTTTATCTGGGAAGTGATGATCTCTTCCCGCGTGTATCTTTGCGAACAGGGATTTTTCCGTTTTGTACACCGCAAATAGTTATGTCCTTTCTGTGTCTCGGTTGTGATAAAGCAGCCGCACTCGCCGCAACGGAAAAATCCGCGATAAACATACGGTTTTAGTTTCCGTCCCTTTGGTTTGGATTTCTTTTTCATCACTTCCTGGCACTTATCAAAAAGTTTCTTTGTAATAATCGGTTTATGCTTTCCGTCATATAGTTCGCCATTATACTCAATCATTCCATAGTAGATTTTATTTTTAAGCATGTATTGATAATTTGAGACGGAAAGCAACTTGCCTTTCCTGCCAACCAGGCCTGCTATGTTGATGATCTTTCTAATTTGAGAGAGGGGGTATTCGCCGGTAGCATAAAGTTCAAATGCTTTTTTAATAAATTTTGCTTTTTCTTTATCAACTGTAATACAGTGATTATTTTTATCGTTTATATATCCCAATGGTGCCCAGGCGGGCCATATTCCATTGCGTAGCTTCTGGCGAATACCCCTTTTTACGTTCTCTGAAAGATTATCAACATAGTATTTTGATTGCCCAAAAGCAATGGATAACATAAATTTTCCCTGTGGTGTAGAATCAAACCAAAAAGTTGGAAATTTTAGCGTAGTAATTTTTCCAGTGTCTATGCAATAAATAATTCGTCCGCCGTCAATACTATTTCTTGCCAGTCTATCAGGATGCCACGCTAAAATTCCCTCGGCTTCGCCTTCCTCTATGCTCGCTATCATATCGTTAAAAATTTCCCGGCCCGGCTCTTTGGCGGTTTTGCTTTCCACAAATTCACGGACGATATTAAGCCCTTCTTTTTTAGCATACTCCCGCAACTCAAAAAGCTGGGCTTCAATAGATAGGACTTGTCTTTCCGGCTCGTCGGTGGATTTGCGAGCATAGAGGAAAAACTTTTTGGTTTGTAAATTTATGTTATCCATATTGTCTCCAAATTAACTTTTGGGCAATCAAAGAAAAATACGTTCAAGCCTTTCG
>Ga0114918_10002223_pt1 | contig 17433 bp, 12 predicted proteins | sample LantaG_FD_87015 | JGI IMG/M metagenome (GOLD analysis project Ga0114918, IMG submission 87015) | Deep subsurface microbial communities from Baltic Sea to uncover new lineages of life (NeLLi) - Landsort_02402 metaG | ecosystem: Environmental > Aquatic > Marine > Oceanic > Sediment | place... | reverse complement strand
TTCTTCTTCTTCTTCTTTTTCTTCTTCTCTTTCTCTCCTCTCTTCTTCACCACCCACTCACCTCGCGCGTTCTCCTCCCATAGTGTCCACGTGCGTTGTGCAGTGCGTGCGAATAATGTTAGAAGGTGGCTTTTGAACAAGGGGTACTAACGGGAACCAAGTAAAAAGGGAGGAAAAAAAGCAAGAAGCGATGGAGCAGAGCGAAGCAGATGAATCGAACGCCCTTCGCCCTTCTCTCTCTATCTCTTTTTTCTCCTCTTATCTACGCCTTGCCCGTCAGTGCGCCCAGCTGCTGTGCTTCGAACTCTGCCAGCTGCTGCTCCCTGTCCATCTCGATGATGAGCGGCACGACGAGCACCAGGAACGACGTCGTCGCGATCCACGCCGCCTTGCCCGTCGAGCGGGCGAGCTTCCACAAGGCGTAAGAGACGGAGGCGGCTGCGGACTGGAGCGGGGCCAGGGAAAGCTTGGGGAGGGAGGGCATGTAAGAGAGCGAGAGGGAGGATCAGGTGCTGCCCAGGGAAAGGAGGAGCGTGCCGCGAAGAAGGGGAAAAGAGATGGAAAAAGTGAGCTTCGCCTCTTGCTTCGACTCCCCCTCTTCGCCATCACTGCTTCGTTTTTCCCCCTTTTTTTTGCTTCCTCGACGGTGACGAGGACTTTGCCTCTGAAAACGATGCTCGCGCCGTCGTGCTAGACGGCGGCCAAGACCCCATCTCTTCGCGCACGCGCAAGGTACGGCGTCTCCCTCCGAAAGCACCCCGCGCGTCTGTGCTTCGGCAAAACCCGAGACAAGGGCGCGCGCTCTCGAAGCACGCAAGTGCAAAGAGTTTTTTTCGACGCCATCAGCTGCCCTCATCGTCGTCGAATGGCTCATCTCTTTCGACACGCCCTCTCGACCCTCCTCTCGCCTTTTCCCCGTCATCTATCTCGCTCGGGAGCTCGAGCAGCATGCAATCTTGCCCGCGCTATGGAAAGCGCATTGTCGAGAGCTTGCGAAAGCTTTCGAAAAGGCGCGAAACGGACTCGTTTTTCCCCCTTCGTTGCCGCCCTCGACGACGCACGACAACTTCGACCCCCTCTTCTTCGCCTTCGCTTTCTCATCTCTTGCTCTTGCTCTCTTCTCTTCTCTTCTCTTCTCGCGCTCACCTTCCCCTCCTGCCTATCATGAACGCACACGCCAACACTCAAAACTACAGCTCCCTCAGTAGTGTTGACTGATTTACAAAGAACAAAAACGAGAGAGCAGACAGGGAGCAGAGAGAGAGAAAAGAGCAGAAAAATGCCTTCTTCCCTCCCGCGCGCCGCGCTCGACCTCGCGGCGGCGAGGCTCCTCGTCACCGCCGGCGTCGCGCCCTTCCGCCGCGCCCTCCTCGCATCGCTGCTCGCGGGGAGATCCGCGCGCTCGCTCGCCGCGGCGCTGGCTGGCGCGCTGCTGTCCTCGCTGGGCTACCTCGCCGCGCCGGCGTCGAGCCCGTACCTGCGCTCGCGGCCGTGGGCCCGCGTCGTGCTGCGCCGCTGGCACGCGCTCCTCGTCGCGGCCGTCGCGGCGCGCTACAGCATCAGGGGGATCAATAGCCTCGCGGAGAGGCTGGCCTGCGGCGGCGGGGCCGAGGGCGCCGAGCGCCGCAGGCTGCTGCGCCTCGAGCTCGAGCGCGCGGGGACGTACGAGGAGTGGTCCCTGGCGGCGACCAAGCTGGACGGCCTGCTCGACTCGCGCGGCCCGCGCGCCGCGGCGGCCGCCTGGGCCGCGGAGACGCGGCTCTACGACCGCAGGCTGCTCGAGCAGCGGCTGGGCCACCTCAGGGACGTGCGCGCCCGCTCGGGCGCCGGGCTCGCGGGCGGCCCCCCGGCCGCGGGCGGCGGCGACTCGATCCGGGAGATGATGTTCGCGCTGCGGACGGACCTGCTGCGCAACCTGGGCAACATGGCCGTCGCCGCGGCGGCGCACGAGACCTTCAGGGTGGCCCCGGAGCCCATCCGCGCATACATCGACGAGGTCAAGCTGCACCTGAACGCCGTCGCCGACGCCGCGGCCGCGGGCGCGCTGCCGGTTGACGAGGTGCTGAACTTCCTGAGGGAGACGAGGCACGCCTTCGGGAGGACCGCGCTCGTACTGTCCGGCGGGGGCGCCCTGGGGGCCTTCCACGTCGGCGTCGTCAAGGCTCTCCTGGATGCCAGGCTGCTCCCGCGCGTGCTGGCGGGCTCCTCGGCGGGCGCGATCGTCGCGGCCGCCGTCGCGACGCGCAACGACGCCGAGCTCGCCGAGATGTTTGCGCACGCTTCGGGCTTCGACCTCGCGTTCTTCGCCAACTCGACCGCGTCGCAGTTCGTCAGACACCTGCTGCTCAAGGGAACGCTGCAGGATGGCGAGGTTCTTTCGAAGCGGCTGCGCAGGCTGCTGGGCGACGCGACCTTCCTGCAGGCCTTTCAGCACAGCGGCCGCATCCTCAACGTCTCGGTCTCGGCCGCAGACACCAACGAGCCGCCGCGCGTGCTCAATTACCTGACGGCGCCGCACGTCGTCGTCTGGTCCGCCGTCGCGTGCTCTTCGGCCTTCCCGCTGCTGTTCTTGCCGCAGGACCTGCTGTGCAGGGACGCCAAGGGGGTCCTGGTCCCCTACGCCGCCGAGGGAGGAGGGAGCGGCGGCGGCGGGAGCGCGAGCTCCCCGGGCGGCGCGCCGGGAGGGCGCCGCTGGCGCGACGGCTCCCTGGAGGAGGACCTGCCCATGCAGTCCCTCAGCGAGATGTTCAACGTCAACCACTTCCTCGTCTCGCAGACGAACCCGCACATCGTGCCCCTGCTCAACGCCAAGGCGCGGGCCGGGAAGGTGCTGGGGGCTTTGGCGGAAGCGGAGTGGAAGCACCGGTGCAGGCAGGCGATGGTTTTGTTCCCGGGGCTGCGGTGGCTGAAAGTGCTGTCGCAGCCATGGGAAGGGGACGTGACGATGGTGCTGCCTCCGAGCCTGACGAGGCTGATCAAGTCGATCACCAACCCGTCGAAAGGTGAGAGAATAGAAGGAGAAGAGAGGAAGAAGGGAGAGAGAAGAGAAGAGAGAAGAGAGCAAAAAAAAAAGAGAGGAAGACCCCCAAAAAAGCAAAAAAACTGACCCCCCCCCCCCAAAACCAAACCTCAGCCGACCTCGACACCGCGGCCCGCGAGGGCGAGCGCGCCACCTGGGGCAAGCTCAGCGCCATCTCGGCCAACTGCGGCATCGAGACCACGCTCGACGGCTGCATGTTGCGGCTCTCGGGCATCGCGGCGGCCCGGAAGGCCGGCGCCGCGCGGGCCGCCTCGCGCGGCGCGCGCCTGCGCTCGCGGATCCCGAGCTGGGTCAGCCTGACGGCGAGCGGGCTGCCGCACGTGGCGAGTGACGACTCGCTCGCGGACCGCGGCGGCGACAACGGCGGGGAGCAGCACTACAATGACGGGCACCTCTCGCCAGTGCCCGTCGCCACACCCTCAGCCGCGGTCGCGGCGGCGCTCGGCGAGCAGTTTCCCGCCTCCCGGGCGCTGCCCACGTCCTCGTCGCTGTATCTCGCCGCTCCGGCTCCCGCCAACGGGCCCAACACGCCCCCGCACGGCCACCACAGCCACCTGAACGGCGGCGGCCTCGGGCTCAACGGGCCGGCAGGGGCTGCCCCCTCTGTCTTGGCGCTCGACGTCGTCGCCGAGGAGAGTGGGTCCTCGTCGCAGGACCCGACCCCGAGAGCCTCGCTCGAGCGGCCCCCCGTTGCTTCTGGTGCTGCTGCTTCCGCTGTTGCTTTCGGTCTTTCGCCCTCGCCGTCGCCGTCTCCCTCGAGAAGCGATAACGGCGGCACCACGGGCATCAAGAGCAGAAGAGGCGCGTCTGCGGGCCTGGCCGTCGTCGTCTCTCCTGCGGCCGACGAGTTCGACGCCGGCGTCGTCTGCGACGGCCGCAACGGCGCGTCACTTTCGCCGCAGCCGCAGCCCGGTCCCTCCTCTTCTCAGCAGCAGCAGGAGCAGCCTTCGTCTCCGTCGTCGCCGCTCTCCCCCACGGCTTCCTCCTCGGCAGGGAGAGGGAAAGAAGGGGCAGCAGCGGTCAACGGCGGGCAGCGCAGCGACGGCGACGGAGGGGACTCGCTGCCGCCGTCGCGGAGAGCCTCGTTCTCCTCGACCTGCTCCTCGTCCAACAACGACCCCAAAAGCCACCACCACGGCCGCAGCCACCACCACCACCGCGGCGGCCACTTTGGCGACGTCGGCGCCCCCGCGTCCGTGGCCGTCCCCGCGCCCCCGGCCCCCGCCGAGGTCGCCTTTGCCGCCACGTCGGCGCTGCCCTTCGACTGCTGCGACGTCAGCGTCTCCAACGACATCTGGGGCTCGCTGATGCCCCCTCGCGCCGCCGGCGGGAGCGCATCCGCGTCGCTGACGTCTTCCAACGGGATGCGCGTGGGGAGCGTCGGGGACGGGCTCGACTTCATGGCGATGTAGGGGAGAAGAGAGAGAGACGAAATCTCGATCCCCCCCCTTTTTTTCCCTTTAGGTCTCGAGAGAAAAACCAGAAAAACCAAAAAAAACAAAAATTCATCGACATTATTTACTTAGAGCACTTGCTCATTTTTGAGACCATTTCGCGCGCTTTTTAGGTTAGCTGCAGCAGCGTGTCCCCCTTCCATGTTCCAAGTTCTTTTCCCGCAAACGAGAGAGAGCTAGAGGCAAAAAAGGGCAAGGGAGAGAGAGTGTGAGGCCTCTTGCTTCCACTTTCTTTTTTTTCTTTTGTTTTTTTTGCCTCGAACTCTTTCTTGCTTTTCCACTCCCGCCACTTATTTAAGGAAATGCCCGTTTTTTTTCTGTATTCATCCATTCTCGTGTAAGAAAGGAAAGAGAGAGTCGAGTTCTGTTTCAAGGAAGGCGCGCGCGAGAGAGAAGGAGAGACGAGTGTTTTCTACTTTTTCATTTTTGGAGGATACAGAAGTTTTTTTGTTTTTTTTTGGTGCGGAGAAAAGCGAAAAACAGAAGACAGAAAAAGGCGCAAAAAACAAGCCCAAGAGCAACCGCACACGCGGCGACGAAAGAATCGGGGCGAATAAGGGAAAGAAGGGGGGCCATTTGAAAGGGGGGGGGGAGGAAACACAACACTCTCAGGAGAGACTTCTTAAAAAGAAAAGAACTCAAAACCCGGTGTCGTCGATCGTCCCCCTCCCAAAGCCGTTGCCGTTGCCGTTGCCGTTGGCCCCAGCGCTCCCTCCTCCGCTCCCGGCGTCCGAGGGAAGCTCCATGTACTGAGAAAGGATCGAGCGCACCTCCGCGGCCATCGCAGCGCGGATACGGGCGCGGTACGCGACGTAGCCTCCGGCGGCGACGGCGGCCAACGCCACAAACGCGACGCCGGCGCTCGCCCAGATCGTCGCGGCCGAGCCTCGCCCTCTCCCCCCCCCGCCCCCCGCGGTGCACACTCCGGTCTTCTCCTCGCACGAGTCCAGGTCGCACTTGGGGACGCACTCGGTGCGCCCGTTCTGCTTGAACTCGGTGAAGCACGGCGGGCACCGGCACTCGCTCAGCTTGAAGTCCGGCGTCAGCCGGCCGTGCGCCGCCGCGTCCTTGAACTCGGCGAGGCGGTCGTGGCAGGCGGAGACCAGCGTCCTCTTCCCTCGGATGGTGTACTCCTTGCGCCAGCAGCCCCCGTGGTCCGCAGCGCACTCGTCCTTGATGTCCGAGACGCACTCGTAGCCGCCTGGGTATTTTTTTCGTTTTTTTTTGGGGGGGGGGCGGGAGTGCAGGATAAAAGAAAAAAGGAGAGAAGAAACGAGGGAGTCAGTGCCGTCGTCGGCTCCTCTCTCCCCCCTCTTTCTCGACCTTGACCCTCTCTCCCCCCCTGAAAAAGGAAAAAAAACACTCGCAAAAACAAAACTCCCCCAAACACGACCTCAAAACTCCAACTCTCCGCTCTTTACTACTTACCGTAGGTGTCCTTGCATGCGCAGCGCTCGCAGGTGCACTTGGGGTCCAGGTCACCGAGCGAAGCGGACACGCACTCGTTGATGTTGAGGCACGCCTCGGCGCCGTCGGGGCCCTTGTGCGACAGAAACCCGGGCCCGCAGACGCACTCGTAGCCCCCTCCCCCCGCCTTGTTGCGGCAGCCCGTCTTGCCGTCCTTGTTCGCGCCGCAGGCCAGCGCCGCGGCGGACCCGGCGCGGCAGGCATCGCCGGAAGCCGCGGCGGAGCAGATCGCGGGCCTGCGCCCCTCTGCCGGGAACCCCGCGCAGATCGCGGTGAGGACGTCTTCGTAGGCGAGGCGCCCGCGGTACTGGCGGCCGTTGATCCTGATCGTCGGGAGGATGAACACCTCGCCCGTCTGGCCCCCCTGCCCGCCGCCGCCGCCGCCGCGCTGCCTCGCCATCTCGGACTCGAGCATGGCGTTAGGCTCGTCCTTGCGCACGTCCCCGACGCAGCTCCTGAGCTCCTCGACAGAAGCCCACTCCCGGCCCCCGACGTCCGCGAACACCCTCTCGCCGCAGGCGGCCCCGTACTGCTTCGACGCCATCGAGCACTGCTCGCCGAAGCGCGTGACGTAGTCCCACCAGACCCACGGCCTGCCCGCCGCGGCCGCGAGCTTGAAGACGCAGAGCTGCCGGAGGTTCTTGGCGACGATGTCCGCCCCGGAGTAGCCCGCGCGGAGGTCCCCGTCGGGGTCCGGCGTGCAGTAGCGCCCCCCGTGGGTGCACTGGGCGCGGCACTCGGCGGATCCCTGCGTTGGTTTTTGGGAGGGGGAGGGTTTGGGGAGGAGGGAGGTTTCGTTTCCGATGAGGGAGGGAAAAAGTTTGCGGCAGGAAAAAAAAAAAGGATGAGGTTCCAAAAACAAAGAAACGTGGGGGGAGAAAACTCCTCCCGTTCTCCTCATTTCTCACCCTGTACGCCGAGGGGCACACCCACACGATGTAGTGCGGCGTGAACTTTGTCCAGTTGCCCTCTAGCTGCCTCGCCGCGGGGACGAATTCCTTCACGAACTCCTTCTGCACGTCGCAGACGGCGCCGCACTGGTCGTTCGAGTTGGACCAAAACTCCCACTCGACGACCTCGCGCTTCGGGAGCACGTCCGTCCAGTCCAGGGACACGTACGCGTCTTTTCCCTTCCTCAGCAGGTCTTTCAGGGCCTGCCCGTCGGTCTTGGTGAGGAACGCGGCCGGGATGGTGATGTTGCGGAGGTACTTGTACGAGACCTCATCCTGGTCGTCGGGCGCCTCCATCGTCGTGTGGCGGTCCTCGTAGTTCACCACGAGCACCGCCGATGCCCCGGCCGCCTGCGCGTTCCAGACCTTCTCCGCGAACTTACAAGGGCTCGAGAAGTCGTCGCCCACGGGGCCGCGGTCGACCAGCATCACAAAGTTGGTCGGGCCGCCCATCTCGCCGGTGGGATCCCCGCCGGACGACGACGTCGGCGAGAGGCGGAACGGCGGCGAGGCTTCGCTGTAGGGACTGCAGGCGTAGTTGCACGCAGGCTGGCACTTGTTGGGGTGGCCGTGGTCCGGGTCGACGTAGACCAGCTTGCCGCTGATGTTGAGGGGCGGGAAGAAGGGGCGTGGAAGAGAGACAGAGACAGAGAGACAGAGAGAGGAGGAGGGGAGGGAAAAGGGGGTGAGTGTCGAGGGTTGTCGTCGAGAGGTCTTAAGGTCGACGAGCGGCTAGATTGGGAGAAAAAAACAGCGAGGCGTCCCTGCCGAGGCATCTCCCCGTGCCTCTCTTTTCTCTTTCTCCCTGCCTCCAAACCCGTCAATATTTCAACTGGGTCGAAGTGCCGCGACGGATTCACTGCTTTCGGGGCGCGCGAGAGGCGCGCAGCAGAGAAAGCGAGGAGAAATGAGGGAGAGGGATGCTCGGAGGGCAAAAGAAAGCCCGCGGTGCATCAAAAAGGAGCGACGACGAGAAGGCGCGCCTCCCTCGAACGTTTCCTTCTCTTTCTCTCATCGTCCTCTTGATTTGAGAAACGACGCGCCCGGGGCCGCTCCTGCGATCTCTTCCAGGCCACAGAAGCGAGAGCAAGACAAAGAAAGGGAGGGAACGACGCGCTGAGCGATGTCCGGAAAATATCGATGGTGTTTGTTCCCTGGAGGAGAGGGAGAGAGGGACGCCGACGACGACGCTAGTCAAAAGTCTTTGCTCTCTCGTCTCGCGAGCGCCCGCTATTTATCTCTCGCTCTCTCTCTCTCTCCACCTGCCGCTGACAAGGTGTAGCAAAAGGAGAGAGAGCGAGAGAGAGAGAAGAAGCGACAATAAAAAACACTCACGTCAGCGACCCGGCGTAAAAGGCGCGGCCAAAGTTGCCGAGCGCCATCGAAATCGGGCCGAGCTTCCTGGCCTCGGGCGGGAAGCGCACGCGCAGCCCGGCCTTCTCGACGATGAAGCGGGCATCGGTGACATTGACGAGATGCGTCAGCGCGAGCAGGGCGAGACAGCAGAGCAGCAGGATCGGCGACGCCAGGGGGCCCGAGCCGCGACGACTGGGCTTCATGGTTTCGAGAGAGGGAGGGGAACCAGAAGCTCGAGAGAGGGAAAAAAGTGAAAGGCGAGAGAGAGGCTGCTTTTTATTTTTCCGCCTGAAAAAAAAACGGGAAAAAATGAATCGGGCCTCGTGAGAGAGGGCGCTCAGCAGTTCGCTCCTCTTCCTCTGAGTTGGAGCTCGATCGATTTCCGATGCCGCCTTCACGACCAGCCAGACCCCCTCAGAGGCGAGGCGGCCGAAGGAGGCCGGCAGCCGGCGGCGGGCAGCTCGACGACGACGACCCGCGATTCTTCGACGGCCCCTCCGACAACGACCGCCGCCGGGCGCTCACCATCTTTGGCCTGCCGCTCGACCCGTTGCCGTTCCGCCCCGACTCTTCCGACGCCGCTGCCGGAGACGGGGACCCGAGCGCCGCGCCGCTGATCCCCTGGGGCGGCCATTCGACCGAGGAAGGGGCAGAGGCCGAAGGAGGGGGGGAGGTCCTTCTGGTCGACAGGTTCGACGCCCGCCTGCTGCTCCGAGCGGCGGCGGGAGGGAGCGCGGCGGCAGTCGAGGCCGCCGCCCTCCGGAGCGCCCGCGAGGCAGCAGAAGCAGCAGCAGCAGCAGCGTCGGCGGGAGACGGAGGAAGAGAAGAAGACGAGGAGGAGCTCGACCGGATCCGCTACGAGTTCCTTCCTGGACACCCGCTCTTCCGAGGAGGAGGAGAAGAAGACGACGACGGCGGCGGCGACGACGGAGACGGAGGAGAGGAGGAAGAAACAGCACGGCTGCGGCGGCAGGGAGCAGAGTTCGCCCCGCCCCCTTCCCACCCTTCTGCTTCGTCCCTGGAGCCCCTGGTCCCCTGGTTCGAGCCCCCGGAGGGCGTCCAGCTCCCCGCGACCCTGCGACTCCACCGGATCATCGCGCGGACGGCGCAGTTCGTCAGGAGGGCCGCCGGCGCGAGGACGGAGCTCGCGCTCGGGGCCGCGCACGGCGCCAACCCGGCATTCTCGTTCCTGGACCCGCGGAGCGAGCTGCGCGGCTACTACGAGTGGTGGAGGGACGGGTGCGGTGGGTTGCAGGTGGAGATGCTTCCCCCGGGGAGAGGAGAAGGGGAAGGGGAAGAGGGAGAGGGGGGAGAGGGAGAGGGGGAGGAGGAAGAACGGGCTGCTGCCGCTGCCGCTGCTGCCGACGGCGACGGCGGCGGCGGAAGAGGAGGCGGCGAGGGAGCAGCGACAGGGGAGGAGGAGGCTGCCGCTGTCCTCCTCCCCGGGATCGGGGCCTACGCTTCTTCCTCCGATGCCGACGAAGACGACGAGGAGGAAAGCGTAGGAGGAGGAGAAAGAGAAGAACCGGAGTCGTTCGGCCCTGCTCTCCCCCCGCCGAAAGAAGCCGTGGGAGCCGCGACGAAAAAGAGCGGCGACAAAAAAGAAAAAGAAGAACCGCCGGCTGCTGCTTTCGTCATCCCTACAAACCCCTCCTTGGCCCCCAAGGCCGCAGCCGCCATCGCCAAAGTGGCCCGCAAGATCGAGGAGGCCCAGAGGCGTAAAGTCGAGGCCGCGCGGGAGGCGGAGAGGCGAGCAGAGGAGGGAGCTGCCGCGGCCCGGAGGCAGGAGGAGGCCGAAGCAGCCAAAGCGAAGCGCAGAGCCGAGGTCGAAGCAGCAGAAGCAAAGCGCGAGGCCGAGGCCGAAGCGGCAGACGCGGCGCGGAGAGAGGCCTCGGACAGGGCCGCGGCCGAGGAGGCGCGGAGGAGGGAGCGCGCCGCGGCCGCGGTGCGAGCTCACAGGGAAGCGCTACTGCTGCGGCTCGAAGAAGGCGAGGAGGAGGAAGGAGGAGGAGAAGACGGCGACGGAGGAGGAGAAGACCGCCCCCCCCTCGCCCCCGGTCGAGAGGAGGAGTCTCCTCCTTCTCGCGCTCCCCTGACTGCCTCCAAGAGGGCTCGAACGGAAGCAGTAGCAACAACGGGAGCAGCGGAACCTCCGGCCGGAGGAGAAGACGACGACCACGATGATGACGACGATGACGACGATGACGAGGAGGAAGGCGAGATCGAGGGCGGAGGAGGAGGAGGGAGAAGAGAGAGAGAGGAAGAAACGAGAGACGCCGCCTCTGCTGCAGCAGCTGCGGTGGTTCCCCACCCTCGGCTCGTCGCGGCCGTGCGCGAGATGCTTGAGCGCGGGGACTGAAGGGGTAGGGGAACAACGTGTGTGTAGATTAGAACGAACGTGATACCGAAGAGCAAAGGGGGAGAGGAGGAGGTCGAGAATCTCGACCTTCGTTTTGTTTCACTCTGCCGTTAGCCGAAACCAAGAGAACAACATGGAGTCTCTCTCGCTCGACGACCCGCCGACGCCAAAGGACGCGTCGCCGCCACTCGTGGAGGAGCAGGAAGACGACCTCTCTCCTCTCGAGCACGGCGCCGTGGTGGCTCGCGCGCCCGCTGCTCCTGCTGCTGCGGTAACGGAGAAGAAGGAAGAAGAAGGGGCTCCTCCGCCATTGATGGGCTCCGATGCTTCGTTGCCCGCTCCTGCTCCCGCTCCCGCTCCCGCCGTCGCCGCTCCGCCTGTCGCATCCGTCCCCTCCGGAGGAGGCGGAGGCCACCTCGTGGCCCCGGCCAGGAGCGTCTCTGGCGTGTCCCCGAACCAGATGACGACGGCGAAAGAGAAGGAAAGGGCGAACGGACCAGGGGCGAGCGCGGCGGGCATCGTTGACGCCGGCGCCTCGATCGGCCGCCCTGCTTCGACGACGGCCTCTTCGACCTCCAGCTCCTCGGCCTCCGCCGCCGCCCTCAAGGGTTCCGCCTCGGCCTTCGCCCTCTCCATGCGGGCCCGAGCCAAGGCCGCCTCGGAGCGCGCCGCGGCGTCCCTCAAGGCCGCGGACCTGGGCGGCGTGTGGCACGGCGCGGTGGACGCCGCCGGCGCCGCCCTGGCCGCGACGGAGGAAAAGATCCGAAAGCTCGGCAGCGCCGCCGCGGCCGGCGCCGCCGCCGCCTCCTCCTCCTCGCCCTCGCTCTCGGGCCTGTGCAAGTCCGAGGCCGCGGCCCGCCCCTGCCCGCGCCTCGTGCTCTCGGCCTGCTGCTCCATCGCCGCCGAGGCCGCCCGCGCCGCCTCGGAGCGCGCCTTCGTCGCAGACGCGCCCTCGGAGCTCGCCGGCTTCGTGCTCGCCGAGCTCGACGACGCCGCGGGAGTCGCCTTGCCTCCCCCCGGCACCTCTCCTGCCATCATGGCCACGGCCCTCAAGCAGTTCCTGGCCTCGCTCCCAGACCCGCTGCTCCCCGTGCGGCTGCTTCCCGATTTCATCGGCGCGGGCGTCGAGGGCGCGCCGGCGGCGGCCGCGGCGGCCGCGGCGGCCGCGCTCCCCGCGGGGCCCTCCGCCGTCCTGTCCCTGCTCGTGGAGACGCTGTCCCGCGTCGCCACCGCGCGGGGGGGCGAGGAGGCCGGCGCGGCGGCGGCGGCGGGGGCCGCGCCGACCCCGGCGGAGCTCGCGGCGAGCCTGGTCCCCTGCGTCAGCTGGCGCCCGGGCGCGCCGAGGCCCTCGGTGAGTTACGCCCCGGGCGGCGTCGACGGAGGCGGGGCCGGAGGGGGCGGCGGGAGCCAGCCCGCCTCCCCGGCCGGGGGAGGAGGGGGCGGCAGCGACGCGGAGAGCGGCGGGCTCGTCCACCGTCACGGCCGCTCGAGGGCGGAGCTGACCCCCGGGGAGGCCGCGGCCGTGGCGCGGGCCGTCGAGATCCTGATCCTGACGGCGGCCGACAGGGCCGCCAGCGGCGGCGGCCTCGGCGGGGGAGGCCCGGGCTTCGGCTTCGGCGGGGGGGCCGCGGGCTCGCTCGGGAGCGCCGCTTCGTTCGGGTCGGAGCCTGCGAGCCCCATGGGATTCTTCGGCGGGAACGCGGCCGCAGCTGGGGGAGGAGGAGGGGAAGGAGCAACAGAAGGGTGAAGAGGAAGGAGGGGGAACAGGAGATGAAATTGAAAACATAACGTGTTCCCTGCTCTCGACCGAAAGAAAAGAACCGACTTTTTTTTTTACACTTTCCACAGATCGAACGCCTCGGCGTCCAGCGGCACCAGCACCTCGTTCAGTCTGAACGGGGGCAGCGTCACGGGGCCGTTGTACTGGGCCAGCAGGAACGGAGGGGAGGACGAGCCCTCCGAGACTTTCACGCCGTCGGCGGCGAGGTCCGCCCTCAGCTTCTCGGCCGCCCGCGCGCTCGCGCCGTCGGTCGCGATCCCCCCAAAGGAGGCCACCGCGTAGATCCCCCCTCGCACCTTGGAGACGGCGACGCCGCCGCCGCCGTCCTCGCCTCCGGAAACACCAGCAGCAGCGGCGGCGGCGGCGGCCTTCTCGGCCCTCGCTTCGGCCTCCCCGGGAGCGAGGACGAACCGCATCGCCCTCGAGTCGGACAGCACGGGCGTCGTCATCGAGATCTTCTCTCTCGTGATAAACGAGGCCAGCGAGCGGAACGCCTGGCGCGCGCCGGGGCCCGTCACCCCGCCCTCGCCGCCTCCCATCGGCGCTTCGATCGCGCTCAAATCGTCGTACCTCCTGATCTCGTAGTTCGAGGTCTTCCGGAGCAGCTGCCTGGGCGGCGACCAGAGGGGCGAGGAGGCGGAGGACGAGGACTCGGCCGGCGGCTTCCGAACGTCGGCCAACTGCGACAGGACGTTCCTGAAGCCCGCGGCCGAGAAGTACTCCTGCTCTTTCCCCTCGGCAAGAGCGTCCTGCAGGTTTTGAAAATATTGATAGGAATCGAAGAGAAAAGGGGAGGGAGAAAAGGGGGGGGGGGGAAGAGAAGCGAGTGAGGTTTTGGCTTCGTTTTTCTTTGTGAGAGAAGAAGAAGGAGAGAAAACAAAACGACGCACCCAGGTGTCGACGTGCTTGCAGATCTTTCCTTTCCCGTCAAAGGTCAGGATCGAAGTGCCCGTGAAGGCCAGCTTGGGCCTCAGCGGGCCCGGGATGAGCCCCCCGCCGGCGACCGTCATCTCCATGGCCCACCTGCAAGTTCGAGGAAGAAAGAGGGAGGAAGGAAGCGAGGAGAGTGAGAGAGTGAGAGAGTTTTTCGTCAGAGCTCAAGAACGCCGCCGAGAGAGCCCCGCGAAAAAGAAAAAAAAGAGGACAACAGAGGGAAACGAAAACAAAATCCGCACCTCGTCGTCAGGTCCCGCGGGGCCGTCTGTCTGACGTCGAGCAGCACGAACGAGGGCGAGAAGACGCGGCGGAGCGCCGCGATGTTGAAGAGGTAGCCTGAGAGAGAGTCGTACTGAATTTTTCATTTTTTTGAAGTTTTTTCCCTTTTTTCTGGAAATCGAGTGTGAGAAGAATTCAAAACTCCCAAAATCACTCATAGAGGAGGTAAAAAAAAGAGCAGCTCTTGAAAGAAACGCACGCTGGTGATCGGGTCCCGGAACTCGACGACCTCGGCGTATCCGGACTTGTCGATCCCCACGTCGTCAAAGAGGTGCGGCAGGTCCCGCTCGAGCCAGCGGGCACGCTCTGCCATGAACGGGGTCTTGGGGTCTCCGGGCCTCCAGGCGTCTTCCTCGGGGCCCGGGGAGAGAGGAGACGGGGTGGAGGGCCCCGACGTCGAGGAGGGAGGGGCGGCGGCGCGGGCGACGACGGGGCGGCGCGAGGAGCTGCCCCGACGAGGGAGGCACTGGGAGAGCGACGAGAGCGCCGTGGCCGAAGCAGCACCGATGGCGATCGAGGCGCTCTCCGCCGTCGTCCCTCGTGGCATCTCCGCCCGGAGCCGCCTCGGAGCAGCGAGAGCGCGAGGCCCCTGGGAGGCCAGGGGTCCAGACGAAGGCCCTTGACGTCTCGGGGGCATCGCCGCTGCTGGAGCGCGGGTCTGTGCCGCTGTGGGGGGCACGGAGGTCATCGTTCGTTGGGGGCTCTCTCTTGTTGATTGGAAGGTGGACAGAAGAGAGAGAGAGGGAAAATGAGATGACAGCGCCCCTCAATCAGAGGGAGGGCACCCCTCGTCAGTTTTTGAAAAAAAAGGGGAAAAGATCGAGAGCAAATCCTCGCTTTCGCCTTCTCTCCTTCCCTGCGCTCGCCCTCGGCCAGCTTCTTCTCCGCTTTCCCTCGGGTGGCTCTCGGTATCCCTGTGCGCCTTTCCCTCACCCGCAGCCAGAGAACAACAACAAAAAAGGACATGCCCCCGCCGCCGCCAGCAGGAACGACAATGGACCCCTCTTCAAACGGCGCGCCGTTGTCGATCGCCGCAGCTCCAATCGACGCTGCTGCTGCTGCCAATGCCACTCCCGCCGCCGCTGCTTCTTCCCCGACCAAGACCGTCGTTCTCGTCACGGGCGGTACGGGCCTCGTCGGCCAGGCCCTCCGCGAGATCGTCGAGGCGGACCCGGTCGAAGGGTACGAGTGGTACTTTGCGGGATCCAAGGACGCCGACCTGACCGACGCCGCCGCCGTCGCGGCGCTCTTCGACCGCGTCAAGCCGGGAGCCTGCCTCCACCTGGCCGCCTACGTCGGGGGGCTCTTCGCCAACATGACGCACCGCGTCGAGTTCTGGCAGCGCAACGTGGCCATGCAGGACGCGGTCATGCACTGCTGCCACGAGCGCGGCGTCAGGCGGCTGGTCTCGTGCCTGTCGACGTGCGTCTTCCCCGACAAGACGACCTACCCCATCGACGAGACGATGATCCACGACGGGCCCCCGCACTCGTCCAACGAGGGATACGCGTACGCCAAGCGCATGGTCGACGTGCAGAACCGAATGTACAACTCGCAGCACGGCCACGAGTTCACCGCCGTGATCCCGACGAACATTTTCGGGAAATTCGATAATTTCTCCGTGAGCGATGGTCACGTCATTCCGGGTCTGATCCACAAGTGCTACCTCGCGAAGAAGAACGGCGAGGCCTTTGTCGTCTCGGGTTCCGGGAAGCCGCTGCGGCAGTTTGTGTTCAGCAAGGACCTGGCTCGACTGATGCTCTGGACTCTCAGGGAGTACAAGGAGACGGACCCGATCATTTTGTCCGTCGACGAGGAGGACGAGGTCTCGATCGCCGACGTCGCAAACGCGATCGTCTCCGCGATGGACTTTAAAGGCGAGGTGGTCTTCGACACGAGCAGGGCCGACGGGCAATTCAAGAAGACGGCGAGCAACAAGAAGCTGCGCAAGTATTTGCCCGACTTCAAGTTCACGTCGTTCGAGGACGCGCTCAAGGAGACGGTCGAGTGGTTTGTCGCGAACTACGAGACCGTTCGCAAGTAGACAGAGAGAAGGATAGAAGAAAGTGGGGGCCGAGGAGGAAGGAGAGAGGAGGAGGAGGTCGAAGAGAGAGGCTCGCGGGTGCTCTTTCTCTTTTTTTTAATGAGAAGGGGAGAGCGGGGGAGAGCTGGACAGGAGAAAGAAAGGGAGCGAAACTAAAATCCTGCGTGCCTTGAAACACAACACACAACAGAGAGACAAAAAGAGAGAGAAAGAATCACGATGCAAACTAAAAAAAAGAATGGCGGAGAGAGTGGGAAACCTACCCAGGTCGAAAACAAAAAGGAAAGAAAAGAAAATGAGAGAAAAGAGACGACAGAAGTTTTTGTTTTCTTCTTCCCTTCGACGTTTCCTTCCGTCTTCAGATCAAAAAAAGGTGGGGGGCAGCGCCCTCTAAAAGCGTGCGAGAGCTTTACAAACGATGTTTCTCTCGCGCGCCCAGCGAGCAAAAGGGGAGCAGGAGGAAGGGGCGGATCCGCGGGCCCGCCTCCTCTTTCCAAACGCCGCTGCTTTCCCCCCCTTTTTTCTTTTTTTATTGCTCATAGTAGTTTTCGAGATGAAAAAAAAAACTCTCCACTCAGAAAATCCGTGCGTTTTGATTTTGTTTGCTACTGTTCCGATACTCTCTCTCTCTCCGTCTCTCCAGTCTCCAAGAAGAAGCATGCATTTTTTGTTTGGGCTTCACCACCCTTCCCAGTCAAATCTCTTCGCGACAACAAAACAGAAAGAGAATCGACCGAAAAGGGGGGGGGGTCGAAACTGAAAGATTTTTTTGGGTTTTCTTATTTCCCCTCGTCGCGCTCCTGTCTTTTCCGAACGGCCGCGCTCGTCCAAAAAAGCGCACGAGCGAACGAAACGGACCTAGTAGCGAAGGTATGCGCGCGGGTCGCGGGCCATCTCGATGTCCGCGTCGACCATCTCGTTGACGAGCTCCTGCAGCGACGTGCGCTGCGGGTTCCAGCCGAGCACATCGCGCGCCTTGGCCGGGTTGCCGAGCAGCAGCTCGACCTCGGCCGGGCGGAAGTACTTGGGGTCGATGCGGATGACCGTTTTGCCCGCGAACTCCGCGCCCAGGGCCCCCGCGGCGTCGGCGGCGACGACGGCGGTCTCCTCGAGCGAGCCGGCCTTGCCGACCCACTCGAGCGGCAGGCCCGCGCGCGCGAACGCCATCTCGCAGAACTGGCGCACCGTCGTCGTCTCGCCCGTCGCGACCACGAAGTCGTCGGCGGTCTCCTGCTGCAGCATGCGCCACATGCACTCGACGTAGTCGCGCGCGTGGCCCCAGTCGCGCTTGGCGTCGATGTTGCCCAGGTAGAGGCACTCCTGCTGCTTGGTGACGATGCGGGCCACGGCCATCGTGACCTTGCGCGTCACGAAGATCTCGCCGCGGCGGGGGGATTCGTGGTTGAACAGGATGCCGTTGCAGGCGTACATGTCGTAGGCCTCGCGGTAGTTCTTGAACGCCCAGAAGGCGTAGAGCTTGGCGACGGCGTAGGGCGACCGCGGGTGGAAGGGCGTCTCCTCGTCCTGCGGGATCGCGTGAACCTTGCCGTAGAGCTCCGAGGTCGAGGCCTGGTAGAGGCGCGTGGTGGCCTCGATGCCGACGGTGCGGACGGCCTCGAGGAGGTTCATGGCGCCCTGGGAGGAGAGGGGTTGGAGGGGGGGGGGGAAGGGGGGGGGGGAAACGGGGGGGGGGGGGGGGGGGTCCCCCCCGGCCCCCCCCGGGGTTCGGGGACCCCCCCCCCCCCCCTTCCGAGGAGGGGCCGCGGAA
>Ga0114918_10002222_pt1 | contig 17439 bp, 27 predicted proteins | sample LantaG_FD_87015 | JGI IMG/M metagenome (GOLD analysis project Ga0114918, IMG submission 87015) | Deep subsurface microbial communities from Baltic Sea to uncover new lineages of life (NeLLi) - Landsort_02402 metaG | ecosystem: Environmental > Aquatic > Marine > Oceanic > Sediment | place... | reverse complement strand
TTCGATTTTATACATTCTAAATATTTTATTAAGAATGAATTAATGATAACAGATGGTATAATTGATATTGAAAGGGTTATATCTGTAGCTAATGATGCTAAGGAATTTTTTAGTAAATATATTGATTCTAAATATTTATGTATTGATCAAATTGATGATTCATCATATGATATTAATTGTGTTTTTAAATATAAAGGTGAATCTAAAATAATAGAACTTGGGTCTTATGGTATAAGAAGTTGTGAATTTCTTACTTGGATATATGGAACTGGAATAGCTGAACCAAGATTAAGTAGAGTAATAAATATGTTTTTAAATAAAGATTTATAATGGGTTATCATAAAGATATTATACCGAAAGGTAAATTAGGAGAGTTTAGTAAAGTTGAAGAAGAATTTTTAGAATTAAAAGATGCTTTTAAACAGAATCATAAAATTTTAATGTTATGTGAAATGGCTGATCTAGTAGGATCCATTGAAGCATTAGCTAATAAAATGAATATGTCATTAGATGATATTATTCAAATGAAAAATTCAACTAAAGAATCATTTGAAGAAGGTAAAAGAACTAATTAATGAAAGAAGACACAATTTTAGATATGGCATTAAGAATGTTTAATATCAATACAGACGCTTATACAAGAGATGTTTTTATTAGAACAGTTGATTGTATTAGAGAAATTAAAGAAGATTTTGCGTTATCAGATTATTCTAAAATAGAAGCTGAAATGTGTGAAAAACATGGTCTTGATATTGATACTAAACGTCCTATAAAACATAATAATAAACAAATATTTATAGCTAAAATAAATCCAAATGGATATACATATTATAAGCAATTTGGAGGATTTTCTGAAGATATTAATGAAGCACACGATTTAAAAGCTTTTGATTTCGCTGAAAGAATTATAGTTTCTAATAAATTAGATGGTGTAGTTATAATACCTTATTATAAAAATATTTAATATTTTCATTGATTAATTAAAAAATAAGTATTATATTAGCATTATGATTAAAACTCTTGTAGTTATTGGAATATTTTTTATTGTTATTGCATTATATGATGTGATACAAAAGAAACATACGATTTGGAGAAAATATCCTATTATAGGAAGACTGAGATGGATAATGGAAAAATTAAGGCCTAAAATCCAACAATATTTCGTTGAGAATAATACAAACGGAACTCCAATACCAAAATTTCAAAGAGATATTATATATCAGAGATCAAAAGGTCAAAATGAAAAGGTTCCATTTGGAACTGAATTAAATTTATACGAAGAAGGAAGAAGTTGGATTAATCATTCTAATTATCCTCTTTCATCTGATGATTTTCTTAAAGATAGTTTAAGAATTTTAATAGGAGAAAAAACTTGTAAGCACCCATATAATTCATCTATATTAAATATTTCTGCTATGAGTTATGGGTCTTTAAATAAAAATGCAATATCATCATTAGCTATTGGTTCTAAAGAAGGAGTATTTGCTTTAAATACAGGTGAAGGATCTATAAGTGAATACCATTTGAATGCAAATGATTTAATATGGCAAATTGGGACTGGATATTTTGGTTGTAGAAACGAAGAAGGTAGATTTGATTTAAATCAATTTATGTTAAATTCTTCAAGAAGTCAAGTTAAAATGATTGAAATTAAATTATCACAAGGAGCAAAACCTGGACACGGCGGAATTTTACCAGCAGAAAAAAATACTAAAGAAATAGCTGATATTAGAGGTGTCGAAGCAGGTGTTGATATAATTTCACCACCTATGCATACAGCATTTAGAAATGTTAATCAATTAGTTAGTTTTATAGACAGACTTAGAAGATCTTGTGATAAACCTGTTGGTATTAAATTATGTATAGGTAATAGAGCTGAATTTTCTCAATTAGTTAAAGCTATGGTTAATAATAATATTTATCCTGACTTTATAATAATAGATGGCGCCGAAGGAGGAACAGGTGCGGCACCTTTAGAATTTACAAATGCTGTAGGAACACCTTTGTTAGATGCTATACCGTTTGTTCACAATTCATTAGTTGATAATAATATTAGAGATAAAATAAAAATAGTTGCTAGTGGAAAAATTATAAATGCTTTTGATATAACTAAAGTTTTGGCATTAGGAGCAGATATGGTTAATATGGCGAGACCATTTATGATTTCTATGGGTTGTATACAAGCTAGACAATGCCATAATGGTAAATGTCCAGCTGTTATAGCAACCCATAAGAAAGCTTATCTTTTAAATGTTGATGATAAAAGTAAAAGAGTAGCAAGATTCCATAAAGCAACTGTTCATAAGCTAATAGATTTATTATGTTCAGCAGGGATTAATAGAGTTGATAGGTTAAATTCTACACATATTAGTATTAGAGATAAAGGAGAAATAAAAACACTTAAAGATGTCTACAGAGTCAAATAATTTATATACAAAAATAGAAGCTCTTCAGAAAATAAAACCTAATTTAGGAGATTTTTTCACAGAAGACCAAAAAAAGATAGTTGATTCTGCGTTGGGAATTATAGACAAAGAAATGGCTAAAGAAAGAAATAAATTAAGTCATGCTGTTAAATTAAACCCTTTTAATGATACTATAAAAAGAGAAATAGATTCAATATCATATTCGACATTGAATATAAGACATATAAGAATAAAGCTTGGTATTAAAACAAGCTTAGGTCAAAGTGGCCAAACAGTTAAATAATAAATTAAAACAAAACAAATGAGCGGATTTAGCTTTAAAAGTTTATTTACTAAAAGTAGTGAAAAAACTGAAACAATTGAAAAAGTAGAAGAAGTAACTACTAAAGAAAATACTTCAAATGAAAAATCAGTTAACCAAGCAACTCATCCTGTTATTACTCCTATAGGAGGAATTACTCAACAGTCTGGACCTGGTGTTGTAGATCCAAAGTATATTGAAATACTTGGAAGTAAATTAGATTCTTTAAATTTAGATGGTGAAGATTATCTTGAATTAAAAGAATCAGTTGAAAATTTATTAAAAATAGCTGGTATGAATGAGCAAACTGCTTTTTTATCTGCTTTTGGTACGTTAGAACCAAGAGGACTTACAAAAGAAAGTTGTATTACTTCAATTAAATATTATACTGAAGAATTATCAAAAGAGAAAGAATTGTTTAGACAAGCTCAAAGTTTAAAATATGACGAAACAGTCTCTTCAATTGATGATGAAATTTTAACTCTTAACAAAGCTAATGAAAATTCTCAAATTGAAATTGAACGTTTAACAAAACAAATAGAAGAAAATAATTCTATTATATTTGAAAAAACTGAAATTATGACAAATAATAAAGTTGGGTTAGAAAATGAACAAGCTAATTTCAACGCAACTCTTTCTCATTTTATAACTGTTCTTGAAACAGATAATGATAAAATTAATAAGTATTTAATCACGCCAGAAAAGGCATAAAATAAAATAAAAATGGCAAATCAAAATCAATTTGGAAAAAAACCAAAAGGCTTAATGGGTTTCACTAAAAGTGAAAAATGGACTCAATGGTTATTATTAGGAGGTATAGCAACTTTAGGATTAGTATTCTGGAATAGAATTTTACCCTTTCTAATTGGAGTAGTTGAAAATACTATTCATTTATTAATAGCTGTTGGTATATTAGGAGCTATAATTTTTGTTATAACTGATCCAAAAGTAAGAGCATTAGCAAAAGCTGCTTATATGAGAGCTATATCTAATATAACAACATGGTTTATTAAACATGATCCAATTGGAATTATGAGAGTTTATATTCAACAATTGAAAAGTAGACAAAATGAAATGGATGAAAATGCTAATCAAGTAGCAGCTGAAAAAGGTAAGCTTGATAGAATTATATCAGATCAATTTGACGAAATGAAATCAGAAGCTGCTAAATCTAAAAAGGCTTAAGCTTTAGGAGAAGAAGGACAAGCTATGGTTCATCAAAATCAAACAGGTAGACTTAAAAATTCTAATGATAAACTTAAAAAGATGTCAGAAAGAATGCATAAACTACAAAGCTTTTTAAAGAAATTAAGTAAAAATACTTCTTTAATGATTCAAGATAGAGAAAATTCATTACGTACTAAAGAGCTTGAGTATAACACTTTAAAAGCTGGACACAAAGCTTTAAGTAATGCAACTGAAATTTTCAATGGTAAAGGAAGTCAAAAAGAATTATATGAACAAGCACTTAAATTCTTACAAGAAGATATGGGAGCTAAAATGGGACAAATGGATCGTTATTTAGAACAATCTCAAGAGTTTATGTTAAAAATGGATATAGAATCTGCGATGTTTGATGATGAAGGTGCTAAAGTACTTGATGGTATGATGAATCAAGATTTTACATATTTATTTGAAGATCCTGAAGATGATTTCCAAAGAATTGCACAGGGTAAAGTTTCAGCTGACGATATATTAAATAACAGTAGTCCAGAACCAGAATTATTAAAAACAACTAAAACTTCTAGTAGTTTTAAACAAAAAAGCAATTCAAATAATCCTTATTTGTAAAATAAATTAAAATAAATTTATTTATTTATAATAGATTAAGAAATAATTGTTATATTTACATGATTATTAATAAATGTTTAATTTAAAAAGAAAGAAAAAATGAAAGAATTTTGGAACAACAGAACAACCTTTGCAAGAATATTGATGATTGCAGGGTTAATTACAGGGTTATATTTCGGTATAACAGCATTAAAAAATTCGGGTTTAATCCCGAACAAAGAAGATAATTCGTTATCTGAAAATAAGGTCTCAGATCTTAAAGCTAATGGCGCAAAAGAATTAGATGTATGCGTTGTTACATGGCCTGGTTATGGAGCAGGTCCCCTTTTTAACGAAGGTTATAAAGCGAGTGAAAAGTCTCGTTATTTAACTGAATATAATTTGATTGTAAACTTTCATGTTGTTGATGATTTTGATGCATCTCGTAAAGGTTTTATATCAGGAGATTATGATTTAATATGGCAAACTGCTGGAGCTCTTACAACTGAAATGGAAGGTATGCAAAGTAATGGTATTGAACCCGTTGTTGTATTCCAATCAGATTGGTCTAGAGGAGGAGATGCTATAGTTGCTCGTAAAGGTATTAGTAACATGTCTCAACTAACTTCAAAATCATCCTTTGGAGGTAAAAACAAAGTAGCAGTAGCTCCTATGACACCATCACACACTTTTTTATTAAAAGCTTTAGAAGCTGAAGGTAAAACTTTAAATGATATTGATGTTATCGAAGTTGCTAGTGCTATTGACGCCGCAGATTTATTTAAAGCTGGAGAAGTTGATGCATCTGTAGTATGGAGTCCAGATGATATAACATGTGTTGAATCTCAAAATGGAGCATCCATTATAATTAGTACTAAAACTGCAACTAATATTATAGCAGATGTATTTTATGCTAAAAGAGATTGGTTAGATAATAATGAAGATATAGTTACTAAATTTATGGAAGGTTGGTTCATTGGAGCATCTGAAATTAATGGAGATATTAATGGAGCCAAAGATAAAACTGCTCATATTTTAGCTGAAGGTCTTAACATTCCTTTATCAGACGCTAAATCTTCTATGGAAAATGTTAGATTTTGTACATATGGAGATAATTTAAATTTCTTCGGTCTTAATGATTCTTATAAAGGCGTAACAGGAGAAGAACTTTATAGTTCAATGGCTAAAGCTTATAATAAAATCGGATACGCTCCAACATCAATTCCAAAATGGAGAGATATTACAAATATATCTTTATTGGAAAATATAAAATTATCTGGAAGTAATCATTTAGCTGAAGGAGGAGTTACTTTTACTGAAGCAACACATGAAGATGAAGTTGCAGAAGCTGTAACAACTAAACCGGTTAGTATTTCTTTTGGCTCAGGATCATCAACACTTGATAACAATGCTAAATATATCATTGATAAAGAGTTTGTTGATATAGCTAAATCTTTTGCTAGTGCTAGAATTAGAGTAGAAGGAAATACTGATAATACTGGAAATTATAATAGTAATAAAACTTTATCTGAAAAAAGAGCTCAATCAGTTGTAAACTATTTAATAGAAGAATACGGATTCGATTCTAATAGATTTGTAGTCGTTGGTAATGGTCCTGATAATGCAGTAAATGATGGAGTTAAAGGTTCTAATGTTGAATACAGAAGTACTGATTTCCAATTACTAAAAAATTAATTTTTATATACTTAAAGAAAGGGACTTTGGTCCCTTTCTTTTTTTTTAATAGTATCGCATGAAAAACTTACAAATCTTTTTATATTCCTATTTAATAGTTGGTTTTTTTTATCTTTTGATAACTATATTTATGATTTTTAAATCTAAAGATAGTGATAAACATAAAAGAAAATTAAAAACTAGATGGAAATCAATATTAAATATTCCTATTTTCGGTAAAATAATAGCTATTATAACAATAATTATTTCTATATTATGGTTAATTTTAGGATGGCCATACAATTTAATTAAAGGATATAAAAGAATTAAAAATTAATATAATGAAAATTAACATAAAAAAGTATTTTGAATTAAGAGGTAAACTATCTAAAATTGAAACCATTATAATTGGATTAATTGGATTATGTTTAGTGTTTTTACTTTGGCATTTATCAACATCTCTTGGTTGGGTAGAAGAAAAAATAATACCATCACCTTTTAAGGTTTTTGGTTCATTCTCAGAACTTCATAATGAAGATTACTTGATAATGAATTCATATCAAAGTGTTAAACTTAACTTTTGGGGATATCTAAAAGCTATATTATGGTCAATACCAATTGGTTTTATAATTGGATTGTTTCCATTAACTAGAGCACTTTTAAGTAATTATGTAACAGCAGCACGATTTTTACCTTTATCAGCTTTAGTTGGTATGTTTATACTATGGTTTGGTATTGAAGATGAAATGAAAGTTAATTTTTTAGCTTTTGGTATAATGGTTTATTTAATACCAGTTATAGTACAAAGAATAGATGAAGTTAATAAAACATATATTGATATGATTTATACTCTTGGTGCTAAAAAATGGCAAACTATTAGAAACGTTTTTTTACCTGCTGTTTTATCAAAAGTGTCAGATGATATTAGAGTTTTAGTTGCTATATCATGGACATATATAATTATAGCAGAAATGGTTAATAAAGAAGGAGGAATAGGTGCTATGATATTCACGTCTGCTAGACAAAGTAGAGTAGATAAAGTATTTGCTATATTAATAGTAATTATAGTAATTGGATTTCTACAAGATAAATTATTCAAGTTATTAGATAGAATAATTTTCCCGCATAAGCATATAAAGTCGTAAAATTTAAAATGTAAATAATATGAAGAAACAAGATAAAACTAAAGAAATTTTTGGATTACATAAAATTCCTGATTCTGCTATTATTAAACAACAACAAGTTGATATAGGGATTTTAAAATCAACTATAGATGAATTAGAATATGATTTAAATATAGCTAATTCTAAATTAAACGAATGTTCTGATATACAACCATTTAAAGAAAAAATATCTAAACTTAGTAGTAAAGTAGAATCTTTAACAGTTAGACTTAAATTAAAAGATAAAGAATTTAATGCAAGAATTAATACTTTAACAAGGAAAAATAACGCTATGAAACAGCAGCTTTTTAAAGATTTAAAAGAATCACTTAAAAAATAAAAATATGAAATTTGTAAACACAGATCTTCCAGATATAATTGAAGTTAAAAACATAAATCAATCTTATGATAATGGTAAAACTTGGATTCTTAAAGATTATAACCTTTTAATAGAAGATAATCCAAATCAAGGACAATTCATAACACTTATGGGAGCTTCTGGTTGTGGTAAAAGTACTATACTTGAATATATATGTGGATTAAAAAATCCAACAAGCGGAGATGTTTTAATAAATGAAGTTTCAGGTAAAAATAAGGATAGAGTTGGAATGGTTTTCCAACACTACTCATCACTTCCATGGTTAAATGTTGTTGATAATGTTGCAATGGGTTTAAAATTACAAGGAGTTAAAAAGAAAGAACGTAGAAAAAAAGCTAAAGAAATATTATCTTTAGTTGGATTAGAAGGACAAGAAGAAAAATATCCAGCACAACTAAGTGGAGGTCAAAAACAAAGAGTTGCTATTGCTAGATCTGTATTAGCTAATCCTAGAATATTAGCTTTAGATGAACCTTTTTCAGCGCTTGATGTTGTTACTAAATCTCAAATGCATGAACTTTTAATTAAGATTTATGATGAAATGAATTCTACTATTTTAATGGTAACACATGATATTAACGAAGCAGTATATTTAAGTGATGTTATTTATATTATGGATGCTAATCCAGGTAGAGTTTTACATGAAATTAAAATAGATCTTCCAAAAGAAAGAACTCCAGATTTAAAATGGACAGATAAATATAGAAATTATGTTAGAGATATTGATCAAAAAATGCATGCTATAGATAAAAGATTATAATATATATCGTATGAGTATTATTAAAGAAATTTATGTAGATGGGATTTTAAGAACTGATTTTAAAAAATCTTCAGTATATATTGATGGACAAGAAATAAAAGAATCTACTAAATTTAATATTTTTAATAGAAGAGTTTTAGATCTTAATCAAAACAAAGATTTTTCTATTTTATATACCTTACAAGTATTGAAAAATGAAAAAAGAAATCAAAATAATGATCCTTTAAATGGAATTCAAATTAAAGATCCAAAACAAATAAGTTCTGACGACCCTTTAAATGGAATCCAAATCAAAGATCCTAAAAGATCAGTATCTGATGATCCTTTAAATGGAATTCAAATTAAAGAACCAACTAAAAATAAATCTTCTATAACTATTAATGGTGCTAGTGCAACAGGTACAACATTTGTTAGAATTAAAGGTAAATTAATAACTGATTTATCTAAGATAGAATTATTTTTAGATGGTAAAAAAATAAAAGATACAAATCTTACTATTGTAATAAATATTACAAAGAATAATCTACTTAAATATATTCGTTTACAAAAAAAATGATGTAAAAATTTTTTTATTCGAATATTATAGTTATATTTACACTATAAATGTTCTACTATGAAAAATTTAAAATTCCTTTTATTATTGTTAATAAGTATAAATTCTTATTCTCAAACTGATACAGCGTCTTATAATAAAGCTAAAAATTTATATTTCGAACAACATTATATTGAAGCTATTGAAGCTTTCGAAAAATATATGTTAAAAGAAAATGATATAAAAACAACTGCTGATTGTTATCATTATATAGGAATATCCTATTATATGGTAGGAGATCATGAAATGGCTTCTAAAAGTATATTCGAAAATTTAGAACTTAATAAAAATTTCAACGATATTGAAGGAGTTGGAAATGCTTATAATAATTTAGGAGCTATATATGATGTTCAAAAGAAATATGAAGAAGCTCTCAATTATTATCAAAAATCACTTGATGTTTCAAAAAAATTAAAAGATACTATTTCTATAGCAGCAAGTTTAAATAATATAGCATCTGCTAAAATAAACTTAAATAGAAACGAAGAAGCTTTTGTAGATTTATGGAAAGCTTTAAAGATAAATGAGAAATACGAACAAACGTATGCTATTATTTTAAATCATAGAAATATTGGAAACATTTATAATAATATAGGAGATTTAGAAAACGCTTTAAAACATCATACAATATCTTTAGATTTATCAATAGAGTTAGAACACCAACAAACTATATCAGCGTCATACGAAAATGTGGGAGAAGATTATATTAAATTTGGTGATTATAATAAATCTATAGAATATCTTAAAAAATCTTATGATATAAGTAAATCTTTAGATCTTTTATATTATACACAAGTAGCCTGCAAAAATTTAAGTATTGCTTATGATAGTCTTAATATGCCAGACAGTTCTCTATTATATTATAAATTGTATAGTTCAGCAAGGGATTCAGTATTCTCTAAAGAAAATCAAGAATACACTTCTTATTTAGATATTAAATATAAGACTAAAGAAAAAGAAAATGAAATTCTTAAAATGACTCATAGAGATGAGATACAAAAACATGAGATACAAAAACAAGAAATAACAAATAATTTATTATTACTTATTGCTGCTGTAGTTTCAATTACCGGTTTCATTATAATATTATTATACAAAAAAACAAAGAAAGCTCTTACATCAAATGTTATCATGAGTTCTATTCTACAAGAAAAGAATAAAGATATTACTGATTCTATAATGTATGCTAAAAATATTCAACATGGTATTATATCAACACCTGAAAATTTTAACAAAGACGTTAAAAAGAGTTTCGTAATGTTCGAACCAAAAGATATTGTAAGTGGAGATTTCTATTGGGATTTAAATCTTGGACATACACAGTATTTTGCTGCTGTTGATTGTACTGGACACGGAGTTCCAGGAGCTATGTTATCTATCATTGGACATACAGCTCTTAATAGAGCAATTAGAGAAAACAATTTAAGAGAGCCATCGGATATTTTAGCAAAATTAAATGAAGTTTTAGCAGAAACTTTTGAAGAAGAAAGAAACGTTAAAGATGGTATGGATTTATCTCTTTGTAAATTAGATAGAAAGAAAAAAATTCTTACTTGTGCTTCAGCTAATAATCCAGTTTATATTGTAAGAGATACTAATAAAACTAAATTAGATAATTATACTTCTCTTGAACATGGTACAAAAACATTATATAAAATAGATGCTGATAAACATAGTATTGGAAGTGGAGTTGGATTCGAATATAAAAATCATACTATACAATTAGAAGAAGGAGATACTATTTATATTTTCTCTGATGGTTTTGCTGACCAGTTTGGAGGAGAAAGAGGTAAAAAATACAAATATAGACAATTTCAACAGTTTCTAATGAACATAAGTGATTTACATGAAGATGAGCAATTATCGTTATTGAAAAAAGAATTTACTGATTGGAAAAAAGATATTGAACAAATTGATGATGTTTTAGTAATAGGTGTTAATATTTAAAATATTTTTATTATATTAGCATAAAATTTAGAAATAATGAACATACAACAACTTTTTTTATCAAGAAAATTCTACATACCTTTTATAATTATAGTGATAGCTATGGTTTCATATTTATTTATATATGATAGCTCTACTGTTAAAAAATATCCTTATTATGAAATAAGACAATCTTACACATCATCATATACAGAAAAGTTGGTTGAAGTTTTTACAATAAAAACTCAAGTCGTAAAAGTATTTAGAGAGAAAACTGAATATGATTATGATCCTTCTAAATATGAAAAGGTTATGTATGGAAGATCTATATCAAACTTTATATATGATTCTATAGAAAGTTATTTAATGAGTGAATACGATGAGGCTCAGGCACATATAGATTCATATGAACATATAGATTTAATGATTAATAAAAAATACAAAAAATGAAAAGAATACTAATTGCATTATCAATTGTTTTATTTATATCTTGTTCTGATAAAGACAAAGTATATAATATAGAACAAAAATATGAATCTATTTATGTTAATGGCGAGATGATTTATGCTGTACAAACTAGAGTTATGAGAGAAAATTTATATGAACATGGAGAGAAAAGATTTGATCTTGTGTATAAATCTGTAATTCAAAACATAAATTCTCAATCGATAGATTCAATTTTATTACATGAAAAAAGTTTAGCTAATATGAGAGTTAGTGAATTTGAACATTTAGATGAATTAACTGATATTAGTGTTAATGATTAGTAAAAAAATACAATGGGTTCAAACTGAACATCAATCATCTAATAATTCAATAGATAGATTTTTTGGGAAAGTTAATAATATTTTGTTCTTTGATATTTATAAATTCAAAAATGATCAATATGTTATGTCTATTAATATTCCAGGAACAAAGAATAGAATAAATAAAAATAAAGATTTAGAAGTTTTAAAAGAAGAAGCTGAAAAAGAGTTTTCAGAATTTTTATTAAATTTAACTATTCCTGATATAAAAGAAGATATTTATGTTTTTTTAGATATTGATGGAGTCGTATGTACTAGAAAATCTTTAGATGATGCATGGGAAAATTATTCAGGAGAATTACCAGCAGAAGGATTTTCTGAAAATTTGAAAATCAAAAAACTTACATTTCCAGGATTCTCTATGGATAATTGGCCGTTTGATCCAGAGTGTATTAAAAACATTTATCGATATCAAAGATTATTTAATAAACAAGGATATAATGTTAAATATGTTATATCTAGTTCATGGAGAACTGGTAGAACAGTAGAAGAACTTAATGATTTATTTATTTTAAAAGGATTATGTTTATCTACTATAATTGATAAAACTGCAAATAGTAAAGAAAGAATAAGAGGAAATGAAATTAATATATGGTTAAAAGAAAATAACGCTTTAGATAAACCATTTATAGTAATTGATGATGAATGTTCAGATATAAATGATTATATTAAAAAAGAGCATATTATTAATACAACTTTTGATACCGGTTTTGATTATTCTAAATATAAAGAAGCCGTATATAAAACTTTAAATTTATTAAAATGATTACAGGAGATTTTAAACATTATATAACAGACGATATTTATAAAAATCTAGGTAAATTTATAGAAAACAAAACACCGTTTTTTATGAATGCTGTTTTTAAAGGTAAAAATGGATCATTAGGATATAAAACAAATGAAGAATATAATTTATTTGTTGATTTTTATAATAATCATATTTCAATAGAAGGTAAACACGCTGAATATTGTTTATATTCTTCTATAGGAGCATTAGTTAGAAATTGGGAAATAAAAAAAATAATAGATGGCAACGAACTATGATATTGAAATAACGTTAAGAAGTAAAGCACAGTTAAAAGTGCTTGTTGAAAAAATGGCTGAGAATAAAACTTTAAAATTTCTATTCTCAGGAGTTGATCAATTTAGAAAAGAAAGCGATACTAAAGTTCCTTTATATGAGTGGTTAAATAATTACAAAGAAAATCCTAAACACGCGTCAGTAAGTTTAGCATATTATGATACTGGTTTTGTTGTTTGTATATTAGTCGATGATAAATATAGACAAAGAGTTAATAATTTTTTAAATGGTATAAAAATACCAGAAAAAACTAAAGATTCTTCTACTGTTAATCAAGAAACAAAAGATGAAAAAGTTAATTTGTATATTAATTCATTAGATCCTGAAAAAGCAGAAAATATAAAAAAGATTTTAGCTGAATATGGAGTTTTAAATTTAAAAGAAAGACCATATTATGAACAAGATCCAAAATATTAAATATTACTGCGATAATAAAAGACATTTAGTATGTGTTCCTTATTCTATAGATAATTTACATTTAATGGCTGAAGATCTTAAAATAGGTAAACATTTTTATCATGAAAGAAGTAAAAGATCTATACACCCACATTATGATATACCAGCTCGAAGAATAAAAGAAATTACTGATAAATGTATAATAGTTTCTTCTAAAGAAATTTTAACAATAATTAAAAAAGGTTTAAAATAACATGGAAATTGAAAAATTTATAATAAGAGAATTGAAAAATATAATTGAAAATATTAAAGATATTGAGATTAAATATGAATGTTTAAATTTAACTAATACTCATGTTATTGAAATATATCAACATGAAATATTTAAATCAAATCAGAAATATATTGATATGGAAATTAATTTAACAGAAAAAATAAGTTTCATGTATCCAAAAAGTGAAATTTTATTTGTTAAAAGAGGAGATTTTATAGAATTAAAAAAGCCAGATTTCACTAATATTAAAAATAATGATTATATTAGCAATAATTAATGAATACAATAGAAAAATTTGAAAAAGATAAAGAGTTTAAGACTATAGTTCTTAAATTCGAAGGTATGATAGATGCATCGATAGTTAATTCTGCATCTAACTCAAAAAGTGTAACAATAAAAGCTCCTTTAAATTTAACAAATGAAATATTTGAAGTGCTTTGGAAAAGATATACTGAAGTTGGATGGACCAATTTTAGTTGGAATAAAGAAACAAATTTAATAACAATACAAAAAAGAAATAAATGAAAATAGCAATTGGATTATTAGCAACAGGAGTATTAGGAATTATAACATTATTTAGTATATCATTTTTAAATAGTGTGCATTTTGATCAAAACTGTGGAGGATATTTAAAAAGAGCAGCAGATGCTAATACTATTGAATTAGCAAAAGGAGAATTAAAGAAAGCTTTAGATTATATAGAAGAAAATGATCTAAAAGAAGGTAACACTGCTGTTTTTTGGAATAGACCTGAAAACGATTTAGAATTTTGGTATAATAACATTAAAAGTTCTTATGATGAATTATTAACTTTAAACGATTCAACATCAGGACTAGAAAAATCTAATATGTTAATAAAATTAAGAGAAACATTAATTGATCATAGCAGTAAATCAGGAGATTCTGTTACTTTACCACCTAGAATAAAAAATTATCCATCACACTTTATAATAAGTATTTTATTTTATTTAAGTCTCTTATTAACTGGATTAGGATTTACTTTCATATGGTATAAATCATTATAAAAAATCAGAATATGGCAATGCCTAAAAAAGGTCGACGTGAAATAAATGTCGATGAAACAATATATCATTATAAAATTACTGGACATATTAATATACTTATCCATAACACTGAAACTGGAAAGTTTATTAAATGGAACCAAGATAATAAACCTAAATGGGAAATGAAAACTTCTCCAGGTTTTATTAGACATTTAATTGAAACTGATGGAAATCCTACTAAAGCAATGGATCATTTCTATTATAAATCATCTAATTAGTAACAGAGAAAAACTGAAAAAAATGAAAAAACTTTATACTATAGATTTCGATATGGATCATGTATTAGCTGATTTTCAAAAATCATTTGATGAAAAGAAAACTGATAAACAACAATTCCCTCAAGCTGAATATAGATTTTTTGATGATTTAGAGGCGTTATCTAGTAAAGGCTTAGGTGATTATGATGTTTTAAACATAGCTTACGTTCATGCTTTAATAGAAGAAGGACATAAAATAAGAATTGTAACTGCACCTTCTATACCAAATTATGGTTGTTGGTCGGGAAAAGCATATTGGATCTCCAAACATTTTGGAGAAGAAATGCTTAAAAATCTTATTATAACGTATGATAAATCTATAACTTCTCATGACGGAGATATTCTAGTTGATGACTCTATTAAGAATGGCCAAGAATCTTATGGAGATGGACATATATTATATGGTTCAAAAGAATTTCCTGATATGAGAACTGTATATAATCTTATTATTAAATGGTCAGAAGAAGATAAAATTTTCAAAAATAAATAAATAAATTATAAACCTTAAAAAAGAAAAAATGTACGGAAAACCATTAGACCCAAAAAAGACATCATTTATGATAATCGATACTTACGGAGGAGACGAAGGAATAATGATAGGTCTTGTTGATTTAGAAGAACCAGATAATGATGGTATTAGAGATGTAGATCATCCAGATTTCGAACGTATGTTCGGTAATGATATGGAATGTGTGTTTAGCTCTAATCCGGATAATGGACTAGAAACAGAAGAAGATGTCAAAAATTGGTTATTATCTATTGGTATGGTTGAAGAACAAGATCAATAGAAATAATTATAAAAAATTTAAATAAAAATAAATTATGGTAGAAACTGAAGAGAAAAAAGTAATTGATTTTGTAAACATTGACAAATCTCAAGTAGATAAAACAATGAAATATATTTTCAAACTACATGATGGTTTGATAATGGAATCAACTTATATTGATAATGGATCAAATAAGGATATTATATGTGTTTCATGTCAAACAATGTGTGCTATGAGATGTAAATTCTGTCACCTTACAGATTTATTAGGTAAAATCAAAGTTAGAAATATTACATCAGAAGAAATATTAGCAGGCGTAATGTATGTGAATAAAGATCTATCATTAAATAACAATAATAGACCTCTTCTAATTTCTTATATGGGAGCAGGAGAACCAATTTTAAATGTTGATGGTTGCATTGAAAGTATGATTATGATTAAATCAGAAATTCCTCGTTCTAGATTTGGTATGGCAACAATGATGCCTAAAAATTCTACAACTGAATTCTTTAGATTAGCTGAATTAGTTAAAAAGAATAAAATTGAATTGAAAATGCATTTATCTCTTCATTTTATTAATGACACGCCAAGAACTGAATGGATGCCAAATGCATTAGATATTAATTCATCTATATCAGCTTTAGATTTTTATAATAATTTTACTAAAAATCCTGTTGAGCTACATTATACTTTAATAGAAGGTGTTAACGATTTTACAAGTGATATGCTTGTATTAAAAGGATTAGTGAAGAATAAAAATATTAATGTTAAATTTTTACATTATAAAGAAAGAGAGTCTATTGGAGAAGAAGCTCCACATGAAGATAATATTAAAGAAATAGTTTGGTCTTTTAAAAATGATGGATTAGAAGCTGAATTTTACAATCCTCCTGGAGAAGATATTGGTTCTAGTTGTGGTCAATTTTTACTTGATAAATATGACAAATCTTAAATTAAAAAAAGCATCTAATAAAAAGCTCTAATATTTAGAGCTTTTTTTATATATAATGAAAGTGTAAAATTTTAACATGATACTAAAAAGACATAAAAATTTTTTAAAAGAAAGTAAATTTAATCATTATGATGATGAACCTTTATCTAATTCTGAAAAATATTTTGGTAAAAACACTAGATTAGAAAAGCAATTTTCTGATATAATTGCATCAGGACTTTCAAATGATACTATTTATTGGTCTACTTTTAATGCATTTAAAATAGAAATAAAAGAATTAATTAGCGAATCTTTATTTAAATTATTTATGCATCGTATAGTTGAAAAAGAAGATCCTAAAAAAGTAGTAATTGATATGTTTTCTAATATTAAATTTGAAAATGATGGAAAAAGATTATTTGATAAATTTATAAAAATGGACCAATATTCATTTGAATCTAATAAAAATCAAAATATTAATGATGTGTATTATGGTTATATTGGAAAAGATATTATATCTAAACTTCCAGTAGGAACTAAATTGAAACATATGTATATACATGAAAACGATCCAGGCATGGAAGGAGAAAGTGATTCTATGATTTTTAGTATAAATGAAGAAGGTTTCACAACAGTTGAAACTTATTTAACTGATTCTGAACTAAGATATTATAATGGAGATATAGATCTTTTAGAAGAAGATTGCATCTATCAGAATATTACTTTTAACTTTGAAGATATTAGAAAAGATAAACATGGAATATATTTCAAAGATATTATACACGGAGGGCGTTCTTATTTTAGATTTGAAGATGAATCAAAAAACTTAAATTCTTATAAATCTACTAATAAGTTTAAAATTACTGAAAATA
>Ga0114918_10002221_pt1 | contig 17442 bp, 29 predicted proteins | sample LantaG_FD_87015 | JGI IMG/M metagenome (GOLD analysis project Ga0114918, IMG submission 87015) | Deep subsurface microbial communities from Baltic Sea to uncover new lineages of life (NeLLi) - Landsort_02402 metaG | ecosystem: Environmental > Aquatic > Marine > Oceanic > Sediment | place... | reverse complement strand
CCATCCTACAAGATCCTAATGGATGATATGATGATATTGTAATATCTTTAGGTTCAATATCTTTTAATCTCCAAAATTTATTTATTGAAGGGTCTTTCCATGGAGAATCCTCACTATACCAGCCCATCTTATGTAAACCCTTTATAAAAGGATACACTTCCTCTACATCTTCAATATTAGAAACAAGCTTTATTAATTTTGATAACGCTTGTTTTATTGTCATCATATCTTTTCTGTTAATATCATACAATACCTGTCCATTTTTTAGAACAACACCTTTTGTTGTATCTTTTATCAAAGCTCCAAACATAGAAAGCCTATTATAATTATTAATCAGATAAGAAAACTCTTCACCAACAGAATTCATAGCCATTGCAGCAATTGCTGGTGGCATCGAAGCGCCTTCTAAAACAAAATCAGGCAAGAATGGAACATGATAACCTTGTGGAACACAGTTTGTCGTCATGTTCACTTCATTCTTATGCATTGAAAATATAGATAATGCAGGATGCAAAGAAAGATTCTTTCCAATATTATGATTCTCTAACCCACTATCACTTAACAACTGAGGTGTCATCAAAGCACCACAAGAAACAATAACTCCTTTTTCTGGAGTTATCAATGCGTCACAAGGTTTTCCATTTTTATCTATTGTTTTTATTTTAACAGCAACAGCTTTTCTATTAGAAAATATTATCCTCTCAACTTTACTATTTATTAATAATTGAGCACCATTATTCAAAGCTCTAGGAATAAAACTAACATTCGTTGATGTTTTAGCACCAGTTGGACAACCAAAACAACATGAAGCTTGACCATCACAACCTTCTGAGTTTCTCGGTAATGGTCCGTTTTTCCACCCAAGTTTATCCGCTGACTTCTTTACATTCTCACCAACAACTCCAATATACTTATCATCAACTTCATTTACATTTAAAATGTGAGAAGCTTCCTTATAATAATCTCTAAACATTTTTGAATTGAAATCAATTAAGCCATGACTATATTCCCAATCCTTAAATATATAATCTGGATATTCAATACAAGTACCTGAGTTTATCACCGTGGTTCCACCAACGCCGCACCCTGCTAGTATAGGGAAAATTTTGTTACCCCATGCCATAGTGAAGCCGTTGTTTCTATATAAATTTTTGAAGGCGAATAACGGGTCACCATTCAGCATAGATCTGTTATGATAGTTGCCCTCTTCAACTATCAAAACGGCATGTCCTTGTGATGCTAGTTTATAAGCTACTGATGCTCCACCAGCGCCACTACCTATCACAACATAGTCACATTCGATATCACCATCGCTTGAAATTATCTGGTTTTCCCAACGCTCAAAACTTACAAAAGTTCTACTTAAATCTGGCTTCTTACAAATAGCAGCATATCTTATTGGCATTAAGAATTCTTTTAGCGGTGAAGAATAAGCTTTTCTTTTTAGCTTGTTATCACTATACTTAGTAACACTACTGCCGAAAGTATTTAATAGATAAACCACGCTTTTCTAGCGTATGGGTGTAAGGCGTTTAAAACTTCAAGGATTCTATCTTCAATATTGGATACATTAGGCGCAACCTTATTACAAATTGCTTTTAGTGTATCTTTTTCTTTTTTAGATAGCATTATCTTTATTATCCACCAAGTACATTAGATGATTAATATGATCAAGTTGTTCCTGTAAAAACTTTCTATAAAACCCGCGACCATCTTTCAAAAAAGAGAAGTTATCTTTTTTAGGTAGGTTTACGGAATTTTTAAATACAAACAACAAATGTTCACAAGGCTGAGTTCTTCGACCATAAGGACAGCTACATGTCCATTCAACACCTTTACCACCATCTCTAACAGCTTTACCTGTTCTTTTGATTAGGTACCAAATATCTTTGTTTTCAAAAGATTGAAGTTTACCTATGTTCATAGTAACTCCTTAATGTGGTTTACAAATATCTGATTTCATAGTTTCACTTACACATTCTATGTCAGTACATAATTTTATATCAGGATCTCCCTGCCAATTAATATCCCGATATACTCTCGTGTAATCAGGAAATGATTTAATATAACAACCATTAATTGTTTTTGGCAAAAACAAATGACCATACAACAAATAGGACCCGGAACAAATAGCAGAAATTACAATTATAAAAACAATCATCTTAGCAAGTTGGTCCCAAGACCACCAATGCCATAATGTATTTACTGCTTTGCTTATTGATTTAAACATAATATAAAACCTACTTATTAGTTTTTCCTTTGCTGGTGGTTCTCTATATACGCATTCATGATATCTTTTTTATTACAGGATCATTTTCAAACCTAACTTTAGTTTCATCCAAAAGTTTTTTTGCTTCAATAAAAGCAAGCGTTGCATCTTGTAATGCATGAGAGCGTCGTTTATAATTTTCACCAATTATACTTTTAGAATTTGTTATAGCCTCCTGCAAATTATTAAAAGCATATTTTCCAAGCATCCAATATCTACCTTTATAACAGCAAAGACTTTCAGGATATAAGACTTTAGCAAAATCAACACTTAGAATATCGCCTTCAAAATCCACAAAATACATTTGTTTTCTCATAACAACTCCTCTCGGAATAAAACCGGCTACATCAGCCTGTTTAATGGTTCACCACCTAGCCTTGTGATGAACCTAATTGTATAATCTCACTTTTTTAAGAAGTTGACAACATTTAAGATAAGAGGTCATTTTAATATCGCACGTCATTCCTTTAGACTATCTGTCCATAAAATTGGCGGACAGAGTTGGAATCGAACCAACACCTTGCAAGGATCGCTCTCTTATCGTTCGAGAAAACTTCTTGTGATTTTCATGAAGTTAGCAGTAATAAAATGAATCTCATGACGTAGCGAATAAAGACTGCCTATGCCAGCTTGGCTATTCGTCCTAAAATGTTAAGTTCATTTGAACTAGTGGACGAAGTAGGATTCGAACCTACACACTCCGAAGAGTCATCTTATCGCAAGATACTAAAAATGATAATGAGTTTGTACTGCAAACTTTTTAAACATCGCACTAACGTGCGTTATTATTCGAAAATATATTTGAAAATGCTTTCACCGATTGGCTTTTTCTGCACCTCCTGTTCATTAGCTTTTTCTCTAGCAAACTTCAAAGCCTTTTGCAACTTTTCAACCCGCTTCTTATACTTACTTATATCTCTCGCAGGTAACGCAGTAGAGTACTTAATAGTGCTCCACGTTCCATGAAGAACATCCTCTACAATTTCTTTTACTTGTGCAGGGTGTTCTGGAGTTGCTTCATATAAAACAAATGCTCTTGGCACTTTTTTAGTTCTCACAGTTTCTACTGGCTTCGTCGCAAACATGTTCTGATTAGGATCATCCTCCCAAGTTTCACCAGCATCCAAACATGGAAGTTTCGTTACGAAAGTATAAAAATCATCTGCTTTCTTTTCAAGGAATAACAAATGAGACACTGGAACACTTTCCAATACAACAACATCATCAATAACAACATCGGATCTAGCCTCTGTGTTACCATAATCTCGCATTGCTGTAACATTAATCAATTCAGCCCAAGCCTCTGACGCTTCTTTGATCATATCAGAAACTGTATGCTTGACCTTCATATTATCTGGAGGGATAGGTTCACCAGTTGGTTTTGATGGATCTTCATCAACCGGCTTGAAAGTTTTAGCATGCCCATTAAACAAATCTTTCTTTTTCAAAGCATGATGAATATCAGTTACTACTCTATCAGTTTTTGTTTTGGTGCCTTTTTCAACTGCTATAATTTGATTTAACTTCGACATAAAAATATCCTACCTTTCGTTTTTTAAACAATAATGACAGAAATGACCACGATTCTCTAAATATGTTATATGATTAAATCTATCACCACATTTTTTACATTGTAAAAATGAAATACCTGTAGTTTTCCCACTATACCCTCCGCCAGTATGTGTTAAAGTAATAAAATTATTATTAAAATAACCATAATTATTACCCTCACACCAATTCTGAAGAATTATGTTTCTAGACTTAACATCTTCCACACATCCATATTTAAAAGTATCTAAATATGGAAATACTAAAGCCTTTGGGAATTTAAGCGTTACCTTTACTTTTTTACCTGATAGTTGCGCTCTGCTATCATAAGAATCAACATGATCTCTCATGAGAAACCCTTTGCCTTTAGCCCAAGACACAAACATATCAGTATATTTACTGCCAGAAGGATAAACCCTATCCAATACAATACTTCCATTATCACATGTCCACAGCAACGCTCTTGCTACAATAACCTTCTTCTTATCTCTAAGAACAACTAACTTTACTTTTTTTGGATTTAAAGCATATAACTTTGTAAATATACTGCAATCTCCAGCCATGCAAGAATCAAAACGGTTACCTTCTTTTTCATAAACCTTCATTATATCTTTACCAGAATAATATTTACAATTACTTTCAATATGATTATAACCACCAGCATGACCCATAACAACATTTGAAAGATAACAATAAACATGCTCTGGAAACATACTCATTCTTATAATCCTAAATTTAGATATATACTTTATAAAAGTAGTCTTAACTAAAGACTTTCCACTATTATAAACAACAAATAAACCGTCGTCAGATATACGAAGATTGTGCTTTAAAGAATCATTAAGAATAAAAGAATTAATTTCACGTAACTTATAGATATCATCAGTATATCTATTACGCCCAATTGCCTGTTCGATTCCGCTTTTTAACCCTCTTAATAAATTATCTCTATCTTCTTTGGCGGTTAAGCAATCTTTATGCTTTTTCCAAAGAGAAAAGATATCCTTTGCTCTTTTTTCTATTCTCATTCATAGAGCCTTTCAAAATAAAGATTTTACCATAGTGTCATCATTAACGACAACACCAGATAATTTTGATAAGTTATTATAAATAGTCTTCTTCTCAAACCCGCAACATCTTTTACTTATCAAGTCAGAAATCTTCAAGCTCTTATCATAGAACTTACCAAATAAAAGATTCAAATAACGTCCAGTTTCTTTCATTGTTTACCTCATAATTTTGGAAATTATATTACGCATCTTTGCAAACAAAGAAGTCTTATTAGGTTTCTTTTTGTTTACATTCTTTATGAGAGAAAGAGTTTTAATATATTCTTTTCTTTCTCTTTCAGAATCAAAAATATAAAGGCGAACTAAATCTTTTGATATCCATTCGTCATCTAACTCAGGATCTAAATCAAGAAAATCAAGCATTGCCCTTTCATCTGTCCATAGAATAAAGCGTCTACCTTTTTTGCTAGTATAAGCCACACCACCATCCCAACTACAAGACCATTTTGAATCTGGAAACTCACCAAAAAGGTCTGTGTCGTACGGGATAATCTTTACAACCATATACTTAATATATGATTTTAGTAGTTACCTAGTTTGTTTGTTTATACAAATCTGCTACCCAAAAAAGAAAGTCTTTAGCAACATCAGAATCTTCTTTGATAAGTTTCGTTAATAGTTGCCTTTCACTATACCTATCAAGAGAAAGCTTGTAGGAAAATGATCCAACATCATAAGCCCGCTCCGCCCAAGATGGCATATCAATAGAACCTGTTTTCGCTGTTATAGCATGGCTCACAACATGAAGACTATCAAGGTTCAACTCTGGATCAAAAGTAAACTTATTAGCCGCCCTACCAACCGCGATGTCTCTGGCAATCTTCTTTCTAAAAGACCTTCTGTCATTTGGATGACAATACGATGCGCCAACTAAAAATGAATTATGAACGTCCCCCTTCTTAATAGCAAAGCACCCATACCCCTTACCATTTGGGGTTAGGAAAATAGCATAAACAAAAGTGGTGTCTTTGTACCCTGTTACTAAATTTCTTTTAGGTTTCAGCGTTACGGTATCTTCAGTTGTGTCGCTCATAAATGCCTCCTTAAGAATAAATTTCTTGTAAATAAAAACCAGCAAAGCTTTTTATTATTTCATTATCATCAACAATTTCCATTTCTTCTAATCTTAGAAGAACATTATCACTAGGGAAAAAAGACATACAATATACAGCAGCTTCTCTTACAGCAGGAGCCCCGTTTTTTGAATACTTAATAAGTGCTTTCAAAACAGAATCTTGCCCTTTAGAAAATGAAAGCGCTTCTATAATCAAACACTTATCAGTAAGGCAAGTATTATCACTTTCTAATATTGTTATCAAATGTAACGGATGTTTTTTAGAAAGAAACAATAATGTTTCCCAACACAAACTTTTCTTTGGTAATTCTTTATATACTTTTAGCGGTATCTCTCGTAAAGAGAGATGCTTTGGTTTTATGCTCAAAATTCTCCTGATGCTTTATCTAAAGATCATAACACATAATAGTTAAGCTGTCAACTGGCTTTTTTTGTATTTCCTATTGTAATATGAAAGTTATGCCTTCCATCTGGTGATCTCGTAAACTCACTAGTATTTGGCAAACCCAACTTATTTCTCATATCTTCCAATGTTTTGGACTCGACCTCAAGCCACCAATATGTATCATCGTTATGAGCAGTGTTATAATAATGAAAATTTATCTTCTCATTATTATGCAACCCCCATTGATTTAAATTAATGGGAGTCTCATTTCTTACAACGGTTATATGTGCTGGAAACTTTTGTCTCCCAACTAGATTATACTTTGGAATCATAGAGCGATAATAATCAGAAATATCTTGGTCAACTAACACCACTAACTTATATGGGCTTTCTGAATATTTAAATGTTCCAATACTATCAAACATTATCTACTAGAACTAAGTGGTAACATTATACTAGCAATTAGTTCTTGCTTTGAAACCCAGTTAGACATATCCTCACCTTCTTTTGCAATTCCATACAAGAAAAAATCAGGACTGTTATTAACCATAACAACATTTGCTACTGATGAAAAATCTGATATGCAATCCTTATCGTTTGTCGAAACGACCAAATAACCACCAAAATTCCATTTGCTTCTAATTAGAGGCACAAAGTTTTCAACGGGAATAAGCTCTAAAATAATTGTACCCTTATCTGTTTTTTGAACAGGTTGTTTCAACTTCATAATAGATTTGTTATTATCAGTCTCTTGCTCTGATTGCTTTGCAAACTTTCTTCTAACTTCATATCCATTAACAGAAGCAAAATGAAATATTGCATCATATTTTTTAAATGATACCTCATATTCCATAAGGGATATAAAATCATTATAAGAAGAAAACTCTCTTGTAAAAATAGCACCACTCTTATTATCAAAACAGAAAGGTCGTGATGTTAATACTGTTATTTCACATTTCTCAGCAAATACTTTTTCAATAAACTCCTCACCTATTCCAAAATTATAAACATTTGATATATGCTTATTAGAATCTATTGGCGAAAAGGTGCTTCCTAGTGTTACTAAAATTCTCATTCTGCTGGTCTTTTCACAATAAATTTTAAATACTGACCACCTTCAGATATCTGCGCAAGAATAAAACCATATCCTTTTGGTAATTTACCAAACAAACCATTAAGAACACCAAGCAACCCAACCTTTGGATCATTATTATTATCAAGGTTTATTTGAAGATCATTATGTTTTTTCATTTTATGATTACATCTAATCCTTTGTTTAACAAGCAACTGAGTTGCAACAGGATCAATATCCAACATCTCATTTAACAAAGCAACAACGTCCTCTGGAGTTACTGTTCTTTTAAGACTCATAACGCCTCCTAACAAACAGGTTTACTAGTAAAATAAACAACAATATAAAAACAAAACCACAAACCCCAAACAATATTAAAGGCAACCAGAATATCGAATACAAACAAATAAGATAAAACTTAATAGGATCTTCTTTGTCTTTACGTGATATCCATAATAAATACACAAATGATATAATAGATATTATAAAATATGTAATTATCAAAATAAAACCTCGTTAGGGTTTATAATTATTACTTTCTTATCTTTCGAAGTAGCATACTTAACACAATTAAATGTACCACCTTTTGAGCCATTAAAACAAGCAATAACTATATCAGAATTATCAACCATCCATTCGTTTCTAACTTGCATCTTCCAAGCCGCATAGCCTGGATCACTAGTATACACAACTTCAACTGCTTTGTCAAGAAGTTCTTTATATTCTTTTTTAGAGTCTTCTTTCCAAACTTTATCCTGACCCTCAAAGGGAACCGCTGCTATAAAAGGAATACCAAGCTTAATACATATCTTAGCAGCATATGTATCATAACCAAGAGCCATACCTGATATACATTTATCAGGCTTCAATTCCAATAAAGTCTTTTCTGTCTCACGACAAATGTGATTAAATATTGGATTAGGTATATCATATCCCCCAATTTTAGGAGGGCGTGGACCTGTGAAGGAAATAATCATACTCTCACCATTCTTTTAACAAAAGTATCTAAATTCAACAGCCTACCAGAACTATAAAACTCAAAGATCTCTTCACTATAATCTATATAAGCTGGACCAGCGCGGTTATGCCGCGATCCTTTTATGAAAAACTGCTTACGATAAGCATACCTACCATATATTTTACACTTTCTTCCAGTAAAAGTGGTACTATAATCAATTATTGCTGGATTATATGGGTTATGATATTTACCATCATAAACATACTTTATAGAAGCCAATTCCCCACCCCCATAATAAGAAATTTGAGCCGGGATATTAACTTCATTATGTAAAAGCAAATTTTTATTTTCAGTATATACAAGGTAAATGTTGTTATCTATATTAAATTTAACACCAAAACAATTATTATCCTTATCATCTCTATCATAAAACTTCACGGTGCTAGGGCTGCGTTTTTTCATAAAACGACCACCGCTATATATCATATTGAAAATATCATCTTCAGAGTAACCATGTATATTATCAATATGTAATATTTCCCTCAAATCAAACATGTATTATGATCTTTCTTTTTGCAGAGATATCAGGGCTCGAACCTGAAATTTTTGATTCAAAGTCAAACGTGATTCCATTTCACTATATCTCTATTTATTAATGATTGGCTTTTTCATTCCTACGATCAATAATAGAATTATCAAATGATAGTTTGTTATTATTAATCATAACATTAATTTCCTTCAATTCTTTATATCTATCATTCTTTTCAACTATAAAATCTTTAATTTTAAACATAATGTAACGTATGCTATTATATACCCAAGAAACAACTCTGAATAATATAACTGGTAACACTAAAATAGCAGTGCAATATGACAAAACAAACGCAATAATATCAAACCTCTCGCCTTTCTTCAGGAAATAATAAGATATTGCCCAAAGAATAGAATACCATAAGAAAAAAATCATTGCTATTGTTATCATCTGTTTACCTTTCAGCTAATTTAGAATTTACATCATCAAGCCAATTTGGATATTGAAGTTTAAATGCGGAAACAGCCTGATTTATTTCTTCAGTATGAAATTTGGTTACATCAAGATATCGATCAAACAACCTTCTAGTTTCTTTTCTTGTAAAAGATTCTAGTTCCTTTAGATCCTTTATTTTTTTTTCATCTCTTGGTCTTCTAATTATCATTTCATACTTTAATAAATGTTGAATATTCCTAAGATCTAAAGAAGAAGCGCAATAATCATGCCAAAAAGCAATATCAGGCTGTTCAATACCACATACTTTACAAATTATATTCCTTAAATTACCTTCAAAATCATCAACTTGCATAACAAATCCCTTTTAATTTACATTGATATCAGGTTTGCCTCGCTGGTCTTCAAACCAATCTAGTTGTTTACCAACGATATCCATTAATTTAGCTCTTTCTTTATGGTCCATACATTCTAACACTTCAGTAACACTTCCAACTAACTTCTTAGTGCTATCTCTAAACTCTTTCATGTTATTAGAAGACATTCCAACCATTGAAACGGCTTGACCCATAAGAATCTGAGCAAACCTCAATATGTTTTCTTTACTATAGATAATGTTATTATGTACAATAACTTCCATTACCTTTTCCATTACTTGTTTCATTATAAGAGCGTCTTGTTCTATCTGTTTCATATTCCCCTGTTAATTTTTAGGTGCCACCTTTCTAAACTGTGTACTTAATTCATTATAAATTGGCTTATATTTATAATTATATTCATCCCAACACTTGTTAGATAATACAATATCACCCCATAAGTCATTATTTTCTTTATAATCAACAATTCTACCATGAGTTGCTATTTGTATACCAAACTTTAATATCCTAAGCGAATGCCATAGGCTTTTCTTACCAATATAAACACTGGCATCATCACCTTCTACTATCATTTTCTTTTTAGCTTTTACATAACTATTTGATGCCTTTGATGATATAGCTCGTCTTAACTTTCCCAAATCTAAACTGAAATCAAATTCATGATTTTTCTTTATAACATGGTTATTATCTAAAAATAAACACTCCAATGCTGTTATTTCGTGATTATCAACTAACTCTTGGAAATAATCAACGCCATACATTGTAATATCAGTATTATCACGAGTCTCTTGTTTTGGTTCAATAAGTTTATCCAAAGATATGATAATTAAATCATTATCAGAAAACTTACTATTTACACCATAAACAAAAGATCCGTAATGATATACGTTATGAGCATTGAAATTATATTTGTTTAGATCCATACTATAGGTCTTCTATCTTTAATATAACATTATCAGGAGCGGTGCTATAAATAATAATCTCACTTACAGTTTGATTATACCATTCTTCCATTTTCCCTCTAAATGGACACATCCACCCATAACTTCCGGTTAAAAAGTAACTTAACATCATTTCTTTATACTTGTCAGATTTTATAAGCGCGACTCCGCCGGTTTCAAATGCAAATTTTATGTTTTCTTTATAAGCTTCTTTCTCAAACATGGTTCTATATGATGCAAATACAAACGGGAACCAGGCAAAAAGATATAAAAAGCCAAACCATAGCTTACCATATCGCTTCGCTTGTCTCATATGGACCCTTTCATGCTTTAATATCATTACCTGCTTTGTAGTTGACCATTCATCCCATCTATTTGGAATATAAACCTTATCACCTATTGTTGTAACGTAATTATCCATGAAATCTTTTTGAGCGCCAAAGGTAATTACGTATAATAAAGCACCAATAACCTTCATAAATTTACTTTCAGACTTCTTTAACATCTGAAAATCGGGTATCTCTTGGCTTATCTCTATCATCATCAATTGTAAAATGTTCATACTGCTCCTAAAATAAAAATCTATACCTTAATATCAATTTTTGAATATATTTTTTAGAATTAATGAGGTACAATGGATTCACTACACAAAGCTGTTAGAATGTTATCAAAACTTAAAACATTAAAAGCCCAGGAAAAAGACAGGTTTGAAGACTCAAACATAAAAGATTTGCTTGGTGAAAAAAATAATGAAGAATCTTTACCCTCAGAAGATGAGATTCAACCACAAATAACAAATGACCCATCTGATTGGGCTGCGTTCGAAAAAACGATAGACCAACAAGAAGGTAGGAGTATTATGGAAGCGAGTTTAAACATAAAACTATTCAAAATGGCAAACAAACTAAATAAAATTTCAGAACAAAATCCTCTTTTTCTAAAAAGAGAGGATGAAAAAACAAGAGTAGATCGATTAAGTGATGAATCCGGCTTGCCATTAGAAGAATTTCCACCAGAAAGTAACGAGGATAACCCAATTGATCAATTTATTGGAATGCAAGATCCCGATTACGGAAAAATGCCTGAAGGCGTAAAAAGCGTAGAATCTTTTAGCCTTGGACAAAAAGCATATAAAGAATATGGTGATGAAAACGCTGACCCATCAGATATTATAAAAGAATACCTTCCAACTGCTAATATTAGCGACATTTTTGATTTCGCATGTGGTTGGTACGAAGCATCAGACCCAACACCAAAAAGAACCGCATCTCAAATTCTAATGAATACAAAATTAGCCGCTGGTCCCATGGATGATGATTATGATGATTATGATAATAAATACTATGGTTCCCCAAATATAGATACAGAAGAAATATATGATTCAATCGAAAAAGCAGTAGCTCCAGATAATATAGATCTTTTCGAAGGACCTGTTGAAGAAGGCGATATTCCTGAAGAATATAGTATGCAACAGTTATCAGACGAAGATATTGATCAAATATATGGGATAGAAGGAACTGAAGACGATCCAACTCCTTTCACAGACGATCCAATTACTGGCAAAAGACATTATGATGTTATTTCAGATACTGGACTACCAACAAATGATGAAGAAGAAGAAGAATTTACCGAAAGCCCAACAGAAGTTGAAGATTTCTTTCAGCAAATAGAACGAGAACTAGCAGAACTAAACGCAGAAGAAGAAGAGGGAAAGGATGGTTTTGATGAATTTGCTTCTGAACTAAAGAAATTCAAAAAACTAGCATCCAAATAATTAATTCTTATCCATACCCCTTCTTAATTGCAATATCCCTTCTTAATTCACACATTTTTTCCTCTACCTGTTCAAAACTAATTGGTTTAAAATCCCAACTATCAACGCCTACGTCAAATGATAATCCATAAGGAGCCATTTTACCATGAGTATGAGCAAATAAATGGTAAGATCCATGAAAAGATTTCTTCCAACTTCTATGGGGATAATGTGAAAGCCATATATGCTTCCCATCGATCTTTAACTCTTGTACTTCTGCCAACCCCTTTATAAGTTTTTTATTCAAAAGCTTCTTTAGATATTGTATGTTGTCATGATTACCAGCAATAACAATCATATTGCCATTTAATCTACCAACTAACTCTTCTAAGTATCCATATGAACACTTATAAGAAACATCTCCTAGATTATATACAACATCATCATCTTTTACAACAGCATTGTAATTATTAATAATCGTTTCATTCATTTCACGAACATTAATAAAAGGTCTATTGCAAAGTCTTACGATATTTGCATGGTCTAAATGCCAATCGGAGGTAAACCATATAGTCATTATTAATCATCCTTATCATAATTATCCTGCAACCAATATATAGATAATGTTAAAGGGTGTCTTCCAATAAGAAAGGTTATATCACGAAAGAATCTATGTCTAGGGTCTCCATATGTAGTACCTAAACAGTCTCCTTTAGTACTAATACCAAAACCTTTAACTGGAGAGTATCCACCTTTTCGATCTTCAAACTTTATTCTTAAATTTTCTATTAAAAACTTCTTCTCAATCTTTTTGATAAGCCATTCTTTCATTTCATTCTCTGAACAATTCTTCCCTTACCAGTATCATAAGGGGACACTTCAACCTTTACTTTGTCACCAGTAACAACTTTAATAAAAGATTTGCGCATTCTACCACTAATACTTGCAGTGATAACCATATCGCTATCTTCAAGACCAACATCAAACACACAACCCTTATGTGCATCCATTATAGTTCCAATAACTTCTAATCGGTCTCTTACAGTTTTATCTTTTTTACCCATTATTTCTCCTTATTTTAACCGTGTGGTAGAGATTCTGAAAAGCTTTCAACAATCATAAAAAACTTATCATTAATCAAATCATCAACAATTTGTTTAGTTTCTAACATTTCACGTGTGTGTTTTTTTAATAATCGCTTGGTATAAGCTAAACGCATTTTTTTTACTTCTTCCATATTATCAAAAGCATCAATTCCAAGTTGATAACAAAATCCATTTGACTTAATAACACGGCACCCACTCATACCACGTTGCCTAGCGTATAACAACGCACCACATCCATCGCAAGATCGCACACAATCATATGACTCTAAGTCACCCCTTACCTTTATAATTAAAGGGTCAACACCATTAAATATATAATAATCTTTCATATACCTATAACTTTCGCTTTGGACTTTAAGTCTAAAAACTTCTCTGCGATATCTTTGTTTTCACGCTCTAACCTTACCATTTCTCCTCTGATTCTTTTCTCTTCTCTTTCCAATTCAATTTTTTTGCTTTTATATTCAACAATATTTTTTGTTTTCAGTATTCTCTGAACAATATCGTGAGTTTCATCTTTATTTTCTGCTGATGATAATAACACAAACTTTGTGCTACCTTTTTTCAACTCTCTATTAACAATAACATCTTTAGCAGCATTTACAAAAAGTTCATTTAATGTATCTCCAAAAACGAGTCTTGACATGTTTTTGGTAGTATCATTATAATAACCACACTGTTTAATAACATAAGTCATATATAAAGCAAGCATTCTAATACCCTTTCTAAATAAATTCTTTCCAAATTTTTTTGTTAATAATATAGCTTATTGTTGCAGTTGATACATTAAATATTTTAGCAAGCTCTTTTCTTGAATTCTTTTTTTCAAAAAACCGCCTTCTTATATCCCTAGCCATATCAAGATTAAGCTTTGCTAAAGGTGGGTTTTTTCTTAAAATAAGAGATAATTTATTTCTTGCTTCTTTACTTATATTTGTTCTTTTACCATAACAATCTCTATTATTGTTAAAATATTCAAAATCAAAATTTTTCCAAGTTCTTTTTCTAAACATGAATTCTGGAAAAATAGGCTCAATTACATTGATAAGTTTTATGGTTGGATTAGTTGACCCTTTTAATATTAAGCCTTTTCCATTTTTATAATAATGGATATCTTCTGATGATATAAATTCAGATAAAACCTTTTCTAGAAAACAAACATCATCATCTAAAAAACCATCAGTTGATAATTTAAAAGATAAAGATTTACCATTTCTAATAATACACCCATCATCTAAAAACCAAATCAATAAAGTTAATGGATCTAACACCAAATCTTTTGGAATAATCTTTTTTCCATTAGGATACCATCTATTATATTGATCTTTAAAAACTTGACCGCTTTTTGTTATACAAGCATAACCATCATAAAATTTTTCAGCTTTATTATGATAAGATTTAAAATATTTTGGTTCAGTACCGTAAAACTCTTTAAACTCCTCATATTGCCAAAATAAATAATCTTTATCTTTTTTTTGACGCTGCACAGATAATCTGGGAAATAGACTTCCTTTTTTATTACCATAAACTAAACTTCCATCTCCCAACATTAAACCATTAAAAAAAGATTCTTGTTCTTTTGTAAATAATTGTGGTATTTGATTAGAAATACATTTTCTACAAAGCCTGCCTTCACACTTTCTTCTATTACCAGAAGTAGAATATATAACTATATTTTTACACCCTGGACAAATTCTTTCTCTAGATTGTTTTGAAATATCCCTTTTACACTCTTTACATAAGAAACTTTCCTTATCAACTCTAGTAAACTTAGAATAATATTTAAAATCAAATACATTCAAACATTTATTACATAATACTAAATAGTTGCTCATATTTCCCGCCCCTATACTATGCGATTAAATTGGCGGAGTTTAAAAAGCAGCTTCGGGGTTATTCACTCTAAACAACGGCAATCCTTTTTGGTAAATCCACCGACATACCTGTAATCTATCATCAAACCAAGCAGCTACATTGTATTTATTTTTAATGAAATTATTATATATTTCTTCTTTAATAACCACATCCTTGCGCTTATCACCCGTAGCTCTCATATACAACTCATATTTAATCTTTGGAAAATACATTTTATAAAATTTTTCTGTTGGCTCACGATTCTTTTCTTCCCGACCAGAAATAAATATAATCTTATATCCAGCATTAAAATATAATTGTAACGCTTCAATCACATGAGTATGTGGTAAATCTTGATCACAAGTTCTTGCATCATATGGGCTTCGTCCAGGGTGAATGAGAGATATAGTTCCATCATTATCAAAAATAGCTACTTTTGGTAATGTTTCATCCTGCTCACATAATGAACTTTCCTGAAAACACTTCTTTTCAAAGTACATTGATTTTTCTTTAGGCAGACCATGTTTGAGACTATATCTCTTATAAAACATTCTTATCACATCTTCACCTACGTGTGCGTGTCCAGTTCTACCCGCGTCTCTTCTAATACACTCCTCAACATCTATCTCAAAGTTTTTTTCTTCAACAACAATATCTCCAATATTTTCAGCTATTTCACATAATTCCTTAAATGATTTTGCAGAGAGGTTAGTGTTATCACAAACCACATTCATTCCTTTTTTCAAAGAACTAATTATCAACTGCTTCTGAATTGAATATATGAAATTCTCATTATCTCTATTAAAAAGATAATCATCAAACATAGACCTTAAAGAATCTTTATTGATACGCTTCCATTTTCCAGGCTCTTTCTTTAAAAGCTTAACTGCATATGTTGATTTTCCACTAGCTGGCAACCCTTTGAGCATTAATATTTTTAACATGTCTTTCCCTCGCCCTTATAAAACTATCCAAATAAAACTTAACATCATTAATATAAAAAGCATTATACCACATACCATTACAAAAAAACCTATTAGCTGGTCCTAACGCATTATGGACCATATCATTCCTATAGTAAATTTCCTCTACCAACATACCTTTATGGTTATATTCTTTATGAGCCGCAGAGCCCATTTTATGACGTTTACCATTTCTATAATACGTTAAAGTAGATACCAAACCAAGACTATTAAACCTAACAAAACTTGGTCCTTGGGTGTTATCAAGAAGCCTGGAAGTGGGAGATTTGCATTTTAATTTACCCAAACCTTTTCTATCAAAAACCTTATAAATATAGTGATCTTTAGCAACTAAAATACTATCATCTCCAGGTAATTTCGAATAAGAATCAAAACCAAAAAACTTTACAATATCATCATCAGAACTTGCATCGGTGATAAATTCAGTAAACTTCATGCAACAAAATATCCTAGATTACAAAGACTCTCCTTAGCGGCTTCTGCTACGACTTCAGCAGCTTCTGCTTTTACCATAGCATCTTCAACATTATCAAATTCACCATCTTCAAAAGTTCGAAGAATAATATTTCTAACTACATTATACCTTGGAGTTCTATTTTCAATAATAGAGACCTTTTCTTTTTCCTCTGAAGGAATAAGCCCCTTTGGTCTGTTTTGCAATTCATCTTTTGAAACACCCTTGATAAACCTTGAAAATTTACCTCTCCTACCAATAACAAAAGACCCAAGACCCTCGCCTTATAATAATTTCAAAGCATCAACGGCTCTTGCAGTGTTATTATTGAAGAACGAAGCGGCATCGGTTTTATCTCTAAAAGTATCAAGCTCAACAATTTGTTCATCAGAAGCTTTATTACTGCAATCTTCCAACGAAACTAGCATTACATCTCCTTGATTTAGTGAGCTAATTGAAGTTCTCAAAGCCTCTAGTGACTCTTTGTTTACAACATTCTTAGCTCTTGTCATACCTTTTACAAATCTACTAAGTTTGCCTCTACGACCCTTCATAAAAACTCCCAATCCCTCTTGTTCCATATCCTGCAAAGCCTTTACGATATCAACTCTG
>Ga0114918_10002220_pt1 | contig 17446 bp, 9 predicted proteins | sample LantaG_FD_87015 | JGI IMG/M metagenome (GOLD analysis project Ga0114918, IMG submission 87015) | Deep subsurface microbial communities from Baltic Sea to uncover new lineages of life (NeLLi) - Landsort_02402 metaG | ecosystem: Environmental > Aquatic > Marine > Oceanic > Sediment | place: Baltic... | reverse complement strand
CCCCCACCAGCGCTCCTCCCATCCAAAGAGAAAGAGAGAGGAAGAGGGGGAGGAACGCCGACGGCGAAACCCACCCCCCCCCCCCCAAAAAAAAAACAAAAAAAACGAACTCTTTCCAAAAAAACCAACCAACTCGACAGGGCTTCTACGTCTTCATCCGTGCCGTCCAGACCCTCACGCAGCACAACAAGGGCGGCGTCATCGTCGTCGGGCTCGCGGGCCCCTCGGGCTCGGGCAAGACGGTCTTTAGCCACAAGGTCCAATCCCTCATCCCGGGGTGCGCGCTGCTGAGCATGGACGACTACAACGACGCGTCGCGGCTCGTCGAGGGCAACTTCGACGACCCGCGCCTGACCGACTACGACACGCTGCTGGCCAACGTGGCCGACCTGAAGCGCGGGGAGACGACCAAGGCGCCGATCTACGACTTCAAGCAGTCGCGGCGCGTCGGCTACCGCGAGGTCGCCGTGCCCGAGGCGCGCATCGTCATCATCGAGGGCATCTACGCCTTGAGCTCCCGCATCCGCCCCTTGCTAGATCTCAGGGTCTCCGTGACCGGCGGAGTCCACTTCGACCTGGTGAAGCACGTCCTGCGGGACATCACGAGGTCGGGCCAGGAGCCCGAGGCCATCATCCAGCAGATCTCCGACACGGTCTACCCGATGTACAAGGCGTACATCGAGCCCGACCTCAAGTCGGCGCACCTGAGGATTTACAACACGTTCAATCCGTTCACCGGGTTTATGGACGCGACCTACATTTTGAAGTCTGACGTGGCGGTGACCGACGAGCAGGTGCTCGCCGTACTGGGGCCGCAAGGGCACCACTCGCACTCGGCGTGGGGCGGGGCCGGGATGGGGTGCGAGAGCGGCGCGGCGACGCCGACGACGGGCGGCGCCGCCGCGGCTGCTGCTCATGCTGCTGCTTCCTCCCCGATCTCTACTCCCGCGGCGGCCTTTTCGACGCCGCAGAGCGCCCTGGGTGCTGCTGCTGCTGCTCCTGCTGCTGCCGCTGCTGCTCCGGCTTCCTCCGCCTCCGTCTCCTCGTGTTCTTCTCCTCCTCGCCCTCCTCCGCCGCTGCCGCCGCCGACGACGGCGACCGCCGCCTCTGCCGCCGCCTTATCCGCGCCGCCGTCGACGACCGCCTCGCCCCGGAGCATCACCCGCGACGAGTCCGAGACCTACGACATCTACCTCCTCCCGCCCAACGAGGACCCGGAGACCTGCTCCAGCTGGCTGCGCATGCGCAACCGCGACGGGAGGTACTCGCTGATGTTCGAGGAGTGGGTCGTCGACGGCCCGTTCATCATCTCGCCGAGGATCACGTTCGAGGTCGGGGTCCGCGTGCTGGGAGGGCTGATGGCGCTGGGGTACGAGATCGGGACCATCATGCGCCGGACGTCGAGGGCGTTCTCCAACGGGCACCTGGCAGTCAAGTTCGACGACATCGAGGGGATGGGGCGCACGTTTGTGCAGGTGCAGGGGAAGGACAGGGCCGCAGTGGCCGCCGCGGGCGCGGCGCTCGGGCTCGAGGGCTCGTACTCCCCGAGGTCGTACATCGAGATGGTGCAGCTCGAGAAGCTGACCGAGTCGTTCCGCACGGTGACCGACGACCTGAGGAGGAGGTTCGCCGTGGGCGGGGAGCCGCTCTTTGACGCGGAGGGCCTGGGGACGCCTCCCTCTGTGGGCGGGGGCAGCTTCGGCAACGGCAACGCACTGGCGTTTGGCGGCGGCGGCGGTGGAGGTGTCGGCACCGGTCGCGGCCGAGGAAGAGGAGGCAGAGGAGGACGAGGAAAGAACCAAGAGGCGCCCTCTTTCACTCGCACCACGGGCTTCAACCCGCCGTCCAGCGCGTCGCAGCAGCAGCAGCAGAAGCAAAGCAGCCGCCCGCTGACGCTGACGCAGTCGGCGCCGACCAACGGCAGCAGCGCTCTGCTCGCGCGGCTCCAGCGCGAGGGCGACGACGCCGGAAGCAGCGACGACGACGACGACAAGGAAAGGGGCGGCGACGACGACTCTTCGTGCTCCTCTTCTTCCGATGACGATGGCAGAGGCGATGCGTCGCCTCACCGCAAGCACTTTTCTGCCGCCAAGGCAGCGGCGAAGAGGGAGCTGGTGGAGGCGGAGAGGCAGGAGGAGCTCAAGCTGCAGCAGCGCGAGGCGGCACGGCGGTCGACAGGCAGCGGAGCAGGAGGAGGAGGGATGGGGACGGGAGCGGGGGGAAGCACCGGCACCAGCCGCTCCTCCTCCGATCCCGGGAATGCCGCAATTGCGAATGGAGGGGGCCGTCACCCCCCCCCCTCACACCAGCCGCAGCAGCAGCAGCAGCAGCAACTGCAGAGCGCTGCCCTGCGGCTCGCGACGGGGACCCCAGTGCCGCCCTCGGCCGGCGCCGCCGCGGCCGCCGCCGTTTCCGCCGCCGCCGCCGCCGCCGCCGCTGCTCACAACAACAACAACGGCAACGAGGGGCGCATCTCCCCGCTCTCGCTGCGGTCCGACGGATCCTTGGACACCGTTGCTGCAGCGGCTTTGGCCCTCGACGGAAACAACAACAGCAACGGCCGCCGCCACCTCGGCTCGATCTCCGGCGACATCAACGGCCTTCCTCCTTTCCCTTCTCCTTCGTCTTCTTCGTATCCCGCCACCACCGACGCGCAGGCCGTGCTCGCCGACGCGATGGCCAGGCTCGCCATGGCCGTCGACTCTGTCGACAGGAGGAGCGCCGCGCGCGTGGCGTGGGCCTCTGGGGCGCTGGGGGCCGCCCTCGGCGCCGGGGTGGCGCTGATGTTGGCCAAGGCGATGAGGTGATTTTTTTTGTTGAGTTTTGTTGAGTTTTGGAGTTTTTTCTTTCCTCTTGTGTTTTTTTCCCCCGATCCGCGCCATAACCGGCTTTCTTTATGAAAGCACCGCGTGGATCTTTGGTTGTCCTTTGACTTTTTTACTTCACACTGTTCACCAACCACGGCCATTGCTTCTAGAAAAGAGAGAAAAGAGAAAAACAAAAACTAAGAGAGAGGAAAAACGAAAACTTTTATATCGTGCCTATATTTGTAACACCACTGCAACCCACTGAAAAACAAAACATTCTTGGATTCTCGGCGTTTCATTCTCGGATTCTCTAGTTTTGGTGTGAGCGTTCGTGTGCGTGTGCGTGCGCGTGTGCGTGTGTATGCGCGGGCGCGCGTGCATGCGAAGAAGAAGAAAAACTCTCAGGGCTTGCCGTCCTTCCCGCGCCCGATCATCAAACCGGCGAACGGGTTATTGCTGCTGCTCGAGGCGTTCGAGTTCTCGAGAGCCATGGCCTCGAGCACGGCCTTGACAGCCACGTTGTTCTCGACCAGCGCGCTCGTATCTCCGCTCCCACCTCCTCCCCCGCCGAAGAGCGCGTTCCGCTGCTGCATCAGCGACGCCAGCTTGTGCGAGTACGCGCTCGACCTCGAGGGCGGGATCAGAGGGGCAAACTTGACCCCGGCCAGCGGGGTCCTCCTCGAGACGGGGACGCGCGCTCCCTCGGGGTCGAGGAGGTCCATGGCCTCCACGAGCTGGCGTTTATTTATTCGGGTTTCACGGAGTCGGAAGAGACGGGGAGAGAAAAGAGGCTTGTGAGGTTGAGGAAGAGGTTGCTTTTTTTGGACAAGAGCCGTTTCTGTCTCCGTTTCTCTCTTTCCTCTCTTTTTTTCTTACCAGCTGCTGCAGCAGGAGCAACCGAGTCCACCTCGAGGTGGGGAACGGGCCCTTGCCGTTCCAGCGTGGACCCGAAGCCAGAGCTGCGACGTCTGCTCTCAAGGGCGCGAGGCGAGCAGCAAAGGGAGCGTCTTGTGCGAGGCGGGCGCAGAATTCCCCTGAGAAAGAGTTTTTTTTTTTTTTTTGAAAGTGAGGTTGAGTTTTTTCCCTCTTATTTTTTCCCACTCTTCTCCTATTCTTCTCTCCCGCTCTCTCTCTATCTCTCTCTCCCGCTCTCTCTCTCTCTCTCTCTCTCTCCCGCTCTCTCTCTCTCTCCTCTCCCCCTTCTCACCGAAACTCAAAGTATAATGCCTCGACGCCCCCATCGGAGTGCTAATCATGTAGCTCCCAATGGCGCGCTGCGCGCCCCGCGAGACCCTGAGGATGTAGAGGTCCTCGATGTCCGCGGGCGTCGAGGGAGGCAGCGGCGAGGCCGCTCCGACGGGGAAAGAATCAGAGGAAGAAGACGACGACGGCGACGACAACCTCCGCCTGCGCCCTCTGCGAAGCGCCACGGCGGCCTCATCCTCGCCGTCGCTCTCGCTCCCGCTGTCCCTTGACCCTTGTCCCTCGGAAGTACCCGAAAAAGAAGCGGGAACGACAGCGACACTCCTGCTGCTGCTTCGGATCCAGACCTCGTCCTGGCTCCTCTCTGCGACGGCCTCCTCGGAGTCGCTGTCCAGGTAGTGCGTCCCCTTGTCGGCCTGCAGCCTGCGGCGCCTGCGCAGCCGCGACCCGGGGTGCTCGCGCTCCCTCTCGGGTGTCGCGCCCCAGAAGGCCAGCGCCTCGCCCGAGGCGCAGAGCACGAAGCGGACGGCCTCGACGAACGTCGCGAGCACGTCGGAGCCGTCCTCCTGGTCCCCGCCCTCGCCGCCGCCGCTTCCGCCGCCCACGCTGCCGGCGACGCCGCCGCCGCGCTGCAGGAACGACCGCTCCCGCGGGCCTTCGCGGCGGACGACCTCGACGAAGCCGAGGAACTGCGCGAGGCAGAACGCGGCATAGTTCACCTCGTCGGCGCAGAGCGCGACGGCGGGGTCGCAGCCAAAGCTCGAAGGAGTCGACGAAGGCGCGCTATCAGACGAAGCATTCGAATACCCTCGCGTGACTGCCGGCAAGGGAGGAGAGGCGACGGCCGCGGCAGCCCTGGCCGCGGCGGCTGCCTCGGCCGGGACGACGACGCCCGTGCCGCTCGTCGCGACGCCGTTTCCGCTCCCGCTGCTCCCGCTTCCGCTCCCGCTCCCGAGGGCGGAGGCGCCGCCCCTTCCGCCGCTCCCGACCATCTGCGTGACCTCGCACGCCGCCACGGCGCACGGCGACAGCTCCCACTCCTCCGGGAAGCAGGCCAGGTGCCAGAGCCTCTGCTCTAGGTCGACCGCGGACTCGAGCAGCGGCCCGCGGTAGCGGGCCAGCAGGCTCTGCAGCTCGGCGGCGGCGGCGGCGGCGGCGCGCTCCCTCTCGAGCTCAAGCTGGAGGTCGGCCCTCTTCCTCTCCGTCAGCAGTCCGCCGTACAGATTCAGACCCACGGAGAAGCAGGCCAGGGCGGCGGAGGCGACGAGCGTGGCCGAGGACGAGGCGGAGGAGGCCAGCGACGAGAGGACGCCTCCTCCGGCAGCCCCGCCGCCGACGGCCGACGCGAGGCCGTCGAGCGGGCCCGAGGCCGCGGCCGCGGCCACGGCTGCTGCTGCTGCCGCTGCCGCGGAAGAGGCCATCCCGCTCGAGAGGTCCGGTGTGGAGGTCGCCGCGGAGGAGAGGAAGGACGGGTCGAGCGCGCGGAGAGGAGCGAGAGGAGGCGTTTGTGGTTTGAGGACGAGTCGGTGCGACGACGGGAAAAGCCGATGACCAAGCGTCGGCGGCAACAGATTGCGCCCCGCAGTTGGCGGGGGCGCGCTGAGCGTGTTCATGGTGCGACTCGTGTTTGGAACGAATGCGCAGCAGCGGAGGGCCCGGCGGTGTGACAGCACACGTGCTCGAGCTGAGAGCGTTGGAGAAAACGAGGGAAGCTGGGGCATGAGAAAAGTGGAAAAGAGGAGGAAGTTTCGAAAGACCACGCACACGGTCGGTTCAAAGCTCGGGTGCGGTTCTTCCTCTTCTTCCTTGCCTCTTCACTCCCAACTCTCGTCCCTTTTCCTCTTTCACGTTCTCACGGTGTCCCTCTCCAGATCAATCACCGCTGTTATATTTTCCCCCTCGAAAATGGATCACAATGAAAGAAGAAGAGCGAATGAAACGGAGCGCAGAAAAGAAGAAAACTATCCACTCTTTCCCTCTCTTTCTCTCTCGCGCTTCGAAAACCCTCTCTCTTCTCGCTCGTTCCTCCGACACCACCACACCTCCGATTCACGCCCTGGCCCCCTTGGCCTTGCCCGACGACAGGATCCCGCCGACGACAGAGCTGGCGATCCCGGCGGCGGCGAACTCAGCGACGGCGACGGCAAGCGCCTCGGTGGTGTCCCCGGCGAGAGAAAAGCCGGTGCCGGCAGCGGCGGCCGGAGCGGCAGCCTTCTTTGCCGCCTTGGGCAGCGAAGGGGCGGACAGCGTGAAGGTCTTGGGCGCGGCCTTGGGCACGGCGGCGCGGTTGACGGCGTTGGTGGTGACCGCCGTGGCGGTGGCCGCCGTGGCGGCGGCGGCCTTGGCGGCGATGGCGCCCCTCGGTGCCGGCGGCGGGGCGGCGATGACGGCCTTGGGGGTCGCGGCGGCGCCCTGCGAGGCGGCAGAGGCCTTGCTTCCGGACTTGCCAAAGGCGACCTTTGCGGAGGTGGGGTTGAAGGCCGGAGCAACGGTCTTCTTGCTCGACGCTTTGGCAGCGGAAGCGGAGGGCTTGCTGCTGGGCTTGCTGCTGGGCTTGCTGCTGCTCGTGCTCGCCTTCGCCTTGGGCTTGCTGCTCGATTTCGCCGCCGCCTTGGTCACCGCGGGCGCCCTGCCCGCCAGCTGCGCCGCGGCGGTGTCGGAGATCGGGGATTTCGTCGAGACGGTCTTGACGCCCTTGGAGTTTTTGGCGATCAGCGTATTGAGGGCCTCGCCCTGGCCCGTGGAGACCGGGGCGCGGGCGGCGAGGGCAGGGGAGGCGTCCCCGAGCAGGAAGGCGGCGGCGAGGCCCGCGGCCGCGAGGGCAGAGCCAAAGTTGGTGCTGTGGCATTTTGTTTTTAAAGAGGGAGAGATGTCGTGAGAGCGACTTTGCTGCCTTTATGCGGATGGCGCGCTTCGTGAAACGCCCGCATTTGCGCCGCTCTCTTCGTGTTCCTCTTCGCGCGGCGGCGGGAGAGAGGAGAGAGAGAAAACGAGAAAAGGCGAGCCAAGAAAAAAAAAGAGATATCGACGGCGAGGGGAAAAAAAGCGAGAGAGCGGCGCTGCAAGCTTTCTTTTTTTCCTGTGCTGTTGCGACCTCTCTCGCGTGCGTTTCACCCATCCAAGGCAGCGAGCAGCCGCTCATCATCCTCAAGTCTATCTGCTTGAAAGGATAATCGATTAGATGGGGGCAAAGGCGGAAGCTTTCTTCTTCTAAGCGAGCCGGAACAGTCATCCACCTAACAAGAAGAAGCGACGGGTGCGCCCGGCTGCGCGTGAACCTCTCGGCGGTGCGGCGGGCTCTCTTGGCCTCGCATCCTACGCATTGCTCCAAGTTTTTGGACCAGCGGAAAGATTATAATGAATTTGATCCATGCGCGCAGTTTCAGGTCAATTCATCGGGAAAGGCAAGGCCCAAACGCGAGGCGCGCAAAGGCTTCTGTGACTTTGACGTCCAATTGATCGACGACGAAACGAGAGCAAGCCAAAAAAAGCAAGGAAAAAACATCACCTCTCCGGCTTGGGCGCGGCCCTGGCGGCGACGGCGCGTACGGGCGCCGCGGGCCTGGCGGCGATCCCGCTCGAGACTGCGCGGGTGGCGGCGAAGGAGGCCATAGTGGAAGGGCGTCGCGCGGGGGAGACGAGCGAGGGGGGAGAGGGAAAAGGGGAGAGAGAAAGTGAAAAAAATCAAGTGGAGAAAGAGGCGCGAGAAAAAAAAGGCTCGGTCTTTTTGATTCCATGTAGCCGCCTCTCCATCCCATTCCTTTCCCTTCCGCGCCGCGCCCTTTTAGCCTCTGCGGAGCTTGCAAAAAAAAAGTATGCCGTCTGCCGGCTTCGATCCGGCTACCGCACGATCTTCAGTCGTGCGCTCTACCAATTGAGCTAAGACGGCGCTCATTTATTTTGGGCAAGGACACAAGGAAAGTTATCGTTGAAATTGTAGGGTACAGAACAGAGAAAGGAAAGCTTCCGCTCTCCTGCACTCCATTCTTCCCGATGTTATTTTCGGCTTTTCTAGGTGTACTTCAATAAGTGCCAATTGGTGAGGAACGGGGGTGTTTTTTTTTGTTGTTGTTGAAAAGTCGAGTTTTTTTTTACTTTGACTCAAAAAAACTCGGATTTTTTTTTCCTCTTGTTTTTCTTTGGAGGGGTGACGCGAGCTTCAAGAGAGCGCCGTCTTCCCTTTTTTGAGTTCCATTCTGACTGATAACGAGATTCTGAATAAGCTGAAAACCGATTCAGAATCTCGGATACGTCGCAAAGGCTTCCGGCGAGCGATAAAACACGAGAAAGAGAGGCGAGCGCACGCGAAGGATCTCTTTTTCTTCCCTCAGGAATATGCTTCCTCAAGTACTCGTACATGGCGATGTTACAAATTCGAAGAATGGGGGCTCGAAACAAGCAAGGAAAGAGAAGAGAGAGAAGAAAAGCGACTGCCCGCGCGAGAGAAAAGAGAGACCTTTCTCTTTTCTCTCTCTCTCGTTTCTCCTCCTTTTAATCCCCAAACACGTCAAAGCCGCCGGCCCCCATCACCAAGGCTCCGCCGTCTCCGATCCCCGTGTCCAGCACGCCGATGATCCCCCTCGAGGCGCTCGCCGCGGCAGCCAGGGCGGCCGTCGCCGCGAGAGCCCTCGCTCGTGCGTTGCCCGAAGAGGCTGCCGCGGCGGCGTCGGCAGCGGCTGTCGAGCTCCCTCCTGCTGCTGCTGCCGCCGCCGCTGCGGCGGCTGCGCCCCTCGAGGAACCGGGGGGGGCAAAATAAGCAGCGGCGCTCGCGACATCCGCGGCGTCGACTGCAACGGCGGCCACAGAGGACTTTGAGTTCGCGCTGGAATGCAGAAGCAGGGCGTCCCACGCCCACGACGGCGGCGTCGGTCTCCCTCGGCCCTTGCCGGCGTTCTCAAACGCGCCTCCGGCGGTAAGCAGGCGCGCGACGGCGTCGACGACGCGCTTCGGGGGCTCGGCAGAGTTTAGCGGGGAGGTGACGACGCGATGAGGCCGAGGCTGAGGCGGAGGAGGAGCGAGCCGAGGAGCGGCGGCGGCAAAGGGGAGCGGCTGCGGCGGAGGAGCTGAGGTCGCGCCGCCTCCTCCGTTGTATAAGAGCGCCGCGTCCGCGGCGGCTCCCGCGGCGGCCACAGCGGCGACGGTGGCGGCCGCGGCGTCGTCGTAGGCCTCCTCCGGAATCTCGCAGGCGTTTCGCGAGGGGTCCGGGTTCATGTGGCAGAACCTGGTGAAAGGGTTGAGAGAGAGAGAGGAGAGAGAAGAGAGAAAGGGAGAGAGAGGGAGAGCGAGGGAGAGAGAGGGAAATCGAGAGGGGGCGGGACAGAGAGAGGGAGAACGAGAGCGAGCGACCGAGCGAGTGAGAGTGAGATCGAGAGGAAGGGCGAGAGAGGAAGAGAGAGAAGGAAAGGAGGCGGTTGGGAGAGGGAAGAAGAGGAAGCAAGGTAAAGATCAAGCGCCCCCCACGACGATCTCAAACTCAAAACACAACTCTCTCTCACCAGGGCTTGGACTCGTCGACGAACGAGCCCGGAGGCAGCTTGCGCCATTTTTCGCAGTGCGGGTGCTCACACTGGGCCCAGATCTCCTCGACGAGGGCCGCCGCCTGGAGGGGCTGGGGGGCGACAAAGGCCATGGCGGTGGTGAAGTTTGGAAGTGGAGGTCGAAAAAAGAGAGAGGCGGCCCGACTGTTTGTTTCGAATGATTGTTTTCGCTTCTCTCGTTCTCCGACGGAGCTTTCTCGTATTTCAGACGCAAGCAGCACGGAGAGAGCGAGAAGAGAAAAGGGCCGAGGGACAGAGGGCGTAGCGAAAGAGACGGAGCCCGGGAGAGCGCGTGGAGGGCGACTGACGATGCTTTTCTCTCTTTTTCGTCGCCGTCGTCGGGCATCGAGAGTGGTTTCCTCTTTTCGAGCACACTCTCGATCAGTCTTTTTTTCACAAAGAGGCAACCAACCATCATGCCTCTCGACGCCCCCTGCTGCGCCCACGACCACGACTGCGAGGCAAAGGACTGCGGTCCGGCCTGGTCCCTGCACAATCACGTCGCCACGGCGAGGCTCCGAGCCCTGAACGCGGCAGCTCCGGCGGATGCATCAAAGTTGCTCCGACCGTGGGGCGAGCGAGCGACGCCGGCGAGTCCGCCCCTGATTTCCGAGGACGACGACCCGCCGGAGCTGTTGATCCACGTCCCGTTCGAAGGGCTCGTGAAGATCACGGCGTTTTCCGTCGTGAGCTGCAGCGGTGGAAACGGAACTGGCGGCGAGGGAGATGACGAGACCTCCCCGCCGACCCGGGTGCGCCTCTTTGTCAACCGCGACGACCTCGACTTTGACTCGCTGGCCTCGGTCGAGCCCACGCAGGAGTTTGAGGTCGCGAGCGGCGGCGGCGGCGGCGCGGCAGAGGGCAGCAGGGTCGAGTACCCGTGCAAGCCCAGCAAGTTTGGCGGCGTGTACAGCGTCGACGTCCACTTTCCCGGGAACAGCGGAGGAAGCGACGGCAGCGGCCGCGGCAAGACCCGGGTCGACTTTTTGGGGTTTAAGGGGACGCACACCCAGGGGAAGAGGGAGGCCGTGGTGGCCGTTTACGAGAGCAGGGCGATGCCGAGCGATCACAAGGTGGCCGACGAGGGGAGGGGAGGGGCGGCGGATGTGAGCTGAGTGGAAAGAAGAAGGAGAGAGAGAGAGACGAGTTTTATTTTTTCTGTAGGCAACCCTAAATGTTGGCAAAAGAATTACAAACAGAAAAGGGTTACCATAATCGCAATTTACTTTCACTTTTTGTTTTCCATCTGGTCTCCAAGCTCGAGCTGCGCTCGAAACGTTATCAAGGTGGGGGCTAGGGAGCCGCAGGTTTCTGAGGGACGTGAGCGCGAGTGGGCGGGGGCGGGGAGGGGCGGGGCCTGGCGGTGAGTCGGGCGCGGGGGGGAGGCGAACGGGCGTTAAGGTTAGGAAAAGAAAAGAAAAAAAGAGGGCGCTCTTGTCCTCTTTTCTTTCTTTGTTAGAGTGCCTTGTTCCCCGTTCTCGATCCACTTGACTCTTTGCGAGACTTTTGATAGATTCCTCTTAAAAGAGCGATGACAAGAAGCGAGCGTGTTTTTTTTTGTCCTGAAAAAGAAAAAAGAGTGGAGAGGTGATGAAAAAAAAGAGTGATGAAAAAAAGCAAGACTTGACCGGTCTCGCGCCTTTGATGTTATTTTTTTTTCTCCTCCGTCTTTTTTTTGTATGCACCCGCCGTTTGGCCTTCGGGAATGGGAAAATTTCAACAACAACAATGAGTTTTTTATCAATGAAGTAAACAAAACCCTGCATCAAAAGGTCGAGAAAACGTAAGATTTTCCGAGTAAAGCAAATTTTGAAAGAAAAATAAGGAAAAAAGAGCACAGGTGCGACCGAAAGTCCAGTAAATAATAAAAGAAGAAGAAGAAGAAGAAGAAAATCGTTCTCTTTCTTTTTTCCCTTTAAAAATTCTCTTGAAATCGACTCCAATCCTTTTTCTTTTTTATTTACGAAAAACACTCGAGATCATCGCATCATCCGAGAAAGTGAAAAATTAGGTGAAGCTTTATCTTGTTTTGTTTTTTCTAGTTTTGTTTTGTTTTTTTGTTTTGTTACCAGAACAGAAAGAAAAAGAAAAAATAGAACGACGGGTTGTCGTCACGACGGACACTTTTCGAATGCTTTCGATCTGTTCCACGTCGTGAACTATTTTCGCATTTCGAACTTCAATTGCTGCGCTCGGAGGAAAGAAAAGCATTTACTAAAGCGACACGAAGGCAAATCAGCACGGAAACGAAGCGTTCTTTATCCGAATTGAGAGACCCGAAAAAAAATGTTTGGCTTTGAGATGCCAATGTCGGCGGCGGCTTCGTTCGACAGAATCCTTTTCCGCCCTCTGCTTGCCGTCAGCACAAAGAGACTCGACGTCGCCGCGCTCGCGCCCCTGGCCCCCACGCTCGCCACCGTCCTCCTCACCGCCGCAGTCGCTGCATTCGCTGCCGCTTCTCTCTACTCCGTTCTCCTTTCCCCGCTCCCCTCGCTGGTCGCCGCCTGCGTTCGCAAGTCGCACGCTCTCCGCGAGCTCGAGATCCCGTTTGCTCGCCCGACGTCGCTGCTCCAGGTCACCTTTGGCGCCGTCGCATGCCTTATTGAGGGAGACGCAGGGTTCGAATCCAATTTCTACCGCGATATCCTCATGAAAAAGTGGTGGCTTTGCGACGCGAAGAAAGCCCCGCTGCTCGCGTCTCGGTCGGTCCTCGGGCACTTCATCTTCGTCCACGACCCGGCGGCCGCGATGGCCGTTCTGTCCCGCGGCGGCGGCCGCGGCGGCGGTGGCAGCGGCTCGCAGCAGCATCTACAGCTTGACAAATGGGCGCGTCACCAGCACGGCTTCAACCTCATGTCGTGCGCGCGCGAGTCGCGCAGCGTGCTGACGCTGTCGAGCTTCTCGGCCGAGTGGAGGCTGCTCCGCAGAGCCCTGATGCCCGCGTTCTCAAACGCCGCTCTCCGGCAGCGCTTCGAGCCGGACATCAGGCCTGCCGGGGAGGCCGGCGTCGAGGCCGTCGTCTCCGCCTGGAGGGCCGCCGCGGCTGTCGCTGCAGCGGAGTCTGATGCTGCTGCTGCTGACGCTGCGTCGTCTCGTCCGCTGTCTCCGCCTCGTCGCGGCGGTGGCGGAGGCCGCGGCGGCGGTGCTGTCGCGGTGTCGATCGACGTCGAGGCTCTCTCCGCTGCGATGGCGATCGACGTCATCACCGCGTTCAATTTTGGACTGCGGAGCAACTCCGTGGAGCGCTGGGGTGCTACGGAAGCGGCAAAAATCATCTCCGACGCTGCCGCCGCCGCAGAGGCCGGGGCAAATCACAGTCGTCACCATCGCCTCGTCCTCCCTCCGCCGCCGGCCGTCCCTCCACACCTGATACGAGGAGCCGAGGGCACCGCCGAGGCCCTCCACGCCGCGTTCGACGTCGCGCAAAACTTTATCTCTCAGCCCTTCCAAAGTAACCCGGCGCTCTCGTGGACGCCTGCGCACAGGAAGTGGAAGAGGGAAGTGCAACCTTTCAGAAAGTGCATCGCCTCCGTCGTCGAGGCGGCCATCACCGCCGCAGACGACGACGGCGACGACGACGGCGGCGATAAAGGCGCCGAAAGAGAAGGAGAAGAGAGACACGAGACGGTCTTCTCTCGCCTCAGGAGCGCCGCTCCTGTCGCCGCTGCGGCTGCTGCTGCCGCTGCCGCTGCCACCTCCGACGCCGCAGCAGCCGCCGCCGCCTCTGATGCGGCAGCGTCCTCGGCTGTCCTCCTCCGCGAGTCCTCGATCCTTTACTCCGCCGGCATCGACACTATGAGCCGCACGCTCGCGTTCACGCTCTCTCTACTCGCTTCGCACCCGGAGGCCATGCGTCGCGTCGAGGAGGAGCTGGCGTCGAGGGGCCTGCTCGAGGAGGAGGAGGAGGACAAAACCGCTCTCCCGCGGAAGGTCGAGTTCTCCGACCTGTCGAGGTCCTCTCTCCCTTACCTCCACGCGTGCCTGATGGAGTCGATGAGGCTGCTGCCGGTCGTCGCGGGGGGGACGACGAGGAAGGTGGGTCCCGGCGGGTTCGAGGTGACGGTTCCGGAGTGGCGAGAGGGAGTGACGGGCGGCGACAACGGCGACGACGGCAATGATGGCGGCGGCGGCGGGAAGAACGGTAAAAAGAGAAAGATGCGCACGGTCGTCCTCCCCGAGGGCTGCTTACTCTGGGTCCCGTTTTACGTATTACACCGCGCCGAGGAGTTCTGGGGACCCGACGCCGCCGAGTTCAAGCCCGAGAGGTTTCTGGACCTCGGCCCCGACGGCAACTCTGTCGTCGTGGTCGGAGGAGGAGCTGCCGAAGGAGGAGAAGGAGAAGGACGAGGAGAAGCCGGCGGCGCTTCTGCCTCCGCCTCCACCACCTCCGCCGCCTCCGCCTCCGCCGCTCGCCGCTTCTTCCCCTTCTCTTTCGGAGCCAGGGATTGCGCTGGCCAGCTCCTCGCGCGCGCTTCCATGGTCTCGATCCTCGCGACGCTGCTGGGTCGCGTCTCGCTCTCGCTCGACCGATCGAAGATGGGAGGCTCTTTGCTGCCCGAGGACGGCAGCAACGGCGGTGGCGGCGTCGGCGACGCCGTGTTCGAGAGGGAAGGGATGTCGTTCACAATGACGGTGAGGGGAGGGATGTGGCTGCTGGCGACGCCGAGGGCGAAGTTGCAGCACTATGCGAGCGGAGAAGCTTTTGGTTTTTCTGGGGCCGCTGCTGTTGAGGAGTAGTAAGAAAAAACTTTTGCAAAAAAAAGGGGGAAAAAGGGGGGGAAAAAGGCGCAATCGCAAAATGCGCGCGCCGTCTCGACCTTTCGGCGCGAGAAAAAAGACAAAGAGCAAAACGTGGGCCGCCGAGGCCTCGCGAGGGGCGGAGCAGGGACATCGCGGGAGGCGAGTGAGGAGCAGAGAGTGAGCGGTTTTCGTGGAAGTCTTTTGAGAGGAAGAGGAGTGTTTCTTCGAAAGAGAGCCTCGAACAGCTTCGTCGAGTGTTCGGGCGCACTCTCTCTTGGTTGTCGTTTTTCTCCAATTGTTTTTTCGCCTCCTCCCTCCCCGCGTTTCCTTCCCTCCCATCCAATGGGGACGCGATCGAGAGCGGCGGTGCTCCCTCTGCTTTCGGGGCTCGTCCTGCTCTGCTCTGCGACGAGGGCGCAGGTGAGCGCTTTGTTTTTCTTCCGAAATCTCGACAACGAAGAAATCAAACGAGTCGATGTCGCGTCGCCCAAAGCCATATGACGTCTCTTCCTCGGCTCTGGAGGAAGAGGGCGGGGTTATCTCTCTCTGCTCTTGCTTGCTGTGCTGGGGCGCGTATGGTTTAGGGCGACTCACGAAGTTTTGAGAGGACAGCAAACCTTGGCGGGGTGCGGAGAGCGCGATGGTTTCTGTGCGATGGCCAACAAATTGAAGCCCCCAGCAATGCGTCCTCCTTTGTCCTCTTTTCGCCACGAGCGACCGCACTGATAGCTCGCCTCATCGAATGTTATTTTCTTTGAATTGGGAGATAGAAATTGTCGAGTTGCCGGACCTGGGGAGATTTCAAGGGACAGGAGCCGCGAGGAAACTCTCGAGCGGCATCCAAGTTGGGGCGTTTCGCAATGGCTGAGAGAGAAGGAAAAAAAGAGGAGAGAGAAGCGCTCGTCCCGCCGCGGCGGGAAGCACGCATGAACCCTGAGGAAAGAATAGGAGAAAAACAAAACGGCTCTTTCGCTTTTCTTTTCTTTTCTCCCTCCTCTCTCGTTCTCTTCTCGTCCTTGCTCTTTTGTCTTCCATCCTCCAAAAAATTGAAGCCACTCTCCCTCTACCCCCTCCCCGTCGTGAAAAACAATCTTCAGGCCACCGACCTCACCCGCCCGCCGCCCGTCTCCCTGACCGCAGGGAACAAGAGCTTCCCTTGGCAGCTCCGCTCGTGGCTCCCGCCGAACAAAAATACGACCGTCGGCGCCATCGGGCGGGCCGTCGGCTCCGTCGCCAACTCCTCCAACCCGCTCAACGCCACCAAGGCCGTCGCGCAGGGCCTGGCGCGCTACAAGCAGGAGACCAAGGCGCTGATCCTGGGGCAGGCGGGCATCGTCTCGTTCGTCAATTCGGTCAACACCTCGGCGTCTGCCGGCTCGCCGATCACGTGCTTCGTCGACCCCTCGACGGGGCAGCTCGTCGGGCTCGAGCAGGACGACCAGACCGCGTGCTCGCCCACGGGGGACGTCACCGTCGTGCCCTCCTCTGCGGGCTACATCTCGCAGATCAAGCTCGCGTACACCTACGACGGCGCCTTCATCGGTCGCCTCGTTTTCTACCTCAAGACCAACGCGACGGCAAAGCCCGTTTCGTACACCTGCGGCAGCGCGGGCGGTAAGGCCGTCGATCTGCTGCCAAACGACGAGTACGTAGTCAGCGGACTCGGAGTCGGCTGCGCGTCCCTGTCGGCGGCGGCTGGCCGCCGGCGGGGCTTGCTTCAGACGACCATAGGCGAATCCTCCCTCTCGGCCGAAAGCTTCAAGGTGACAGCCGTTCCGCTCGCGGCGCTTCCGATCAATCCTGTTACGGGAGTCGCGCAGACGACGATATTGGGGAACATCCTGGTCCCCGAAAACCCGACGCCGACGCCCGCCCCGACAATGACGCCGGTCCCAACGACGACGCCGGCCCCTCCTACGCCGCCTACGGTGACCCAGAGCCTGGCTAACCTGGCCAGGAACGCCCCGACGCTGACCATCGCCGGCAGCGGCTTCGACGCGACGACGCCGTCGGCCAACACTGTCGCGTTGAGCCTCGGCGCTTTCGGGGCAGTGACTTCGGCGACGGCGACGTCCTTGAACGTCACGTTGTCGACGCAGCCGACGAGCCTCGGATCGCTGACCGCCGCCGTGACGTCCTTTGGCGGATCGAGCGGCACGGCCGTCCAGGTCGCCACCGTGGTCGCGGCGCCCACGGTGACCCAGAGCCTGGCTAACCTCGCATCCAGCGCGTCGGCGCTTACGATCACGGGAACCGGCTTCGACCCGACGGCGGCGGGCAACACGGTCGTGTTTAGCAGCGGTGTGGCTTTTGTGTCTTCGTCGACGTCCATGTCCCTCACTCTCAGCGTGACGACGCCGCCGAGCGTCGGCTCTCTCACTGTGGTCGTGACCTCGTTCGGTGGGTCGAGCGGCGCGGCAGTCACGGTCGCTACAGTCGAGGGGCCTTCCGGATTGCCCTTCATGCCATCATGGTTTGGCATCGTCTCGTCCGCCGACGGGACCAAGCTCGCCGTCGGGGTAAATATCGCCGCCGCCGGCGGCAATATCTGGCTCTCCTCGAACTCTGGCGCGACGTGGACGGCGCAGAGCGGGGGCGCGCCCACCTCAGCGTCCTGGCGTTCCATCGCCTCGTCCTCCGACGGGACCAAGCTCGCGGCCGTGGCATCTAGCGGCAACATCTGGCTCTCGTCGAACTCTGGCGCGACGTGGACGGCGCAGAGCGGGGGCGCGCCCACCTCTGCGTCCTGGTATGCCATCGCCTCGTCCTCCGACGGGACCAAGCTCGCGGCCGTGGCATATAGCGGCAATATCTGGCTCTCGTCGAACTCTGGCGCGACGTGGACGGCGCAGAGCGGGGGCGCGCCCACCACGGCGCAGTGGCGTTCCATCGCCTCGTCCTCCGACGGGACCAAGCTCGCGGCCGTGGCATCTAGCGGCAACATCTGGCTGTCGTCGAACTCTGGCGCGACGTGGACGGCGCAGAGCGGGGGCGCCCCCACCTCGGCGTCCTGGTATGCCATCGCCTCGTCCTCCGACGGGACCAAGCTCGCGGCCGTGGCATATAGCGGCAACATCTGGCTCTCGTCGAACTCTGGCGCGACGTGGACGGCGCAGAGCGGGGGCGCGCCCACCAGTGCCTTTTGGTATGCCATCGCCT
>Ga0114918_10002219_pt1 | contig 17447 bp, 14 predicted proteins | sample LantaG_FD_87015 | JGI IMG/M metagenome (GOLD analysis project Ga0114918, IMG submission 87015) | Deep subsurface microbial communities from Baltic Sea to uncover new lineages of life (NeLLi) - Landsort_02402 metaG | ecosystem: Environmental > Aquatic > Marine > Oceanic > Sediment | place... | reverse complement strand
CTCGCTCGCTCGCTCGCTCGCTTCCAAGGAGCTTGTTTCTCTCTCTCTCCCTTCTAATTTCAGGGGAGAACCCATTTTTTTCCTCACCTGGGCGAAGTCGGTGATCCCGACCGTGGCCGTGTCGCCGTCGATCTTGGCCCACTCGTGCGACTTGGCGTACTTGAGGCCGTCGACGACTGTGCGTTGGTGTGGAAATAGAGAAGAGAGGGACGGGGGAGATGAAAAAAGGAAAAGAGGGAGGCGTGTGAGTGTCAAATTTCTCGATCGGAAGAGGGAGTTTGCCCGCTCGCTTTCGCGATGGTTCGGGCCCTTTCGGATCGTTCCGCTTCCACCAGACTCATCTCAAGACATGGAGAGGTCGATAGAACGGCTTTGATTGCCCACTCAAGGCGCCGCGTCCTGTCCGAAAACGGAAAAAAGGGATGCGTCGTCGACGCTCGACGACGACGGACGACGAATTGAAAAACGTACTCGTCGCAAGCCCCCTGGACAGCGCGGGCACGGCCTGGACGCGCAGGCCGCGCGACGCGACCTCGGAGACAAACGTGCGGAGCATGGTGCTGAAAGGGGGACGGGAGAAGAGACTGAAAGTGGGGGAAAGTGAAGAGGGAAAAAAGGTTGTGAGAGGTCGAGCGTCGTAGTAGGAGGTCGGCGAGAGACCCCCGGTCCTTTTCTTCTTCCAACGCTGCTGCTGTATCTCGCGCTCTCTTTCACTCTTTCTCTCTCTCTCTCTCTCGCGCTCGCTCGCTCGCTCCCTTTCACTCTTTCTCTCTCTTTCTCTCTCTTTCTCTCTCTTTCTCTCTCTCTTTTCGACCAAGCGAACGGAACCTCACGCCCGCATACGCTGCGAAAGTGAGAGAGAGCGCTCGGTGATTTCTCTGTTTCTTACCTCGAGTGATTTTCATGATTTCATTTTAACAAAAAAGAAAACTCCCAAACTTTCAAAACACGTTGTATTTCCCGCCCACGGGGCCCGCCCCTCCGTCTCTCCGCATCGCCTTCTCCGTCGCCTCCTCTATGATCCTCTTGCACGCGGCCTTGGCGGCCCGGACCGCGGCGGGCGTCCTCGCCTGGATCAGCAAGTACATCTTTCGCTCCCCGGGAGGAATCTCGGCGCCCGCGGGGTAAAAGACCCCCTTCATGATGACCGCCGCGCCCGTCGCGTCCTCGATCGCCGCGGTCGTCGACTTGTGCGTGACCTTCCAGCGGGCCTGCTGCGGGAAATCGTTGACTTCGAGCTCGGACTGGAAGAACTGGCGGTGGCGCGTCAGCGAGGAGCCGTCGTCGTCGACTGCGGGGTCTTCGTCGCCAGAGGGCGGCGGCGGCGGCGGCAAGGCCGTGCCGGGAGGGAGAGGGGGAGGAGGAGGGAGGAAACCTCCTGCGCCTGCTGCTCCTCCCCGGCCTGCGACTCGCGCAGCGGCGGCCGCGACTGCGGCAGCGGCGGCGGCAGCGGCAGCAGCGTTCGCGCCTCCTCCCATTCCTCCCACCGCTCCCGCTCCTCCCGCGCCTCCGCCAAAGCGCAGCGCGGCGGCCTGCGCCGCGGCGACGAGCGCGCTCGCCTGCGCGGCCTGCTGCGGCGGCGGGCGGCTGAGCGGGACCGAGGACAGAGGGTTGACATGAGAGGCAGGCCGCGGAGGCTGCGTAGTAATCGGGGCAGCAGGAACGGCGGGAGCAGCAGCAACGGCGGGAGCGGAAGCAGCGGGAGCGGAAGCAGCGAGGGCGGGAGCGGCGGCGACGACGACGCGCTCCCTCACAGCGGCGACGGCCTTCTTGCCCGCGATGCGCGCCGCGGCGGCCTTGGCCGCCCTGATCGCCGCTGCGGCGGCGGCGGAGGGAGGGGCAGCGGCAGGCTTCTTCGCAACCGCTGCCGCTGGGGCTGCTGGGGCGGGGGCCGCGACCGCGGGAGCCGGAACAGCAGAAGAGGCAGGGGCAGCGACGGCGGCAGCCAGAGCAGCAGGCGCGGGCGCGGGAGCAGCACCGGCGGAGGCAGCGTTCACCGCGGCCACTCTCGCCGCGGCTGCGGCGATCGCGCTCTCGAGGCTGACGTCACCCTGCGGAGCACCTGGCGGAGGCGGAGGAAAAGAAGGAAGAGACGCAGCAGCAGCAGCACTTGCAGAAGAAGCAGCAGCGGCCGCAGCGGCCTCCCTCGCTCGCAGCCGGTCGCGCTCGCCGCCAACGGCGACGACGTCGTCGTCGCCCTCGTCGACCTCCGTCCCCGCTCTCCCGTCCCTCGCCGCCGTCCTCCCGTCCGCGCCGGCCCTGGCCGCCCTCCCGGCCTCCTCGACGGCGCTCGCGATCTTCTTCTTCGAGGATTTGTTGGACTCGTCGCCTTCCCCTCGTCCCCCTTCCTCCTCCTCGTCCTCGTCCTCCTCCTCGCCGGCGTCTCGGAGCTTGGCCGCCGCGGCCGCCCTCGCGGCCTTGACAGAGTTGGCCTCCTCCGCGGCGTCGAACTTGAACCCGTGCCCGCCGAACCCGGACCCCCTGTCCCGCGCCTCGCCCGCTGCGACCGCGGCTCTGTGCGCCTCGGCCAGCGAGGCCAAATCCCCGGGCACCCCGCGCCCGGCGTCGCGCAGCGCGCGGCAGAGGTCGCCCGCGAACTTGGCCTCGCCGTCGGCCGGGTCAGGCGAGATGAAGGTCACGGCGGTGCCCTTCCTGCCCGCCCTGCCTGTGCGCCCCACGCGGTGGACGTAGTCCTCGAGGTGCGTGGGAGGCTCGAAGTTGACGACGAGCGACAGGTCGCGCACGTCGAGCCCGCGGGCCGCCACGCTCGTCGCGACCATCAGCGGCACGACGCCGCCCTTGAAGTCGGCGAGCGCGCCCGCACGGTCCTCCTGGTCCATGCCGCCGTGCAGGCTCAGACAGGGGTGGCCCCGGCCGCGCAGCGCGCGGAAGAGCGCGTCCGCCTCGTCCTGCGAGTTGACGAAGACCAGCGCCTTCTCGCCCTCGGGCTGCTCGCCGAGGAGCTGCAGCAGGCGCAGGAAGCGCTCCGGGGAGGGATGCGAGGAAGCGGCGGCGGCAGCAGAAGAGGAGGAGGCAGAGGCCTCGCCCCTCGGCGCCCGCTTCGGCCTCAGCTCGACCCGCTGCTCGATGTCCGCGTTCACCACCGCCCTGCCCCCGACCACCACCTCCAGCGGCTCGTGCCTGAGAAGCGACCGCGCCAGCGCCTCCACGGCCCGCGGGAACGTCGCCGAGAACAGCACCGACTGCCTGTCGGGCCTGACGAGGCCCGCGATCCTCGCGATCTGCGGCTCAAAGCCCAGATCAAACATGCGGTCGGCCTCGTCCAGACAGAGGAACGTGACGCGGCGCAGGTTCGTTATGCGGCCCCCGCCCATCGCCAGCACATCGATGAGCCTTCCGGGGGACGCGGCGACGATCTCGGCCCCACGCTTGAGGTCGCTGACCTGCGTGCCGAGCGCCGCGCCGCCGTAGGCCGAGACGGCCGAGACGCCCACGGCCTTGCCAAACCGCTTGGCCTCTTTGCCGATCTGGGCCACGAGCTCGCGCGTCGGGGCCAGCACGAGCGCGATGGGCCCGTCGCCCGAGGCCAGCGGGCGCTGGTCCTTGACGTGCCTGAGCGCCGGGAGCAGGTAGGCGAGCGTCTTCCCCGACCCCGTCTTGGCAACCCCGAGGACGTCGCGCCCGGCCATGATGGCGGGCAGCGCCTGCGCCTGGATGGGGGTCGGCCGCTCGCAGCCCCGGAGCCTGAGGGCGTCCAGGAGGCGGGGGGCGAGCCCGGCCTGCGTCCAGCGGGAGATGGGCTTGGGGGGGGCTTTGCCGCGCACACGCACGCCGTCGAGCTGGAGCCGCAGCTTTTTGACTTCCTCGTCGGGCATGCGGGCGAGCTCGGGCGTCTCGGTGTAGAAGGCGCGCCGGAAGGGCTGCGCGCGGGCCGCGGCCTCGGCGTGGAGCAGGGCCGCCGCGGCGAGCTTGTCCCCTCCGCCCTTCGAAGTTTTCGTGAGGCCCAGCGCGACGTTGCGGGCCCACGTCACGTCGTCCTCTTCGGCCTCGTCCTCCGCTTTCTTGAGCCTGACGGTGGCGTTGTCGTCGTCGTCGCCGCCGTCGATGTCTGCTCCGTCGCCAGCTTCTCCGTCGGAGGAGGAGGAGGAGGAGAGGGCGCGGTCCCGGCGGCTGCGGCGGGCGGCGGGGAGAGGGGGCGGCTTTGTTGTCGCCGCAGCTGCCGGTGCCGCGGGGTGCACGGCTTCCGTCATCGTTGTGTCCTCTCCTTCTCCGCCTCCGCCTCCTGCCTTCCCTGCTGCTGCTGCTGATGTAGCTGCCGCATCGCCCGACTTTGCTTCAGCCTCAGCCTCAGCAGCGGCCTCGGCGGCAGCGGCTGCGGCTGCCCTGGCCGCAGCAGCCTCGGCGGCCCTCTCCCGCTCGGCCCGCGCCGCCGCCGCCTCCTCCTCGGCGGCCTCGCGGATCGCCTCGGAGGCAGCGGCATCGTTCCCCCGCATGAAAGCGTCGAGAGGGTCGACCTCGTCGTCGCCATCGGAGCCGCCGTAGCTCTCCTTCATTGGTTCCGGAACAGGGGCTGCTGCTGCTGCTGCTGCTGCTTCGGCCGTCGCCGCCGTCGTCGTCGCGCCGCTGCCGGCCTCGAGCGCGCCTCTCGCCCTCGCGGCTGCCGCTTCCCGGCCTCGGCGCGCCCCCTCTTCGTCGTCGTCGTCGTCCTCTCCGTCCTCGCCGTCAACAGCGGCGGAGGGAGCAGTAGGATCGGCAGCGGCCCTTGCTGCGGCCGCAGCTCTTGCTGCCTCCGTCCCTGCCCCCGCCGGGACGGAAGAGGACGAGAAAGGCCCCGATGCTGCTGCTGCTCCTCTCGAGGCCTGCCATGCTGCGGCTCTGGCCCTCCTCTGCAGGAGCAGGGCCTCGAACTCGGCGTCGGTCGGCGGCGGGGCGGCGGCGGTGGCAGCTGCAGCGGGGGGAGGGGGCGCCTCTATGTCGCCGTTGGTCGCCGTCGCCGTCGATTGCGGCCGAGAATCGTCAGAGACTTTCCGCCTCTTTTGCTCTCTCTGAGCGGCGAAGTCGAGGCCTCCAGACGCTAATGATATTGCTGCTGTTTCTGTGCCGTTGCCATCGCCCTCCCCGTCGCGGCCGCGCTTTAGGTGCGCTGCTGGAGGAGCGGCAGCAACATCGCCGTCGCCATCGACGTCTTCACCACCTCTCCGCCTGCTGCTCCGCCGCTCGCCGGCCATGCTCTCTTCTTCTTGTTGTCGAGTGTGTCGTCTGTGACTGGCTCTCTCTCACTCTCTCAGGAGACGCGCATCCGGAAGAAGAATCACACCAGAACACGAGAGCGAGAGAAAGAGACGAACACAGAAGAGAAATGTGAACAGTGAAAAATCCAGTGCCTCACTCTCTGGAAGTTCAGAAAATCAAAAGAAAAAAAAACCCTCGTCGGCCAAATAGAATCTTCATCGATCTTCCATCGGCGATGAAACTCGTCGTCAAGCACGGCAACAAAAGCATCGCGATTGAAGAAGTCCAAGAGGATGCAACCGCTGCGGTGAGCTTTTTCCTGGAGATGAATCGATGGCGGGATGAGAGACGCGGGAAAAACTGTCAAGAAGAAACTCGACAGGATGCCCTGACGAAACGAGTCTCTCTCTCCCTCCTCCCTCCTCTTTTTCCTCCCTCTACCTCCCTCTCAACAGGACCTCTCGTCGCTCCTCGTCGACAAAACACTAATGCTCGCCCGCCAGCAGAAGCTCGTCTTCAAGGGCAAGGTGCTCACGGGCAACCCCAAGTCTCTGGTCTCCTTGGGAGTCAAAGAGGGCGCGACGCTCTTGTTGCTCGCTGCGGCGCCGACCGCCGGCGCCGTCGCCGCCGCTGCCGCGGCGGCAGAGGCCGCGAGGAAGCACGCCGCGAGGAAACCAGCTGCTGCCGCCGCTTCTGCTGCTGCTGCTGCTGCTTCTGCTGCTTCCGAGCCCTCTCGGATCACGGAGGCGCGGGTCCGGGCGTGGGCCTCCACGGGGGTCGTGGGCCTCCGAGGCGAGGGGCTCTCCGAGCTGCCCGAGGCGCTCTTCGCCGCCGTCGCGCCCGCCCCTGGTTCGAGCAGCTGCTCCTCCTCCTCGTCGGCCGCTGCTGCTTCGGCTCGTGCTGCGAAGTCGCCTCTCGCCGTGGCGCGCGCCGTCGATCTAGGGGAAAACAGGCTGTCTAGTCTGCCTGAGAGGTTTGTGGAAGCTGCTACTGCTGGTGCTGCTGTCTCTGTCGCTGCTACTGCTGCTGCTGCTACTGCTGCGCCGACGGCGGCAACAACAATAGGCAATGCAACGACAACCTCGGGCAGTGGCACCTCCGCCGCCGCCGCCTCCGTCCTCGCCACCACCAGCAAGCTCGCCCGCCTCCGCCTCGCGGACAACGCCCTCTCCGGCCCCGGTGCCCTGCCCTCCTCCTTCTCCAACCTTTCTGCCCTCGCCGAGCTCGTCCTCGACGACAACCCCCTCCTTCAAACGTTGCCGGGCTCGGTCTTCGCGCTCCCGCGCCTGCGGCGCCTCTCCGCCGTGCGCTGCGGCCTGGGCGAGATCCCGAGCTCCGTGCAGGACGCAAAAGCTCTGTCCGAGCTCGTGGTGGCCGGCAACGCCCTCACGACGATTCCCGTCGAGATCGGGAGCTGCTCGTCGCTCACGCGCCTCGACGCCAGCTCGAACAAGATTTCGTCCTTGCCCGAGAACTCACTTGCGCGCTGCGGGCGCCTCACCGTGCTCGTCCTCGACGGCAACAGGCTCTCGAGCTTACCGAGAGACCTCCTCTCGGGCGCCGCGGCGCTCCACACGCTTGGGCTGAGAGGCAACGAGCTGACCCTCGACGGGCTGCGGGCGACAGAGGGCTGGGAGGCGTTCGAAGGGAGGAGGGTCAAGGCCGCCGACGCGAGGCTCGCCGGGCGAGTGGACGTGGCGGGAGGGAAGGGTGGCGGGGCCTTTGACGCGACGGCCGACGCGGAGGAGTGGATTAAATGGTAGAAGAAGCGAATAAGAGAGAAAGAGAAAGATCAGTTTTCATTTTTTTCTCTTTTTCATTTTTTGCTGCGACTGCTGCTGCTGCTGCTTGTAACACAAAAGGACTACTCGGAACAAAGAAAGAACAAACACAAACAGAGGAGAATAACTGGAGGGGGGAGTACAAGTGCACTGTTTCGTGTGCATGCAAGTGGGGGGGAGGGACAAGGCTCAGAAGAAAAACGAAAAAAAGGACAAGAATGGTGGTGATGGGTAGTGTTGATTGATGCGTTTTCTCTCTCTCTCTCTCACTCTCTAAAAAAAAAAAAACCTCCGTATCCTTCTCTCTCTCTCTCTTTAAGCCCTGCGCGCCCGCTGGCACATCCCGCACTTCGCCGCGGTCGGCTCGTTGTTGAACGTGCATTCGGAGCAGATCCACATCCCTTCCTCGGAGAAAGCGGATGCTTTCGCGCCGCCGGAAGTCCTCGCTCCGCCTCCAGCGCCACCGCCGCCGCCGCCTTTCCCCTCCACGGCTGCCGCGGCCTCCCCTCCGGCGTAGTCGTCTGTCATCGTCTCCAGCCCCTTCTCCAGGAAGTCGATTAGCTTGTTAAAATGCTGGCGGGTAGTCTCCGTGAGCGTCAGCAGCTGCACGCGGAAGTCGTTCCAGTCTCCAGGAGGGATGCGCGCGAGGCGCGGCGCGCCGCCGTTGCCGTGGCGGCCGCGCGAGGTCAGAAGGCGCAGCGAGATGCTGTCCGGCATGGAGGAGCTGGCGCCGTTGGCTGCTGCTGCTGCCGCTGTTGCCGCCGCGCCCCTTTGTTGCTGCTGCTGCGCTCCTGCGGGGCCGGCGTTCGCGGGAACGCTCCCGACAGCAGCGCCGCCGCCGCCGCCGTCGTCGTCACTGTCCTCGATGTCTGCCGCCGCGACGGCGTCGTCGAGCATCGCGTCGAGCCGCTTCTCGACGCAGGCGTGCAGCTTCTCAAGGAAGGACTCGGAGTGGCCCTGCGTGAACTCGAAGAAGCGCTGGCGCTGCTTGATCTCCTCGTCCGCGGCCGTGACCGCGGCGGCGGGGCGGGCGGCGGTGGCCCCGTTGGTGGCGGGTGCTTTGGCCTTGCCCCTCGCCGCCGAGGCGGCAGCCGAAGAAGAAGAAGAAGCTCCTCCTTCTCCCGCTCCTCCGATGCCGCGCGCCGCCGCCGCCGCGGCAGCGGCCCCTGCCTCGCTCCCGGGCTCCGCGAACGTGTAGTACCCGTACGCGTACGTCCACTTGAGCACGCGGCGGCACCTGACGACCTGCGCCCACGCGTCGCTCACGAACCGCAGCTGCGTCGTCGGCGTCGCCGTCGCCTCGCTCAGCGCCTCGAGCTTGGCGCGCGCCGACGCCGCGGCGGCCGCCTCCTCGGACCGCTTCCTCGCGCGGTCGTGCTCCGCCCAGCGCTGGTAGTAGTGCATGTAGCGCTCGAGCGCCGACTTGGCGCGCTCGCGCGCCAGCGCGGCGTCGTCGAGCGTGCCCTTGTTCTTGGCGGCCTCGTAGCGGTTGCAGGCGTAAAAGCCGCCGGTGCGCTCGCCGTGGTCGGCCCAGGCCCCGACGCAGAGCCAGCAGAACTCGAAGCGGCACTGCGAGCAGGTCATGTGCATGCAGCCCTGGTTCTTCTCGATGGGCCGCTTGCACTTGGGGCACTGCTTGGTGTTGGCCAGGATCCTGTTGAGGTTTTCCGACTCGGCCGAGTTCTTGACGAGCCAGCGGCGCACCGTCTCGCAGCCGACCGGCCGGTGCGCCTCCTCGCGGCAGGTGAAGCAGAAGTCGCAGCCGCAGTCGCAGTGGATGTCGATGGGCGGGCCCAGGGAAGAGGAGGTGGCCAAGGCGGCAGCAGCAGCTGCGGCCGCAGCGGCAGAGGCTTCAGCGGCAGAGGCGGCAGCAGAGGCGGCGGCGGCGGAAGAAGGCGCGGAAGAAGAAGGCGCGGGCGGCGGCGGCTCGCTGCTGTCCGGGATCGCCGTCCCTCCCCCCGCCGTCAGGTCGACGCCGGCCAGCACCTCCGCGGCGCGCTCGCAGCCCGCCGCCGGGCACCAGGTGGCCCTCCTGTTGTCGTCGACGAACGAGCGCGCCGCGAACGCCTCGTACCGCTCGCGGAGCTGCGGGTTTGGAGAAGCGCACTCGAGCGCCACAGCCTCGGGCACGGCGGCGCCGCACTTTGGCGTCGGGCAGCGCAGGTCGAGGCAGGCCGTGCCTCCCTCGATCGCGGCTTTCACGAAGCCCGAGTAGCAGTCCACGCAGTAGGCGTGGCCGCAGTGGGCCGAGCGCGTCTCGTTGGGAGGGTAGTCGGCGAAGCAGATCAGGCACGAGAGGGTGCCGTCGGCGTTGGGCTCGGTCGCCGGCGGTGGGGCGTCGGCATTGTTCTTCGCCGTCGCGGCCTTTCCTGCTGCTCCCCTCGTCTTCTTCTTCGCCGCCGTTTCTTCTTCTTCCTCCTCCTCCTCCTCCACCGCCAGGCCGCACCTTCTCCTCACCTTGGCCTCGTCCGCGAACCACTCCTCGTGCGCGCGCGCGACGTCCCACTTGAAGTCGCGCAGCACGCGCGTCGCGTCGGCGTCGGGGATCGAGAGCACTGTGGTGGTGTCGCGGACGAGCTCGCGCTGGCGCTCGAGGATCGCCTCCTGGTCGACGATGCGGTAGGTCGGCTATGGTCAAGAGTGGAGTGTTTGGTTTGGTTGGTTTTGGAGGTTTTGAGCGGGGAAAGCAGAGGGGGCAAAAGGGAAAGAAGGGGTGTCGAGGAGGTCGAGGTTGAGATCGACGCCTCGGCGACGGCGAAGCGGGGGGGGGGGGGCAGACGAGCAAAGAAAAAAAAGCAAAACAAACACCGCGCCCTGTCGCTCTCGCCTCTTGTTTTTTCCGCCTCGACGCCCCACGAGGGCACATAATCTCTCCCTCTCGAGGCTCCCTATGGCGAACGAGGGACAGAAAAGCAGCAGGGAGCACGGGGAAAGCGAAACAAGAATGGACGAGACGACAGAGGGCAAGGGATGGAATGCATCGAAACAGCGCGGTCCAAAACATGATTTGCTCTTCAAGCTCACCTTGCTCGCGACGGGGAGCTCCTCGACCTCGCCGTAAGACTGGTCTCCGTCCGAGGACATGCCATAGTCGTCGTCGGAGTAGCCGGCCATGTCCTCGTCGTCGGAGAACGAGGACATGACTGCCTTTTGATTCGGGAGACTGGAAGAAAAAAAAACTTTTGCTCTCTCTCTCTCTGTCTCTTTTCTCTTTTTCGAAGCAAGCGGAAACCCCGAGGAGCTCTCTCGCCGTCACACAAACCAGGGCGGAGGGAAAAAAAACCTCCATCAACTTCACCTACCGCATCTCTTCGCGACGGGGGCCAGGCTCGCCACGCTCTTGCTTCCCTTCCTCACCGCGGCGCGCACCGACTCTGCCTCGACGCATTCGCGAAGAGAACGCGCGCGAGCGCCCCAAGCCCCCTCCGGGCAGCGAGTGTTATTATCTCTCCATCTTCTTCGGCGGGGTTTTTGCAAAAAGTCGCTGCCGTGCATTCATCAAACGATGCTCTCTTCTTCTTCCCTTTCGCTCGCGGTCGCCTCGCTGGTGGCCCACGCGCCGCTCGCGGGCTTCTCGTTGCTAGCGGCGTTCGTGCAGATTGTGCTTCGCCCGCAGAGCGGATTCATGTGAGGGTTGATGGAAGGAAGGAAGAAAGGAGAGGAAGAGAGCAAGAGACTGTTTTTTTTTTCGTTCGCTTGCGACGCTCTTGCTCATTTTTCTAACCTATTTTTTTCTTTTCTTTCTTCAACTCCACCCAAAAAAAAACAGCGTCGCCGATTCCCTCTTCACGATCAGCGCCGTCAGCACGGGCTGCTTGCTCTTTGGCCAGAGGGCCGCGGTCTCGAGCTCTCCCAGGCTCGCGGCGGCCTACTGCGGCGCGGCGCTCGCGAACTTTTCGCTCTTCGCGGCGGCGGCAGGCGCGTGGCGAGCAGGTTCGGGAGGAGCAGCAGAAGCAGCGAGCGAGCTCTTCCTCGCGCCCCTCCCCTCTGGCTCGTTCGGGCTCGGCCTCGGCCCCATCGCCGTGCTCCTCGTCGCTGGGGCGCACCTTGCGGCAGTCGCCTCCGCCTGCGCCGTCGTGGTCGCTAGGGCGCGGAGGGGCGATGGCGGCGACGCGACTCTGGCGCCGCTCTTGCCGCCGCCTTCTTCTCCTCCGCCCTCCTCCTCCGCGCGACGAAGACGGAAGAAAAACGGCGGCCTCCTCGCAGACAAGCCATGGGGGGACGTGGCGGCCATCTGCTCGCTGGTCCTGCTTGCCGGGATGGGCCTGGCCGCGCTGTCGGCGGCGGCGAGCTGGAGCGGGAGCGGCAAAAGCGCTTTGACTCGACCGGTCGCGCCTGTGCCGGAGCCCTCTCTTTCCCTCGCTCTCTCTCCGTCTCCCTCCTCCTCCGCCGGCAGCGGCAGCAGCAGCAGCAGCCCGCCTTGCAGCGGCGGGGGCAGCGGCGACCAGCTCCCACCATCTTTGAGCAGTCGCTGGCTCCCTCCAGTGCTCGCCGCCGCCGGCGCCCCCACGCTCCTCCTCGCCGGGGGCGCCGCCGCCGGCGTCTGGTCCCCGGCTCGGCTGACGCCTCTCGTGCACGCCCTCGCCGGGGGCGCCGCCGTCGCCGGCGTCGTGCAGGGCTCGGCGCTGTTCCTGGTCGCGGCGCACGCCGGGGCCATCGAGGACGCCGCGGCGAGGGCCGTGGCGAAGAACCGGAGGAGATGCGGGGGCGGGAGCGGAGGGAAGAGCATCCTCGCTCCGTCTCCTTCGTCGTCGGTCGTCCCGGCCCCGAAGCCGACGGCGGCGAGCCGAGCCGACGACGCCGCCGCGGCCGTCCTGGGCCTGCTCGCGGACGCCCCGCGCCCGGCCACCGCGCTCGCGGCCCTGCTCGCCCTAGCTGCGAACGCCGCCATCTCCCTCGCCGCGGCGAGCTACCGCGACGGCGGCGCGACGAGGGAGGCGCTGGCGGAGGCGGCGGGGGCGACCAGGGCCGCGGCGCTGGCCGCGCGAGGCAGGGCGGGCGCCGCCGCCGCCGAGGCGGCCGAGCTCACGAAGGGGGCAGCCGCCGCGGCGCGGGTCAGGGCGAGCGCCGCCGCCGCCGCGGCCGGAGCCTCTCTCAGGCAGCGCCGGGACTCGTTCTTCTTCTCGTCCTCTTCCGATCACGGCGAATCGGGCAGCGACAGAGGCGACGGAGACGAAGACTTTGCTGACGACGAGGGCGGCGACGACGACGACGAACCGCGGACGCCGCCGCGGGCGGGAGGGGCGACGGAAAACAGAGGAGAACGCGGATTCGCTACTCCCGCTGCTCACCCCGCTCTCTTTTCGCGGGACCCGTGGTCGACGATCCCCAGGAGGCTCGGGACCCCTCCGATGGGCTCTGAGTTCGCCAAGAAGGCAGTCAAGTGGAGCTCTGAGGACGCGGACTCCGTTTGAAAGAAAAACGAAACGCAACGAAAGAAAAAACACAACGTCCTCAGCACTCCAACTGCCCGCTATCACCACCTGAACGTTTTTCGTTCCTTGTACGCGCCTTTCTTCTCTCTCCATCGTACAATGTCCTCGTGCACCACGCTGAACTTTTTTAGTGAACTTTTTTAGTGAACTTTTTTAGTCTAGAAACCCTGGTGCTGCTCACATGTTGTAATACAAAGTGGGGACCTCTTTTAGTCTTTTTCAACACCACATTTTTCATGGTTTTTATTTGTTTCCGTCGGTTGTCTTCCTCTTGGAATTGAAGGCCGCGCCTCGAGCTGCCATGGGGGCCTTCCTGACCTTGATCGCGACCTGCATCGTGATGTTCGTCGCGGCGATGGGCGCCGGGATGGTCCCCCTGCACCAGGCGACGCTGCTCCCGTCGCTCGCGACGGGGTCGATGGGGACCTCGGCATCGTCGGCGTCGACCTCGATTCCCAACCTCGACATCGTCCAGGCCCTCGGCGCCAACCTCCTCATCTCGACCGCGCTCGCCGTCGTCGTCCCGGAGGGCTTCCACCTCCTCGCCGCCATCGAGAGGAAGGCCGCGGTCGTCGCTGCCGTGGTCGCCGAGGAGCACCACGGGCACGGACACGAGGGCCACGAGAGCCACGACCACTATCGCTCCCACGGGGCGCATTCGGACCCGGTGCCCCACTGGCTGCCCGGGCTCGCGCTCTCCTCGGGCTTCTTCTTCATGATGGCGCTCGACGCCCTGTCCGCGTCGCCGCATCAGTCCTGTGGCGGCGGCATACCAGCGACGAAGACGACGACGACGACGACGGCGGCGGCGGCGACGAAGGAGGGCGGCGGTGCTGCTGCTGCTTCTCCGGCCGCCGCCACTGCTCCCCCGACCTCCGGCGCCGCGGCCTCGGGCGCGCTCCGGGCGCTGATAGTCCACGCCGCCGCGGACGGCCTCGCCGTGGGGGCCTCCTGCGCGGCCACGACCTCCGCCAAAGGTAGCGGGGCGCAGGCGCTGGCCTGGAGCGTCGCCGCGGCGATGGCGCTGCACAAGGCCCCCGCGGCGTTCGGCCTCTCGGCGACGCTGGCGTCGGCGCAGTGGGGGCACCGGCGGGCCAAGCGCGGGCTGCTCTTCTTCTCGCTGTCGAGCCCCGTGGCCGCCCTGGTCACCTTTCTTGCCCTTTTGATCTTCGGAGGGGGAGGGGGAGGGGGAGGGGGCGGGAGCGGCCTAGGGGTCGCCGCGGCGCTGCTCTTCTCCGGGGGCACACTCGTCCACGCCGCGGCGGTGCACGTCCTCCCGTCGGTCGCGCCCGCGCTCAGCTTATCTTCTTGCGATTCCGCCGCCGCGGGCGAGGCCTCGACGCGTGTGCGTTACGCGCTCGTCGCCGGGGCAGCGGCGCCGCTGCTCCTCTCCGCGCTGGCGCCGCACGAGCATTAGAGAGGGAGAGAAGAGAGGCGAGGTTCCTTTGTTTTTTTTTTATAGAGCTCGGAAAAATTGAAACACGCTGGTGCCCCCACCGCGCTGACGCCAGTGTCGCCGAGAGGCCGAACGCCGCGGGGGCCTTGTGCAGCGCCATCGCCGCGGCGACGCTCCAGGCCAGAGGGGAAAATTTGACCAAAAAAACTCAACTTCAGTGATGGTACGGAACGCCCTTTAAGATGGTGTACGCCCTGTAGAGAGCCTCGGCGAGCACCACTCGAGCCACGGCATGGTTTAATACCAAGCTTGAAAGAGAAATCCTCGCGTCCGCCCTTTCCTGAACTCCTTTCGCGTGGCCAAAGGGCCCGCCGACGACAAAGGCGAGGGAGGAGGAAGAGGAGCTCCCGCCTCCTCCGCAGCGCTCCCCGGCTTCCGCCACGATCTCGGCGAGCCGCTCTGAGCTCGGCGCCCTCCCCCGCTCGTCCAGCAGGACCACGAAGTCGGAGGCGGTCAGCTGTTTGAGCACGCGCTCGCCCTCGGCCCTCGTCGCGGCATCGGCGTTGTCCTTGGCCTTGACGGGGTTGACGGGCATTCGGAGCTCTTCGATTTTCGCGTAGCGTCGGGCCTTGTCGAGCCACTCGGTTACCAAGGGGTCGTGGTAGGCGCAGGGCCTGCTGACGTGGATGATCTTGACGGAGCAAGGGATGAAGGCGCGGCGAGCGGAAGAAGACGGGGTTGAAGAAGATGAAGCGGCAGCAGCGGCGACATTCAATTCTCTCGTCGCTAGTAAAGGCGCTTCGCCGCCACCTAGCTTGCTGCTGCCTGTGCCTGTTCGACAGCCGCCACTGCTCGGGGAGCAGATAGCTCCCCTCAGCAGCGTACCGGAGAACCGAGCGGGGGCTGCCCTTGAGACGAGAAACATCGTGAGAGAAGAGGCATGTGCTGCGATGTGAAGTGAGGTGAAAACTGTTTGTCGAGAGAGTGAGAGGAAGGGAAAAAAAAAGGCGGCAATTCTCCCTCCGTCATCACTTGATCGAAACCGGAAAAAACGCCAGTCTCCCCCGCTCCCCGCGACTTCTCTGGATTTCCTTGCCCGCTCATGCGCCTCTCGCTGGCAGTCGCAGCGGTCCTGAAAACAACGGGAGGGAAGCTCTGGCTCAAGCCCTGGGGCCACCCGGGACTGACCAAGGCGACCAAGTCGAACCGGCTCGGCGCCGTCAGAGCCGACGAGCGATCTCGGAAGGCTCTGGCCGACGCCGCGGCGAGGGAGCCCTCCTCGGTTGCTGCTGCCTCCACCAAGGGAGCGACGGCAGCGAACAAGTGATATCACATCATAGAGTGATTGAGACGAATGGCGGTCTTTGTTCTTCAGCAGCAGCTCCTCGGAGCGAGAGGTGGGGAGACTTCGACGTCGAAATCGTCAGCGCCGTCGTCACCGCCGACGTCAAGGCGAGCATCCAGCGTTCCGCGCTGCAGCGCTGCTGCTCGGCGATGCTCGAGATCTAGACTCGCAGTGCTGGCCCTGTCGTCGCCGGCGCCACGGGGACTTTCTGCCGCGACAGAGAGCGCCTCGGAGACTGCGATAGCAACATCCGCGGCAGCGGCGACGCGTGTCGTCGTCGAAACTCCTCTGCCGCTGGCAATCGTCGTCGAGCCCCCGACGAGCGGCAGCGGCGGCGATGGAGGCGGCCTCCCCCCCAGAGACAACGAAGGCGGCCCATGAGACGGCGACGGCGGCGGCGACGGCAGGCGCAAGTTCTTCCGCTTCAACGTGTTGGCAGGGTGAGAGGAAGAGCGAGAAGAGAGAAGAGGGGAGAGGACAGCGTTTTAGCACCCTTTTTTTTCTTTTTTCAACCTCGGCCTCTTGATTTCACGTCTCTCTCGCCTTTCCAAAAAAACAAAACCACACAGCCTCGTCGCCGGCGTCAAGGCGAGAGCGGCGGCGGACCCCGAGTTTGCGACCAAGGTACGTTTCTTTTTTTTTAAAGGAGGGCGAGACAGAGAAAGAGAGGTAACGAGAGAGGTAGAGAGACCACGTCGCGCAGCCCCTGACCTCGACCTCTGTCGATGGCCTTGCAAAACAAAAACAAAACTCGAAAAACGAAAAACTCCAAACAGCTCCTGATCGAGTGCGGCCTCGACCTCTCCATCATCCTCGGCGTCAACGCCGCCTCCCGCGGCGCCCGCTTCTTCTCCGAGGTCGAGTTCGTGGCCTCGCAGGCCGCGGTCTCGCTGCTGAACGACTTCGCGCTCGTCTACCTTCTGGCGCCCACCGGGCTCCCGGCCCCCTCGGCGGCCGCGCGCGGCTCGCTCGCCGCGGCCCTGGCCTCGCTCCCGTCCCACGCGTTCCAGGCGGGGAGCTTCCCGCTCCGCGCCAGGCTCGCCTGCCTGGGCGCGCGGGCGGCCCAGTACGGCGCGGTCGGGCTTCTGATGGGCTGCGCCGGCTCGGCGCTCGTCCGCGCGCTCGTCGCCGCGCGCGAGGCGGCCGACGCCTCGTACAGGCCGCCGCAGACGGAGCAGCGCGTCCTGGACACGGGGCTCGCGTGGTGCTACTTCATGGCCGTGTCGTCGAACCTGCGGTACAACGCGGTCAACGGCGTCGAGGACTGGGCGTACGGCAGGGCGCGGCGAGGTGCGGTCGCCGCTGCCGCCGCCGCCACCGGGGGAGGAGCCGCTGCGCCGCTCCTCCTGGCGTCGCCGGCCGCCGCTCGGTCCGTCTCCGTCGCCCTGCGGCTCTCCAACAACGTCTTCGGTGCGCACTCTTTCATCCAGCTGGCCAAGTTCCTGAACCTGGACCGGCCGAGGGAGGTCGGCGGGAGGAAGAAGAAGGAGAAGGAGAAGCAGGGGAGCAAGGAAGCGAGCAAGGACGGCGTCTGGTGGAGGCCCCGGAGTGCGGTCGTCGCCTGAAACATTTATCTACATTTTCTTTCCGCATTCTTTTCTTTTTCCGCCACAAAAACTTCGCGTGTAAACGGTTTTTTTTGTCCCTATCGCACCCGCGCATTCATCAGAGAGAGGAAAGAAGGGAGGAGAGAAGAAAAAGAAAAAAGAGGAGAGCGGGTCGACAGAAGAAAAAAAACAGAAAAGTTTTTTTGCTCTGCTTTCGCTCTCTCTTTCTCTCTCCCGCGTTCTTTCCCCCTCTCTTCGCACGCATAAGCGCGCAGAGGCAAGGCGCTAGCACGAGCACGCCCCCTGTCTCGATCGATCGCAGTAATGGCGTCGGACACAGCAGCGGCTGCCGCTGCAGCATCAAGCGGCGACGCCGCCCGCGTCATCTCGCTCGACGAGATGCGCAAGCACACGACCGAGGAGTCGTGCTGGATCGCCGTCCGCGGCGAGGTGTTTGACGTGACGCCGTTCATCGACGAGCACCCGGGAGGGTTCGACATCATCATCTCGAACACCGGTAAGAGAAAGAGAGAGGAAGAGAGAGAAGTTGAATCAATCAATCGAACGAGAAACCATCGCATCGAGTTTTTTTTTAATGACGATGTGTTCGTCCCCGCCCTGCGTGTTTTTCGCGTGCCTTTGCTCGCCTTTCATCTGTAAGGGAGTGTAGAGCAGACCGATTCTCTCGGGTTGGCATGGTCGGTTAGACAAGGGAAGACGAGAAAGAAAGATCTCAGACGCGCGCGCGCG